>FWWL01001272.1_pt1 | contig 61434 bp, 51 predicted proteins | sample 2228331 | NCBI WGS metagenome assembly FWWL01 (sample SAMEA103939775, study PRJEB20133) | metagenome
GCTCTCCCGCTCTCTTTCAGGTATAATCCAACTCATGCTGACGTTAACTCCTCTGGAACCGGTAGACTATCTGGTGATCGGCCATCTGGCACGCGATCTCACCCCCGCAGGTCCACGCCTGGGAGGCACAGTGGCCTATGCTGCGTTGACCGCACAGGCGTTGGGATTGCGAGCAGGGATCGTCACCAGTGCGGGGAACGATGTTTCTCTGGACGCATTGAGTGGCATTCCCATCGTCTCTCTTCCTTCGGAACACACCACCACCTTTGAAAATATCTATCATGATTCCAGACGCACACAGGTGTTGCATCATCGCGCAGCACCGATTGATCTTAACGTGATCCCACAAGCCTGGCGCCATGCCCCGATCGTTCATCTTGGCCCGATCGCTGATGAAGTGCCTGCTGTTTTACCAGCCGGGTTTGCGGCCTCGCTGGTTGGCCTGACCGCGCAGGGATGGATGCGCGCCTGGGATGAACACGGGCACGTTTCCCCTCGTAAGTGGGATGATCCTCAGGCGTTGCAGGCGGCCGGTGCGGTGGTGATCAGCATCGAGGATGCCGGTGGAGATATGGAATATGTGGAATATCTGGCCCACCACGCGCGATTGCTGGTGGTGACCGAAGGGCCAGCCGGATGCGTGTTATACTGGCATGGCGACCGTCGCCGTCTGCGCGCCCCTCAGGTGAACGAAGTGGATGCTACCGGCGCCGGAGATGTTTTTGCCGCAGCGTTCTTCTTCCGTCTCTACACCACCCGTGATCCCTGGGAGGCCGCACGCTTTGCCACTCTGCTGGCCTCGCATTCGGTCAGCCGACCGGGATTGGAAGGTATTCCCACACAAAAAGAAATTCAGTCTTCTCTGGTCGAAGTGTTGTGGTGATCATGCGTATCTATACCTTTGTCAATCAGAAAGGTGGAGTAGGAAAAACCACCACGGCAATTAACCTGGGAGCCTATCTGGCCCAATTCGGTCAACGGATACTGGTGGTTGATCTGGACCCACAGGCCAACGCCACCTCCTCACTTGGCGTGGATAAGAACACCGTGCGCGGCGGCACCTATGAGGCTTTACTCGATCTCTACCCGCCGGAAGCGTTCGTGTTGTATAACGAGCGACTGAAGATGTCCTTACTCCCCTCCTCACCGGCACTGGCTGGCGCCGAGGTCGAACTGGTGAGCGAACTGGCCCGCGAAAGTCGCCTGCGGCAGGCGCTCTCCAAACTGGATGGACGTTACGACTACATCCTGATTGACTGCCCCCCTTCGCTGGGTTTGCTGACCGTCAACGGGATCGTAGCCGCTCGCAATGGCGTGATCATCCCGGTACAATGTGAGTATCTGGCCCTGGAAGGATTGGGATTACTCACTCAGACCATTCAACGCATTCGCTCGGCTCTTTTCCCGGACCTGAAGGTGCGCGGCGTGCTCCTGACCATGTTCGACCCCCGGACGAATCTCGCGGCCGATGTGGTTCGCGAAGTCAAAAAGCATTTCCCCGAACACACCTTCCAAACCATCATCCCTCGCAGCACCCGCCTGGCCGAGGCACCTTCCTACGGCTTGCCAATCTCGGTATATGCTCCCACCTCTGCAGGGGCCAAAGCCTATGAAGCGCTGGCGCGCGAGGTGTTGCAGGGAGATGGCGTGCTGGCGAAGGTGATGTGATTATTTTGTCATGCTTGTATGGACTGGAGTGATGTAAAATTCCACTGCACCTGCTTCCGACTTCGGCCAGGTCGGAATTCCCGCTTTTCCAGGAGAGTCCATGCCCCAGCGCAGTGGTCTTGGTAAAGGACTGGATGCTCTGATCCCCGTTCGAGGTGAATCGACAACGACCAGCGGTGTGATCCATGTTCCCGTGGAGAATATCGTCCGTAATCCACGCCAGCCTCGGGCGCAGATGGATGCCCAGGAATTGGAGGCCTTGGCCGGGTCCATTCGTGAACATGGTATCTTACAGCCGCTGGTGGTCTCACCCGGCGAAGGTGGGACGTATGTGTTGATCGCCGGCGAACGACGCTGGCAGGCCGCCCGAAAAGCCGGCCTGAAGACAGTGCCCGTGATCGTGCGCCAGGCAGATGACCGTCAACACCTGGAACTGGCATTGATCGAAAACCTGCAACGAGCCGACCTGAATCCGCTGGAAGCCGCACAGGCCTATCGCCAGTTGATTGACGAATTCGGCCTCTCTCAGGAACAGGTGGCCGAACGGGTTGGGAAAAGCCGGGTGACCGTGACTAATACTCTACGGTTGCTGGCCCTGGCACCTGCCGTCAAGCAAGCCCTGCTGCAAGGCCAGATCAGCGAAGGGCATGCCCGGGCTCTGTTAGGGTTGCCTTCGGCCAAAGCCCAGGAAGTCGCCCTGCAAACCGTGCTGCGGCTGCAACTCTCAGTGCGACAGACCGAGGCCCTGGTGCGCAAATGGGCCGAACACAAACCGACTGGCGGAGTCAAACCGTCACCCCCTGCTGAGATCGCCGACCTGGAACGACGTTTGCAAGCCACTTTGGGCACCAAAGTCTCCTTGCGACATGGAAAAAAAGGAGGGGCGATCACCATTTATTACTACTCCGACGAAGAACTGAACGCCTTGCTGGAGCGCCTGTTGTAAATGCTGTGAAGCGGCGCGTCGACCCTGATGAGAGGATCAACACCTCCTAGCGCACTGGAACTTTCCTGGCTATGGATGATTGGTCTGCGATTCTGTTGCACAATGCTCGCATCTACACCCTGGACTCACAGCGTGAGGTTGCTTCAGCCGTTCTGATTCAGGGCGATCGTGTTCGGGCGATAGGCAATGAAGAATTGCTTGAAGTGCCTGCAGAGCGCCTGGACCTGGGGGGAGCCACCGTTTTACCTGGCCTGACTGACGCCCATATTCATCTTCAGCAATATGCTCTGGCCTTGCAGAAACTGGATTGCCAGACGGCCACTGTGGAGGAATGTGTGCAACGGGTGGCCCGGCGTGCTGCCGAGACCAGGCCGGGGGAATGGATCGTGGGTCATGGCTGGGATCAGAACCTGTGGAACCTGCCCCAGGGAGGATGGCCCCATCGCTCTTTTCTGGACGCAGTGGCACCGCATCATCCTGTATACCTGACGGCCAGGTCGCTACACGCTGCCTGGGTCAATAGCGTTGCCCTGGCGCGGGCGGGCATTACCGCTTCTACGCCCTCGCCACCGAACGGAGAGATTCAACGCGATCTTCACGGTCAACCAACGGGCATCTTGCTGGAAGCGGCGATGAATCTGGTGGCCGATTGCATCCCTGCACCAGGGCTGGCTGAGGTAACTGCCGCGATCCGTGCTGCCCAGCCTGTCCTGTGTCAAATGGGCCTGACCGGGGTGCACGATTTCGACCGTCGTCTATGTTTTCTGGCCCTGCAGGAATTGCATCAGCAAGGGGAATTACAATTGCGAGTGATCAAGAACATTCCTGTGGAAGACCTGGAGCATGCCTGGGCCATCGGTCTGCGCAGTGGGTTTGGCGATGATTGGTTACGCATTGGTTCGGTCAAGGTCTTCATGGATGGAGCATTGGGTCCCCGCACCGCAGCCATGTTCCAGCCATATGAGGGAGAGCCAGAAAACCGCGGTCTGTTGAACATGGACGGAGAGACGTTGTTTGAGATCGCCTGCCGCGCCGCTGAGGTCGGGTTATCCATGGCGGTTCACGCCATCGGGGATCGGGCCAATCACGAAGTACTCAACGCCTATGCCCAATTGCGTCGCTACGAACAGGAACACGGCCTGCCTCCACGTCGCCATCGCATTGAACACGTTCAGGTGCTTCATCCAGATGATGTGCCGCGTCTGGCGCAGTCAGGTGTGATCGCTTCAATGCAGCCGATCCACGCCACATCGGATATGCTCATGGCCGATCGTTACTGGGGCGATCGGGTGCGTTGGGCCTACGCCTGGCGTAGCCAGTGGGAGCACGGGGCGACTCTGGCGTTTGGCTCTGATGCGCCGGTGGAGTCGCCCAATCCCTTCTTGGGGTTGTTTGCGGCAGTCACCCGTCGCCGCCCCGATGGGACGGGAGGTCCACAGGGGTGGGTTCCACAGGAGAAATTAACTCTGCGCCAGGCCCTGGAGGCCTATACGGTCGGCCCAGCCTATGCGGCTGGTCTGGAGAGCCGCCTGGGTCGCCTGGCGCCGGGATATCTGGCCGATCTGATCGTCCTGGAAAACGATCCGTTTGAGAGCCCGCCGGAGGAGTGGCTTTCGATGCAGCCGCTGGCAACGATGGTGGGAGGAAGATGGGTATGGAGGTCTCTATGACCACTCAGTCGCTTCGTCTCAGCCCGGAAATGCTGGTTCCACGCCTGGGGGAATCCCTGGTGAAGAAGGGCCTGATCACGGAGACTGATCTGCAGAAGGCCCTGGCCTACCAGCAAGAACAATTGGCCCGGGGACACCCCTGCCTGCTTGGTCAGGCATTGATTGAATTAAACTTGATCAGCCAGACGATACTTGATCAGGTGGTGACTGAGCAGATCATCCAGTTGCGCAATGCCCTCCAGGCGGCCAATCGTAGTCTGGAACAACGCGTCCAGCAGCGCACAGCCGAACTGCAACGTGCCCTGGAGCGGCTTTCGGAATTGAGCCAGATGAAGGCCAATTTCGTCTCCACCATCTCCCATGAGTTGCGTACCCCCTTGACGCACATCAAGGGCTATATCGAGTTGATGTTGAGCGAGTCGCTAGGGCCAATCACGCCAGAGCAGAAACATGCTCTTCAGGTCAGCCAGCAGGCCGCAACGCGCCTGGAAAGTCTGATTAATGATCTGATTATGTTCTCGCTGGCCTCGCGTGGAGAACTCAGCCTGAGGCTTGAGGCGGTAGATATTGCTCGTCTGGCGAACCTGAGCGTGCGTTCGGCCGAGCCCAAAGCCAGAAGCCGGGAGGTGAGTGTCCATGCCGTGTTGGACCCAGACCTGCCCCGGGTCCAGGCAGATTCGCAGAAGATCGCCTGGGTGTTGGGTCAGTTGCTGGATAATGCCATCAAGTTCACCGCAGCCGGCGGGCGGGTGGTGCTGAAAGTCTCCCGTGAAACGGCCAATCTGGTCATGATCTCGGTCTCAGATACGGGGGTCGGCATTCCCCCTCATCGGATCGAGGAGATTTTTGAACCGTTCCATCAACTGGATGGTTCATCCACGCGCAAATATGGTGGAACCGGCATTGGCCTTTCCCTGGTGCGGCAGATTGTGGAGGCCCACGGATCGGTGCTAGAAGTGATCTCGGCTGAGGGCAAGGGATCTACGTTTCGATTTCCCCTGCTGACCGCCGAGGAAGAGGAAGCGGTTTGATGGACCTCGAAACGCTCAACGCCACTTTATCCCTGTTTCGCAAAGCCTCTGCTCAGTATGATTGGCGATCGGCCCTAGAAACGTTGATCGTTGACCTGCGTTCCTTGTTGATTTTTGACAACCTGGTTGTTTACGCAGTAGTGGATGCGGAGAGCGGTGCTCTCGAAGCCATTTATGCTCGCGCTCTGGGTCGGGGCAAGAATGCGGAAGCCGATGCCGCCTGGGGCGAGCGCATAGCCGGCGAAGTCATTGCCAGGGCTGAGATTCTTTTACAGAGTCCGCCGCGTTCACACCAACCCAACACTGGTCGGCTGGAACTGTCGTACCTGCTCGGCGTGCCGCTTTTGGGTAATGAGCGCATCCTGGGAGCGATGATCTTCATCCGCTTTGGCGGCCCGCCTTATGAAGCCGATCACATCCAGCTGGCTACCCTGGCTGGAATGTGGGTTTCGTGCCTGCTTCAGCGCCGTGATTGGGAGGAGACCTATCGCCAACTCAACGAAGTGCAGAATCGCATTCGACTTCAGGATGATTTCTTGGCGACCATCTCTCACGAACTGCGCACGCCCCTGGGATTTATCAAAGGATATACCACCACCCTGCTGCGTCAGGACACTCAATGGGATGAAGCCACTCAGCGCGAGTTTCTGACCGTGATTGATGAAGAAGCCGATCATTTGACCCGGTTGATTGACGATTTGCTCGAATCGGCCCGTCTGCAAAGCAAGACGATAGAGTTTAAGTTCCAACCCATGCGCGTAGATGCACTCATCCGCGACGCGGTGACTCGCTTCCATCTACGCCATCCTGACGTGATCGTTCATCTGGATATTGCACCGGTTCCTCCGATTTTGGGTGATACCATCCACCTGATGCGCGTCCTGGAGAACTTATTCAGCAATGCGGTAAAGTACGCGCCCGGCTCGGCCATTGATATTGCGGTGGATTGTCAGGGCGATAGGGTGCATATTCGCTTCAGCGATCACGGTCCGGGCATCCCACGGGAATATCAAGCCATGATCTTTGAACGCTTCTACCGCGTCCCTGATCCCAATGCGACCAGCACTGGCACCGGCCTGGGCCTGTACATTTGTCAACAAATCGTGATCGCCCATCGTGGCAGGATGTGGGTAGAATCCGAACCAGGACACGGCACCACATTTCATATTGAACTGCCTCTTCAGTGAGCCCGATTAGAGCGAGAAAGGAGATATTCCATGTCCAAGCGTGTGTTGATCGTGGATGATGAGCCTCGCTATCTGCGTCTGCTGGAAGCCAACCTGCGCACCGAGGGGTATGAAGTGTTCACGGCGCAAGATGGCGAACAGGCCCTGGAGATGTTTTCCACCCACCCGGTGGACCTGATCCTGCTTGATATTATGATGCCCCGCCTGGATGGATTTGGCGTCACGCAACGTATTCGTCAGTTTTCCAATGTCCCTATCATCATCCTGACAGCCAAAGGAGAAGAGCGGGATCGGGTGCGTGGTCTCGACCTGGGCGCCGATGATTACCTGGTCAAACCCTTCTCGGCCACGGAATTGCTGGCGCGAGTACGCGCCGTGCTACGCCGCGCCCAACCCACTCCGCCGGTAGGACAGAGCCGCTTCTTCCGACATGGTGATTTGAGAATAGATTTTGCCCGAGCCGAAGTATGGCGTGGCGACCAGGAAATCTCGCTCTCCGCCACAGAATATCGCCTGCTGTTGCAATTCGTCAATAACGTAGGGCGCGTCTTGACTTCAGAAGAGTTGCTCGCCAGCGTATGGGGCGAGGATTACAAGGATGAAAAAGAGATTCTGTGGGTCAGCATTGCACGACTACGACAAAAACTGGAGGAAGACCCCCGTAACCCCAGGCACATCGTCACCCGCGCTGGATTAGGCTACCTGATGCCTCCGTTAGAAAGTTGATCGTACATGGACAAGGAACAAATTCTGGTTGTGGCTAGCAACTCGGTCAGTCGTGCCTTTCTGACGCGCCTGTTGGAACAGAAAGGTTACCGTGTCCTAGCGGCTTCGCTGGGAAAGGAAGGGTTGATCCACGCCTGGCGCGATCGCCCCGATCTGATCGTGTGCGATTCGCCACTGGCCGATCTGGATGTTGAGACGTTTCTCCACAAGTTACGAGGCGATCGGCGTACCGCCAGCACGGCGATTGTCGTCCTGGGTAACGATCCGCAGGGGGAAGCCCATTTTCGTCAGGCTGGCGCAAACGTCTACCTGGTCAAATCCGTCGAGGCGGTTTCGCTACTGCTGAATGCCATAGAGAAACACCTTCGCCCTGCTGCCGAATTTGAACCCTCTGCCCCGGTCAAAGATGGCTATTTGATCCCCTTCCTGAGTGCAAAAGGCGGCACGGGCGCCTCTTCTCTGTGTGCCAACCTGGCCATGGCGGTTAGCCAGCAATTGCCTGAAGCGCGAGTGGTTGTTCTGGATAGCGTCTTACCGATAGGCTCCATCGCCGCTATCACGGGATATGACGGGGCCACCAATCTGGTATCGTTCTCCACCATGCCAGCAGAGCAGAGGACGGGGGCCATTCTGCGAGAAGCGCTCCCCAAACTGCCGGCCTGGGGGTTCTATCTTCTGGCTGGTTCTCCTGATCCCGAGCAGGCTCAGTTGTTGCGGGCTGAGACCGTAGAACAGACCGTCCGTGCCCTACGCCTGGCCTATGACTATATCTTTGTTGATATAGGGCGCTCGCTCTCTAACCTGGTTCTCCCCATTCTCCAGAGGGCAGACTTACTTGCCCTGGTGATCAGTGCCGATCTGGAAGCTGTGCGCCTCACTCGCCTGGTCTGGGCCTATCTTCAATCGAAAGGGCTATCTGCCCCTCATCTGTTTCCCATCCTGAATCGTGTCGTGGGCTTTGAGGGAGTCACCAAAGCAGAGATTGAAGGACAGTTGAACCTTCCTATCCGAATGACGATGCCCTATCTGGGGGGAGATTTTGCGCTGGCAAACCAGCAACACGTGCCCTTGCTGCGCAAATTCCCGCGCGAAACGGCATCCATGATCCTCCAAGAAGCCGCCTCGCAGGTGGTGATCCTGGCTCAGCGCGTTCGTGAGATGGCGATGCAGGCCTGAATGATACTGATTCAGAGGCTTCTCATAAGAACATGATACACTCATCTTATGCGTACACCCAGAACAACAGGGATTCTCGTGGTCACGGCTGTGGTGATCGTCCTGTTCATCTGGAAGGCACCAGCGATATGGCCCTACGTGCTCTGGCGGTATGAAGTATGGACTACACGCTGGATCAACGCACGCCAACCAATGAGCATCCCTACGCCCCTGGCTTCGACTCCCTTCCCTACGTTTACGCCGCGTCCTCCTACCCCGACGCTGGTTGCCAGTCCCTGGCCGTCTCCTACACCTTTGCCGCTCCCGCCTGAAGTGATCTTGCCTTCCCCACCCTATGAACGCCAGGATATCAACAACTGTGGCCCGGCCACCCTCTCGATGCTGCTGCACATGTATGGCTGGCAGGGGGATCAATACGATATTGCTCGCATTGTCAAACCAGTGCGCCAGGATCGCAACGTGAACCCTGAAGAACTGCGTTACTATGTGCTTAACTATGCCGGCTGGTTGCAGGCCGAATATCGCGTGGCAGGCGATGTGGATCTCTTGAAACGATTGCTGGCAGCTGGCTATCCAGTGCTGATTGAAGCGGCTACTCCTCTGCGACCGGAAGACGCTGCCGGCCCCAACGACGATCTCTGGTCGGCTCACTACCTGGTGATCACTGGCTACGATGACCTGGAAGGCGTTGTCATTGCTCAAGATCCCCTGCGTGGACCCGACAAACGTATTCCCTATGCTCAACTGAGGAGCGATTGGAAGCCTTTCAATTACCTGTATCTGGTGCTGTATTTTCCCCAATATGAGGAGGAAATGCGTTCCCTGCTCGGCGAAGACTGGGATGTGAACGCTAATCGTCAACGGGCGCTGGAGATGGCCTCGGCTGATGTAGCGGCAGATCCCAACGATGCTTTTGCCTGGTTCAATTTAGGTGCCAGCCTGACCTATTTTGAACGCTATGGCGAGGCCGCCCAGGCCTTTGACCGTGCTTTTACCATTGGCCTGCCACAACGCATGACTCGCTATCAATTCTGGCCGTTTTTTGCCTACTTCCACGCTGGCCACATTGACTATTTGCTGGAATTGACCGAAAGTACTTATCGGGCCATCAACGGCTGGTACTCTGAAGAGGCCTTGCTCTGGAACGGCTGGGGATTGTGGCGCAAAGGAGACGTTTCAGGGGCCATTGCTCGCTGGCGCAAGGCGCTGGAAGTGCATCCTGGCTATCCAGATGCGCTGTATGCCTTGCAGTTTGTCGGCGCGCAACCTTGAAACCCACAGATGTGTGGATTACGCCGGGTTGAGGATCAAACGATTGCACAGAGCGGCAGGTTGCTCCGTTTTTCGGTTCATGCTGAGCAGTCTGCCATGAATGGCGTTCAGACCCAGGCACATTTGTTATACTATTCCTGACGCTTTCCCGGGAGCCGAATCATGATCGATGTGCAGATTGTAGATACCAGCAATAAGGCCCAGGTCAGGCAATTTGTTGAATTTCCCTATCGCCTGTATCGAGACTGCCCTCAATGGGTTCCGCCGCTCTTTATGGATGCTTACCTGCCGCTCAATCGCCCAAAGCACCCATTTTTTGAACATTCTGAGGCCGATTTTTTTATTGCCTTGCGGAATGGAGAGGTAGTTGGCCGGATCTGCGTCGGGATCAACAAGCCTTTTAACACCTATCACGGCACACGAAAAGCCCAATTCTCCTACTTTGAAAGTGTAGACGACCAGGACGTGGCCAGGGCTCTGTTCGAGGTCGCTGTGGATTGGGCTCGCCAGCGTGGCATGGACACGCTGATCGGCCCCAAGGGTCTATCGGCTTTTGAAGGATATGGCATTCTGGAGCGAGGATTTGAACATCGTCAGATGATGACGATGACGAACTACAATTATGCTTACTACCCAAAACTACTCGAAGCCTTGGGGTTTGAGAAAGAAGTTGATTTTGTCTCCTGCTATCTCCCTTCTGCAGCGTTTCGTATTCCAGAGCGAGTGGAGCGAATCGCCCGGCGAGTGTTGCAGCGCGGCAAACTATGGGTCAAGAATTTTCACAGCAAGCGCGAACTTCTCCGTTGGGCGCCGCGTATCGGGGAAACCTACAACAAAGCATTCATCCATAACTGGGAATATTATCCCTTCTCCCCTCGTGAGATTCAGTATGCGGTGGCTAATGTCTTTCTAGTGGCTAACCCCCGTTTGATCAAGATCATCTTGCACGAAGAAGAGATCGTCGGTTTTCTATTTGCTTTTCCAGATGTGTCAGCCGCCATGCAGCGAGCACGGGGACGGCTCTTCCCGTTTGGGCTGGTGGATATTCTACTGGAGATGAATCGCACCAGGAGCGTCAGCGCCAATGGGATGGGCATTCTTCCGGAGTATCAGGGCATGGGTGGAAACGCGCTCCTGTACTATGAGATGGGCAAGACTCTCATGGAGTTTCGTCGCTTTGAGCATGTAGAAATGACTCAGGTCGCTGAGACCGCCACACAAATGCGAGCCGACCTGAAGAACCTGAACGGTGTAGAATACAAAAATCACCGCGTCTATCGGCTAAGTCTGTGAGACCTTCCCAGCCGACGCCAGATTGTGGGGGTAAACAGAAAAAAGCAGGAGGGGTAAGCGTCTCCTGCCTGGTGAGAATTGAGAAGGAGCAAACGGCTTATTGGCTTATTGGTTTGAGGTAGCCGCCGCGCTGCGGGCTTTCGCGATGGCTTTCATCAGCCGTGATTTGCGACGCGCAGCATTGCGGCGATGAATCACGCCTTTTTCGGCTGCCTTGTCCAGCGCGCTGATAGCCTTGCGCAACGCCTCTTCGGTCATTTCCTGGCGGGCTTTTTTCACAGCCGAGCGCGCTGCGCCACGGATAATACGGTTGCGAAGCCGTCGCTTCTCGTTTTGTTTATTACGCTTGATTTGCGATTTGATGTTTGCCACGGGTCCTTCTCCAGAAACACAATCCAGAATTCAGGTCATTGTGTTTTGCTCATGACCACTTGCGATCATTTCGTGAACGCGGGGCAAGATTTTACGTGAGAAGTGAAAATTTGTCCAGCGTTTGCAATCCCTTTTAGGGCTTTTCAAAATTCTAATCTTTGGGCCTTTCTTACAGTTGCCGTGACTCTCAGTAACATAAAATTGTACCGCCGACCTATGGTCGGTACACTAGGCCAAGCCTGGCGGTACAAAAAGAGGTGGAACATTAAATCTTTGAACAGCCCTGACCCTTTTTGCTCGCCGATTCAGGGGGCAGCAAAGACCACCACGTAGTAGCCAAAGTTGTTGAAAAAGGCGTAGGCTACGCCGATCTCGGTATAGGTGGTGCTGAGCAGGTTTTGGTTATGTCGCGGGTCAGAGGTGTCGGTCTTCCACCAATCCACTACCATCTGGGGAGTCAGGGGTGGCCAGCTGCCATAAACATTCTCAGATACCTGGCGCGCCCGGTAACCGCTATCGGCCACGCGTGAAGTCGGGTTGGAGCCATCGGAGCCAGTGTGACCGAAGAGTTGATTGCAGGCCATATCCGCCGCATGGCGCTCTGCCGCCCGGGTCAGGAGCGAATTCACCGTGTAGGCCGGCAGGTTGTTTTGTGCCCGATAGGCGTTGATGGCGCTGATCACTTGTTGTACACGAACCGGGTCGGTTGTGAAGGCGCAGGATGCCGTTCCACTGCCCGAGGAGGGTGTTGCCGTGGGTGTGCCAGGAGATAGAGGTGCCGGGAAGGTAGGAGTAAAGGTGATCGGGGTGCTGGTGGGTGGCCGCGTGGCCGTGGGAGTGAGCAGGTTGACCGGGATGACCAGTTGTTGATAGGCCTGCAACAGGTTGGGGTTTTCTATTTTGTTCTCGGCAAGGATCGCTTCTACGGTGCTGTTAAATTTGGCGGCAATCCCGGCCAGGGTATCTCCGGGCAGGACGGTGTACGTGATCTTTGTGCCGCGGCGGATCGTGGGCGGGATCGGCGTCGCAGTCGGCAGGCGCATGTCCGGATTCGGAATCCAGATCACCTGACCGGGGAAGATGATCCCCCGGTTTTGAGCGATGATCGGGTTGAGTTCCAGAATCAGGGCGATGCCGTCTTCCGCCAGTTCAAATTTCTGGGCGATCAGGATCAGGTTGTCCCCTTCCTGAACAGTGTACTGGAAGGGTGCCGAGGGAGTGGCTGTGCTGGTGACGGTTGGGGTAAGGGTCTCCGTGGCCGTGGCCGTAGCCGTGGCCGTAGGAGTAAAGGTCAAGGTGGCTGTCGGGGTAGGGGTATCGGTAGCGAAGAGGGTATTCAACGGGCGACCAGGAGCCATCAGGGAGGAAATAATCAGTGTCAGGCCGGCCACGGTGGCAATCATAGCCAGGATCATCAATAGCCATGGCCCGATCACGCGGCGACGTTTACGTGGGGTCAACGGGCGAAACGAGGGAGTTCCAGAGGAGTTCATAGTCGGTTCCTTTCGGAAAGAGGCATCGCTCTTCCCACATGCGATTTTACCCCAAAATTTCAGGGAAATGCTGCCCGCCTGTCCACGGCATTGGGACAGAATCGATTTGTCCCTCATGGTCTGTCCACAGATGTTTCTGGCAAGACAGATGGCTTACTCAACACCACTTTCCAGAGATTTCCTGTCAGGAGACCTCCTGTCAGGATGGACTCCCTCCCGTCAGGACGGATTTCATTCCTTCCTCCCGTCAGGACGGCAGTTCAACCATTGCCCTGACAGAGGTTGTTCGGTGACGAACGAAATGCCTGTGCACGTTCCCAGGCAAGTGTCATCCTGATCACCTGAGGGGCTTCCTGGATCGCTCCCTGGCAAAACCAGGCTTTACCGATGAAGTCCGTTATCCCAAACGCACGTTAAAGACGTGCCACTGCCCTTTGATCGGCTTTGCCAAAGACAACCTGTACCGCTGACCTTTGGTTGATTTTGCCAGGCATAGCCTGGCGGACGACTCACATTGAAAAGCCCCAGAGACGAATGGCTGAGCGGGCTGCCAAGAACGGCGTTCAAGTCGGAGACAGATATTGTCTCAAGAATTGGCCGGTGTAGGAATGTTCTACCTGGGCAACCTGCTCTGGCGTTCCTTCGGCGATGATCTCTCCACCACGGTCACCGCCTTCGGGGCCCAGATCAATGATCCAATCGGCCACTTTGATCATGTCCAGGTTGTGCTCGATGATCAGGACTGAATTGCCGGCCTCCACCAGACGCTGGAGGACTTCGATCAGTTTGTGCACATCGGCAGCGTGCAGCCCTACAGAAGGTTCATCGAGCACGTAGAGGGTTCGTCCGGTGGGGCGGCGTGAAAGTTCACGGGCCAGTTTGACACGCTGGGCTTCACCACCGGAGAGGGTGGTGGCCGGTTGGCCAATGCGGATGTATCCCAACCCGACTTCCTGTAACAATTTCAGTTTGTTCACCATCTGAGGAAAAGCCGCAAAGACCTCCAGAGCCTGATCAACGGTCATGTCGAGCACGTCAGCGATGTTGTAGTCTTTGAAGCGCACCTGAAGGGTTTCGCGGTTGAAGCGCTTGCCATGGCACACGTCGCAGGGTACGTAGACATCAGGCAGGAATTGCATTTCGATGCGCAATTCGCCCTGTCCCTGACAGGCCTCACAGCGTCCACCGTGGACATTGAACGAGAAGCGCCCCGGTCTGTAGCCGCGGATCTTGCTCTCAGGCAATTGGGCAAACAATTTGCGCACCTCATCCCACAGCCCCGTGTAAGTGGCCGGGTTAGAGCGGGGTGTGCGTCCGATCGGAGACTGGTCAATGTTGATGATTTTATCGAGATGTTCGATCCCTTCGATGCGGTCGTGATCTCCAGGTTGGGTGCGGGCGCCCATTAATTTTTCAGCCAGCGCTTGATAAAGCACGTCAATCATCAGGGTGGATTTTCCAGAACCGCTCACACCGGTAATGCACACCAGTTTCCCCAGCGGGATGGTGACATCAATGTTTTTCAGGTTGTTGGCCCGGGCGCCGAGAATGCGCAGGAATTTGCCGTTGCCTGCCCGGCGCTGCCTGGGGAGAGGTACCTGTTTGCGGCCGGAGAGATATGCTCCGGTCAGGGAAGTGGGATGTTCCATGATTTGGGCTGGCGTACCCTCTGCCACCACGCGGCCGCCCTGTTCGCCCGCACTCGGGCCCAAGTCAATCACCCAGTCAGCGGTCAGGATGGTTTCGGCATCGTGTTCCACCACCAGCACGGTGTTCCCCAGGTCGCGCAGCCCTTTGAGCGTGTTGAGCAGACGTGTGTTGTCGCGCGGGTGTAGACCAATCGAGGGTTCGTCTAACACATAGAGCACTCCCACCAGGCGCGAACCCACCTGAGTAGCCAGACGAATGCGCTGCGCTTCTCCCCCCGAGAGCGTGGACGCGGATCGACTCAGGGTGAGATAATCGAGCCCCACGTTGACCAGAAACGTCAATCGCTCGACGATTTCCTTCAGGATGCGCTCGGCAATGGCCCGTTGACGGGGATTCAGTTTTTGGCCCAGGGTCTGGGCCCATTCCAGGGTGCGCGCCACCGGCCAGGAGGTGACCTCGATAATGTTGACCCCATCTACCGTCACGGCCAGGGCTTCAGGGCGCAGGCGCTTGCCGTTGCAGGTAGGGCAGGGCTTGTTAGACATGAATTCGCTGATGCGGGCTCGAATCCATTCCGATTGGGTTTCACGATAGCGGCGCTCCAGGTTGGGGATCACTCCTTCAAAGGCGCGGGTCACCTTAAACTGGCCACCACTGGCGCTCTGGTAGACCATCGGCACCTGGCGGTTGCCAGTGCCATACAGGATCAGGTTCAGGTGCTCTTCGGGTAAATCCTTGACTGGCTTATTCAGGTCAATGTGATAAGCCCGCGCCACTGCCTCCAGGCTTTGCCAGTAGTAGCCTCCTTCCTCACGAGCCCCATTCCATTCCAGGGCAACGATCGCTCCCTCGTTGAGAGAACGTTCCTTGTCCGGAATGACTCGCTCCGGGTCAATTTCCAGTCGAGTGCCCAGTCCCTGGCAATCCGGACAGGCGCCGTGGGGAGTGTTGAAAGAAAAGGTACGCGGTTCAATTTCCGGGAGAGATATGCCGTGTTCCGGACAGGCCAGATGTTCCGAGAAGAACAGATCACGAGGCGATGTAGCCGTTCTCTCGCCAGGGGAGGAAGCGCTGTCCCTGGATGAATCTCTCCCTCCGTCGAGCAGGGCCACGGTCACGTAGCCATCGCCGAATTTCAGCGCGGTTTCTACCGAATCGGTCAGGCGAGTGCGGTTGGAGGCTCGTTCTTCTTCATCTTCAGGATGAGTGATCACCAACCGGTCTACAACGGCTTCGATGGTGTGGATTTTGTACCGATCCAGTTCGATCTCTTCATCCAGGGAGCGCACCATCCCATCCACCCGCACGCGCACAAACCCGGCTTTGCGAATTTCCTCGAAGACCGCCTGATAGGTTCCCTTGCGCCCGCGCACCACCGGCGCCAGGATCAGGATGCGACTGCCCTCTGGGAGAGCCTCGATGGCGTCCACGATCTCCTGGGCGGATTGTTTGATCACCTCGCGTCCACAGATGGGACAGTGAGGGATGCCAATGCGAGCAAACAGTAGACGCAGGTAATCGTAAATCTCGGTCACCGTTCCTACGGTAGAACGGGGATTGTGACTGGTGGATTTCTGATCAATCGAAACCGCCGGTGATAATCCTTCAATGTAGTCCACGTCGGGCTTGTCCATCTGGCCGATGAATTGCCGCGCATAGGCCGAGAGCGATTCAACATAGCGACGCTGCCCTTCGGCAAAGATCGTATCGAAGGCCAGAGAAGACTTGCCTGAACCCGACAGGCCGGTGATCACCACCAGTTTGTCGCGCGGGATTTCAACGCTAATATTTTTCAGGTTGTGGACACGCGCACCTACTACGCGAATGACATTCGCAGACATTCCTTTTCACCCTTCCTTGTGTCAGGACCAGAAAATACGCGACTTGATATTATAGCATATCGCCCATCTACCCCCGCCGGACGGTGTTTGCTCCACATATGCTGGATCAGGTGAGGGTCTTCTGGTAATTCCCGTTCAAGGTGGTCGTAGATGGCAATACCTGCGATGTCTGCCTGCGCTTCATGTAAACCATAGAAATGTTCTTGTGCTTTGCGAGGCTGATTGGCCACATAATGCACAAAGGGGCGCTCTAGAAATTCTGCTGCGGGGTGATGCAGGCGTCGCGCCAGGGCGCGCAAGATGGCCAGGTCGGTAGACCCTTCTAAGTACAATACCCAACCTGTTTGTTCCGCCAGATAGTATTGATCAAAGCCAATCTTGCGCAGAGGCTTCAACAGTTGATGGCCTCGATCGTCTATGCGATGTGGCTTGCCGACAAACGCTACGACCACATCACGCTCAGTCGCCTCGGCAAGTAGCACTTCAGAGTGACTGGCGGCAATGATTTGACTATTCATCTTTATGGCCTGTTCCGAAAGCACGTTGTAGATTTGCCGTTGACGGAGAATTTCCAGATGTGCGTCGGGTTCGTCGAGCAACAAGACCGCGCCAGGATTAACGGCCATGTGGGCCAGCAACAGAAGCGTTTGCTGTTGACCACGTCCGCTGGCAGACAAATCAAGAGTGACTCCATTATGAACGTAATCCATGACAATCTCGCCACGTTCTGCGAGGTATTTGGGTTTATTCAGTCGTGCTCCAAACAGGCGCGCAATCGCATCCTGGATTTCTTGCCACTTTTGATCGCCGTTCGGGCTCTGCAACACCTGCCAGCACAGGTTGCGCAGCACCTCGGCAGTGCGTCCTTCTCCCAGGCGAACGCGAATCGAACCGATCTCCAGGCGATCCTCCCGGGCGGCCAGGCCGGACATGGGCGGCAGATAAGCCACCTGTAAATCTCTGAGAAACAAGGGAACATCCATGCGCGTTTGACTGCCGGGCGAGGTTAAAGGTGGACGACAGTAGAAAGATTCTTCGTTTGCATCATCGAACTCCATGTAGCAAACCCATGGCTGTTTCTCCACACCTTCCACGCCGATTTCGATCAGCACGTTGCGGGTGGCGATTTTATTTTCCCGTCGCTCGCTTTCACGCACGGGTAAATCGCGCCACAGGAGGTTCGCTGCTGGTACAGGAATGGCGATCACATCCTGACGGCTGATGGTTACTCCTGGACGCCTGGCGGGAACAGCACCACCGCCGCGCTTTTCCAGCCAGCGCTTGACGCCGATGTCCTACAGAGCCAGCGCCTGTAAGGCAGATGTTTTACCTGAGTTATTGGGACCAATGAACACAACCCGTTCACCCAGTTCGATCTCGGCTTCTGTGAACACCTTGAAGTTCTTGATAGTCAATTTCTAACATGGCTCTGTCCCCTTGATTCAATGCTCCTGTTCCGACGGGTCTTCTTCCAGGCTTTGCTCTATATCCTCCCTCTTCAACTCCGCCAGCGCCTGGCGCAGACCGGCCAGTTCGGACGGGGTGAGGCCCCACAGTTGCGCGGCCAGGGTATCAATTTGGGCTTCTACCTGCCGCAATTCCTGCTGCGCCTGCGGGTCGCCGGCATAGGCCGAGGGGGCCAGTGCGTGCGCCCGGCGCGAGAGGGCGGAGAGTTGGGTGTGCAGGCTGGATTGACGGTTGAATTTGGGAACCAGAATTTTGTCCAGAATTTCTGGCGTGCCAAAACTTTTGCCGCCAGCCTGCGAATAAGCATGGGCTGTAAACTGGAAGGGGGTAGAATTCACAACTGATGCCACATAGAAAGCCTCGCTATCATCCTCGACGGGCAAAATCGTGACGATATGCTGAGGCACGATAGCCTTGCCATTCTCTGTCGAAATCACAGCCGCGTCAATGCGGTTGCCCATGTTGGGCCACACCACCTTCCACGGGGCGAAGGTGTAGTCGCCGACGTTGAAGAGGGAGTAGAACGGACCGATTTCCACCACCTGTTTGCCCTGCTTGCGGGTGAAGTAGCGTTTGAAGCCGGAGCGCTCGCGCAGGACGGTCTCGAAGCGCTTGAGATAGGCCCAGGTTTTGGGATAGCGGGTCTGAACGGTGGTCGGGTCTAGACCGCGCCGCAGTTGGGGGTCCTGGGTCATCAGCAGGTAGGCAGAGGGTTGCGCCAGCCAGCGGTGCACGTCGCGCCCGCGCACCAGCGGGTAGAGCAAGTCAGGCTCCAGTTCGACCGTGATCGCATCCACTTGCCGTTTGGCGCCCTCGGTGACGTTACGCATAATCCACAATCCATCCGGTCGTTCGGCGATCTTTTCCAGCCAGTACACGCTGTTCGCCCAGGTGGTGACGCCGGCATGGGCCTGATACTCTGATTTCCCCAACACTTTCTGCAGGGTCTGGAGGGCCTGCGGGCGGGCGGTCAGCCAGGCGCTGGTCGGGTCGTTTGGGTCCACCGGCGCGGCTTGAAAGTTCAGGCGGCGGGTTTGGGCCAGCACTTCGTCCAGGGTGCTGTCGTAATCCAAGCCCTGGCCCGGGCTGGTCTTCTGCCAGTAGGTGTACGGCACGGGGTAGCGAGTGGGCTGGCCTTTTTGCAGGACGAAGACGCTGGCGCGGGTACTGGCGCCCTCGAAGACCTGCAGGCGGCTCAGGTCGTCCACGTGCAGGACGCGCAGGGGCGCGCCTTTCTCTCCTAGGCGGAAGCGGCGGAAGCCCTGACCAGCCCCGCTGGTCTTCCACACGCTCTGGGTGATGACGAAGCCCAGTTTGCCGCCCGGCTTCAGGTAACGGTCGGCGACCACGTAGGTCATCAGGGTCGAGAGGTCCTTTTTCCCCTTGCCGAGGATGGTATCCATCCCGGAATGAACGAACAGGCCCATTTCCTGCCAGAGCGGGGCAGAGCGGTCGCGGTAGGCCTGCGGCAGGCTCTCCCAGTTGATCCAGGGCGGGTTGCCGGCGACGTAATCGAACTTTTCCAGAAAGAGCGGCATGAAGGCGTTCTTGATCACCTGCGCCCAGATGCCATCCAGCCCCCGCTGGTGCAGGCCGCGCAGGGTCTCGAACAGGTCACGCAGGATGGCCTGGTTGTTCGGGTCGGCGTTCAGGTCGGGCAATTCGGCCTGGCAGCGTTGGAGGAAGACTTCTGTATCGAATCCGCCGGTCACATACTCCTCCAGCAAATCGGTCAGGCGCTCCATCTCGGCGCGGGTGTCAATCGCTAGCGGCACAGGCAATGGCCCGACAGATGTTTCCAGAATGCGGCGGTTGTGGCTGAACACATCTCTCTGGACAGGGATCAAAATGCTGTCGGCCAGGTACATCGGAATTTCCACCTCGCGGCGGCGATAGGGCAGCAGGTCGGCAATCGCCAGCAGGAAGTTGACGCGCGCCGCCATCACCGCCAGCGGGTTCAAGTCAATTCCGGCCAGGCTGTTCAGGATGATTTCCAGGGTATCGGCCTCGGCCAGGCCGGCCTGCTGACAGTTGGCCTTCAGGGCGCGAACGGCCAGCACCAGGAACGTCCCGGAGCCGCAGGCCGGGTCGAGCAGGCGTTTGGGGGTCAGGCGCGGCGACTTTCCGGGTTTGGGCAGAGTGAAGAGCGGCTCGCCCAGTTGGGTCAACAGGCGTTCAGCCAGCCAGTCGGGCGTATAGAACTCGCCTAAATCGTGGCGGATCTCGCGCGGCAGCAGGTAGTGGTAGAGTTTCTTGAGCAGGTCGCGAGCCGAGAGCGGGTCATCCTGCACGGTGATCGGGTTATACTCGGCCAAACGCTGCAGCACCTGGCGCAGGGCGGATTCCACGTCGGCGTCCCAGGCGTGCAAATACCAGGCGAAGAAATCACCCTCTAGCAGGTTCTTCAGTCCCAACAGGCGATACAGGTCGCCCTTTTCCCATTTCTGGAGTTCGGCGCGCAGGGCCTCGCCTTGCAGAGCGGCCACGCGGGTGAGCGGCGTCGTCCCCAGCGCGCCGCCAGCGTAGGCCTGCAGCACCAAGCGGGCGATGTTTTTGACCAGAAAGGCAAAATAGGTTTGCAGGGCGAAGAAGAAGCGGGGGAAGTCGGTCTGATCGGGCTTCAGCCCCATGCCCTTGAGGAAGGCGCGCAGTTCGGTTTTGTGCTGCAACTGGCCGGCGGCGGCCTCGTAACCGGCCGTCTCGCCGAAGAAGAGACGCCACTGCTCGAACAGGCGGGCGGTCAGGTCGTTCTGGTGACCTTCCAGCGCCCGGTAGAGCGCGCCGGTCACCCGATGGCTGAGCACGTTCTGATTACCGAAATCTTCGACCAGATTTTCCGGGATGAGCGCCCGCCCGGAGGAGAGCGAGAACAGCGAACGCAGGAAGCGCTCGCAGGAAGCGTCGCTGACCGCCAGCGGTTCCTCGACCATCCAATGCCCCTGATGGTAGCGGACAAAGACAAAGAAACTGCCGTCGAAGGCCACCCCCAGCAGGCGGTCGCGATCGTAACGTTCTTGCCGGGCAAGATCCTCGATGTACCTCTTGACCTGCTGGACGGCATGGGTGGTATGGCCGTGCGCGAGATTGGGCCGCAGCGACCGCGGCGGCTCGTACTCGATGACAAAGCGGTTATAAACCGCGTCGGCGCGGCCGGCAGCCAGGGTGTATTCCTCCCGAACAGTTACATTCACGCCGAGTTGCTTTGCCAGGCGTTCGATTTCGTTGTTCATCTGGCGCTCGAACTCGGCCTCGTTGTGGGCCTGCGCCGCGGCTTGCCGGGTGAAGCGGGCAAATTCGGGAGCCAGTTTGTGAATTTTCTCGTAAGTATGTAGAGTTGTGCTCATAAAAAATATTCAAATTGGCGGTGTTCTGCAGGCTGGCAATCCTCAAGAGATTCTATCATGCTGAAAAGAATATGCCTGGAAAGAGCACAACTGCGTTGCTACTTTCCCCCTGATCCTTCTTCTATGGTATCCTTAACCCACCCTGGCGGTTCTAAAAACCATATTCAACCTGAGGATTCTCTCGGCCGGTCATTGGCTGATTGTTACCTTTGCCACTGTGGAAAGGAGCATCCTGCAAAACCATGTACATTGCCATTGAAGGAGTGATCGGTGTGGGCAAGACCACCCTGGCGCGCCTGTTGCAACCTGTGTTTGAGGCTGAGATCGTCCTAGAGATTTTCGAAGAGAATCCATTTCTCTCGGCGTTCTATGCCGATCGGGCGCGCTACGCCTTTCAAACCCAGATCTTCTTTCTCCTCTCTCGCTATCGCCAGCAACGACAACACGTGGCCGAAGCCCTGGCGACTGGCAAAAACCTGATCACCGATTATACCTTTGCCAAAGACTCCATCTTTGCCCGCATCAACCTGAGCGGAGACGAATTGGAGATGTATTATCGCGTCCATGAGGCCCTGGCTGAAAAGATCCCTCAACCCGATCTGGTGGTGTATTTGCGCGCCGATACCGATGTCTTAATGCAGCGCATTGCCCTGCGCGATCGCCCCTACGAGCGCCACATGGAACGCAGCTATATCGATGCGCTCCATCGCGCTTACGAAGAATTCTTCTCCAGACCTTACGATCATACTCCTGTGCTGACTATTGACACCAATCACCTGAACATCGTCCACAACCCGGAACACCTGCGTTATATCGAACACAAAATCCGCCAGGCGTTGGGCATTCCCCCTTATCAGCCCACGTTGCCCATCGGAATCAACACCCCGCCTCAACCCAGACATTCAAAGGGATAAGACCCATGCGCGTCACCCGCCAAACCCTGATCCGCATCGCCCACGACACCGCCCAAACCCGCGCCCTGGAGCAGAAGGATGTTCTGGCCGTCTACCTGATCGGTTCCCTGCTCGAAGAAGAACCGTTCCTGGGTGGAGTGACCGACATTGACCTGGTTCTCATCACCGATGGCAAGCCTCCCCGCACGCGGGAAATCGTTCGCCTGACCGGCGAGTTTCATCTGGACATCACCTATCATGGCCGGGCCGAGTTCAACTCACCCCGTCAGGTGCGCGTCCATCCCTGGTTAGGGCCAGAAATCTACGCCCCGCTGTTGCTCTACGAACGCGAGAAGTTTTTTGACTTTGTTCAGGCGGCGGTGCGAGCCGGGAATGAGTTTTCCAGCCCGGCGTCGGTATTGCAGCGTTGTCGCACCCTGCTTGCGCATGGCCGCGGCATCTGGACGGATCTGATAGACCTGAGAGACGAGATCGGCCCGCGCCAAGTCGCCCACTACCTGAAAGCGGTTTATCATGCTGCCTGTGCGGTGGCTGAGCTGAACGGGAATCCCCTGCCCGAACGGCGTCTCCTGCTCGAATTTCCCAGGCGCGCCGAACAGGCCGGTCGCCCCCAACTAACAGCGGCTCTAGCCGAACTGATCGGTGGGCTTACCCTGGAAAATGGTCTCCCCACCGAATGGCTGGATCGCTGGCAAAACGACTTTCTGCTGGCTGCCCAGAGCGGACGCGCCGACCCGCGCATTCACCCGGCTCGCCTCAACTACTACCGCCGGGCCTGCGAAGCCCTGGAAGGCATCGCCGGTCTCTGGCCTCTACTCCACACCTGGACATTCGCGGCCCTGACCCTCCTGCCCGAGCAACGCCATCACTGGCAAGCAGTGACCTCTCACCTCGGCCTGAGCGGACAGGCGTTCCATGACAAGGTGGCCCTGCTGGATCATTTCCTGGATGAAGTGGAAGTACTCCTGGATGAGATCGCCCTGGTCAACGGCCTGGAGTCCTCTTCCAGCCTGCTATAGACAAACAGATCTTATCCGGCGATCAGAGAGAGAATCCAGACGATTAACGGTGCCACAAACAGTGCCGGCAAAAAATTCCCCACCCGAATCGGCCTGATCTCCAGCAGGCTGCTGAGGGCGATACCCATCAGCAGCACTCCTCCAACCGCAGTCATTTCCAGCACTCCAGGGTTGGAACGGATAGCGGCCTGAGTGGCCTCATTCAACCCTGACCCAAACAACAAGAGGCCAAACCGAGCCGCCACCAGGCTGATGCCACCCTGGACCACCAGCACGGTCAGGGCGGAGAACAGCACCCCCACCCCCAGTGTGGAGGCAAAAGCCAGCGAGGCAAACCCATCCAGAACTGATTTAATTGCCAGTAGCCGGTAATCTCCCATCAATCCATCCTGAATCGAACCCAGAATAGTCATCGGGCCCACGCAGAAGAGCAGGGAGGCTGTTAGAAAGCCGCGGATAAATCGCGCCGCCCCCTCGGCCGTGTTGTTCTGGATAAACCGTCGTTCCAGAAATGCTCCAATATTGTGCAACCCCTCTTCAATCCGCCACCACTCACCCAACAGGACGCCGATCAACAGCGCGCCCAAAACGATCAGCGGATTTTGAGTCTGCAGAAACATCTGGGTTCCCATGCCGAAGGTAAACAGACCCATTCCAGCAATAACCGTACCCTTATACCGTTCCGGGATACGTGCTCCAAACAGCAATCCCAACATTCCTCCAACCAACACTGTGCCTATGTTGAGAAAGGTACCGGTCATGTATCCACCTCATTGCTCAAATGTATTCTAGCGCACGGCTGGCGCTGATGTACAAAAATCTTCACGCAATCTCTCATCTCTCTCGTGCTCTCCCGCTCTCCTTCTCTCCCTCTACCTCTCCTTCGCCAGCGTAGTAGACTTTCCGGCGGCTGCGTTTTCTACCAATTCCAGCACAAAACACAACGAAGAAAGGCGATTGAGATAGCGCACCAGTTCAGGATTATCCACTTCTTCGGCGTCTACCAGTTCCACCACTCGTCGTTCAGCCCGACGGATCACGGCGCGTGCCATCGAGAGGGCAGCGCCTGCGGCACTGTCCCCTGGCACGATAAACCCTGAGGGCATCTGAATCGTGCTGGCCAGAGTGTTGATCTGATCTTCCACCCAGGCGACTCGCTGGGAGTCGATGGCGCGAAAGCGCGGAGCATTCTCAGGGGTTGCGGCCACCTCGGCCATCAGTCGGTAGAGATCGCGCTGGGCTTCGAGCAGAATGCGCGTGGTTCGAGGATCGCGCGCCTGGGCGCGCGCCCAGCCCAGAGTAGCCGTCGATTCGTCCAGTGCGCCCAGGGCCTCGATCCGCAGATGGGTCTTGCGAACACGTCCTTCACCCAGGAGGCTGGTGTTGCCATCATCGCCAGTACCGGTGTAAAATTCCATAAAAGCAATTATAAACGTGGTTTGGTCTATTTCTTGGGCCTGCCTCCAAAGTCCTATGATTCCGCTGGACCTGTATTCGATATAAAATTCACCCTATGAATCAACCTGTGCGCACACTCCTGGAGCATGGGCTACCGCTTGGCTTCGTTGCCGTGGCGATAGTGCTCCTGGTGTTGTCGCCATTTTGGGCACTGGAATGGGCGCGCGAACCTTTCCTGGGCCTGTTCCTGGAGCCAAACAACATTGTCTCGCAGATCGACGAGCCCGATTGGCCAGCTCGCCAGGCTGGTGTGGCCTGGTCTGACCAGCTGGTGACCATCAACGGCCATCCTGTCCGCAACGTGAACGAGGTGCGTCGTCTGCTGCGCGAGCATGGCTTTGCTCCCTTGCGTGCCACATTTGTCACTCAACAGGGGGAAGAATATACGTTGACCCTCACTCCAGTTCGCTTCTCTCTGGGCAGCCTGATCCGTCATTTCTGGATCCCGTATCTCACTGGCCTCCTCTTTCTGCTAAGCGGGATATGGACCTATCGCATTCGACCTGACCTGCGCGCCAGCCGGGCGTTCTTAACCTTCACAGCGGCAGTCTCAGTGCTGACCAGCGCTTTTCTGGATATGAACACCACCCATCATGTGGTGTTGCTGTGGGCCTTGAGTCTGTCGGTCAGCGCTGGTGCTCTGGCTCATCTGGCGCTGGTCTTTCCACAGCCAATGCCGTTTGTGGAACGCCGACCGATCTTGAGATACGTGCCCTGGCTATTTGTCATCGCCCTGGCGATTCCCACCACTCGAGAAATTTTGTGGCCCTCTTCCTCCTTGGCCTACGTCAACACCTGGATCGCCGGTTATGCGTTGATCATCCTGGCCATGCTGCTCTTTCTGACCACACTGATGGTACGCATTGCCCGTAGCCACTCCCCGATCATCCGTCAGCAGAGCCGGGTGATTGTCTTTGGAAGTTTGATCGCCTTTTTGCCGGTGCTGGCACTGTACCTGATCCCGATTGTATTGAGCCCAACTGTTCCCGAATTTCAAAGCGCTATTTTCTTTCCCTTACAGGTGTTCTTACCCCTCTCAGTTACCTATGCCATCATTCGCTATCGGCTACTGGATGTAGATCGCATCCTCGGCCAGACTTTGACCTATTTCCTGATAACGCTGGTGGCTCTGGGATGCTTTTATGGGTTGATTGCTCTGCTCTCTTATTTCCTGGAGCGCACCCTGACGCCGAATGATCCGTTACTCATTGGCTTGTTTGTGGTCGTTCTGGCGGTAGGGTTGAACCCATTGCGGAATGCTATGCAACAAACGCTGGATCGCTTTTTTTATCGGGCATCGGCGGATTACCGTCGCATTCTCACTCATCTTTCACGGCGGCTGGCGATCACTCCCGATCTCCAACAGATTTTACATCTACTTGAAGAAGAACTCTCCCAGGCGCTGGCCCCGCAACTGTTCGTGCTCTATCTGTATGATGATGAGCACGGCGCATACTTCCCTCACGCCATGCGCCAGGAGCGCCTGCCTTCCTATTCGATCGATGAGCCGTTGATCCATTATATTCATCAACAAGATGAACCCTTCTGGCTTTCCTCCGTCGGGTCGTTGCCTGACGCTTTGCGGGGATATGAACATTTGACTGGCTTCACCATTGTGCCTCTGGACTATGAGGAACGTCTGATCGGTTTCTTCATGCTGGGACCGCGCCTGTCAGGGGAGCTCTATAGCAGTGACGATCTCGATTTTCTGGCAGCAGTCGCAGCCCAATCTACGCTGGCCCTGGAAAATGCGCGTCTGTTTACCAACCTGCGCCGCACACTTAACCAAACGCTGGAAATGAAGAGCCTGATGGACGATATCTTCGCTTCCATCGCCACCGGCGTCATCACTACGGATATAGCCCATCGGATCACCCTGTTCAATCGTGCTGCAGAGCGTATCCTGGGTATCCCCGTAGAACGAGTGATCGGTCGTCGGTTTGAATACGTGTTTCCTGAACTGTCTGAGGATTTTCGTTCCCTGACTCAAGTGGCTCTTCAAAATCGCACTCCAATATATCTCTCCGAAGTACGGAGGGTCCTGCCCAATCGCGGCGAACTGACCCTGCGCATCTCCTGTGCGCCCTTGCTGAATGCCTATCGCCAGGTCACGGGCGCCACGATCTTCTTTGAGGATATGACGGAACAACGTAAACTGGAAGCCGAACGCGAACGCATTCGCCAGACCTTTGGCCGTGTGGTAGCACCGCGAGTGCGCGATCGTTTGCTGGCTGACCCGAGTAACCTGCGGCTTGATGGAATCCAGCAGATCGTCACCATCCTGTTTGCCGATTTATGCGGTTTTACTTCCTTCAGCGAAAAACGCGACCCCGCAACGGTCTTTCGGGTGCTCAACTTCTACCTTTCTCTGGCGGCCGAAGCAGTGCTGGAGGAGGAAGGCACTTTGGATAAATTCATGGGCGATTCCTTGCTGGCGATCTGGAACAGCCCGGATCAACAACCTGACCATGCCCTGCGCGCCGTTCGTGCCGCCTGGACCATTCTGCAACATGCCCGGAATGCCCGGCGTCACCTGAGCGATCCCGCCTATCATTTTGACTTTCGGATTGGTATCGCCACCGGCCCGGCCATGGTGGGCAATGTGGGCACCACCGAACTTTTCAACTACACCGCCATTGGGGATACGGTCAACATCGCCAATCGTCTGCAAGCCTCCGCTGCACCAGGTCAAATCTTACTGCTTCATACCACCTACGATCTAGTATCTGGGCACCTCCAGGCTGAGGCCCTTGCCCCGATCTATGTGCGCGGACGAGAACAGGCAGTTCAGGTGTATCGAGTGATACACTTGATTTGAACCAAACGCGCTGGCGTTTGATCTGAAGCAGCGCTATACCCGCCAGCCCTCTGAGAGTAGAGAAAGAAAAGACCAACCTCAGGCCGCCTGGGAACGCGGACATCCCGTCCGCCCCTGGGAACGCGAACCGCCCTCCTGACAAAACCCTCCCCCCTTCTGTCAGAGATTGGCCCTACGCCCGTGGCAACTATAATCACAAATGCGCCACTGGCGAGAAAAGGCTTCGCCCCCATGCGGCCATAAACAGGATACAGGTCATCACCTGACATAGGGATTTTTAAAATTCTAATCTTTGGGCCTTTCTTACAGTTGCTGTGACTCTCAGTAACATAAAATTGTACCGCCGACCTATGGTCGGCACACTGCCAGGCAAAGCCTGGGGGTACAAAAAGGGATCTTTGAAAAGCCCTGCACCTGACATTTGACCTATTGTCTGCTGATCAGCATACGGCTACAATTCAAATATGCCTCACGAACGCGAACGCAAAAGCCTGCTGGCTGTGAACCTGGGCCTGGTGTCCAACATCCTGCTTGCGGTGGTGAAAACCCTTGTCGGCGTGGTTGGACACAGCCCCGCCTTGCTGGCCGAAGGCATCAACTCCACCTCCGATGTAGCCTACTATATCGTCACATCCATTTTCGTACGTCTGGCCAACAAGCCAGCCGATACTGAACATCCCTACGGACACCGCCAACTGGAAAGCATCGCCTCACTGACTGTGGGCGCCTTCGTCGTGGTAACAGCCATCACCATCTTCTGGGATGCCCTGGACAAAGCCTGGGACATGCTGGATGGCGTTCTCCCCTCCCAAGGGGCAGCCGACGTTGCGCTATGGGTTGCCCTGGGAACAGTTCTGGTCAAGATCGCCCTCTTCTTCTACACCCGTCATCTGGGGAACCAGACGCATAATCCGATGGTCGTAGCCCTGGCCTATGACCATCGCAATGACATCTTCTCGGCTGGCGCCGCCTCCCTGGGCATCTTCTTTGGACAGCATGGCTTACCCTGGCTAGACCCCCTGGCCGGTGCCCTGGTGGCCTTGCTCATATTGCGCACCGGCATCTTCATCCTGCGCGAGTCCTCCGTCGAATTAATGGATGCCGTCCCCAGCCGTGAACTGGCCGAACAGATCGCCGACCACCTGAAACAGGTAGAGGGCGTCATCCAACTCGAAGAACTACAAGCCCACCGTTTTGGTCCGCACCTCGTGATCAACATGACCATCGGGATTGATGGCTTCCTCACCGTCTCAGAAGGAGATGCCATTGCCACCTACGTGGAACAACTGATCTGCCAGAACGTTCCCAACGTACTCCGCGTCCACGTTCACTATCATCCGGCCAGCCCGGATCGGGCCAACCTGACCATTGATCAGATACTGGACGGATCACGCCGCAACCTGGCGGTCCCCTGACCCCCTGGCGCTTCCATGGCTCGATCGACCCATTCCAGCGGTTCCGACTCCCCCCGGACGGGCTTCCACCACACCAGAAACTCCACATTCCCTTTCGGCCCCAACAAGGGACTGCGCATCAAGCCATATGTGCCCAGCCCTTGTTGCTGTGCAAATGTCAACACCTCCAGCAACACCTGGCGATGGATAGCAGGATCGCGAATCACCCCCTCCCCACGGGCCGCCTCGCGCCGGCCGACCTCAAACTGTGGCTTGATCAGAGCCACAATTCCTGTGGGCTGGGTTTCTGCAACTGGCCGAAGCCAGTGACGGATTACTGGCACCAGCAACCTGAGCGAAATAAACGATGCATCCACTGTTACCAGGTCCACTGGTTCAGGGAATGTTTCCAGATAACGAGCGTTGGTCTCTTCCATCACAACCACTCGGGGGTCATTGCGCAACTTCCAGTGCAAAACCCCTTTGCCCACATCAATCGCATACACTTTTTTAGCGCCGCGCTGCAACAGACAATCGGTAAACCCACCGGTCGAAGCGCCCACATCAGCGCACGTCAGGTCGTTCACATCTATGGCAAATTGGTTGAGCGCCGCTTCCAGTTTCTCCCCCCCGCGTGACACAAACCGTGGCCCGGCCACCACCTCCACTGATGCCTCCCGATGGACCATCGTCCCTGCTTTGAACACCGTTTGACCCTGCACCCGCACCTGCCCGGCCAGGATCAACGCCTGAGCCCTGGCCCGCGACTCCGCCAGCCTACGTTCCACCAACAACACATCCAGCCGCACCTTCGCCATACAACCATTATATCCCCTTCCCGCCCTCCCGCTTTCCCGCTCTCGTGCTCTCGTGCTCGCCCACGTTCACCGACCCAGGGTCGGCGGTACGTTTGCTCTCCCATCCTTCTCTCTTCTCTCTCTTTTCTCTCTCTTCTCCCCCCTCCGTGCTCTCGCCATGATCTCCGTGTCTCCGTATCTCCGTGGTTCTCCCCCTCCGTGCTCTCGCCATGATCTCCGTGCCTCGGTATCTCCGTGGTTCTCCCCCTCCGTGCTCTCCCACCTGATCTCCGTGCCTCCGTATCTCCGTGGTTCTGCCCCCTCCGTGCTCTCTCACCTGATCTCCGTGCCTCCGTATCTCCGTGGTTCTCCCCCTCCGTGCTCTCCCACCTGATCTCCGTGCCTCCGTATCTCCGTGGTTCTCCCCCTCCGTGCTCTCGCCATGATCTCCGTGCCTCGATATCTCCGTGGTTCTGCCCCCTCCGTGCTCTCGCCATGATCTCCGTGCCTCGATATCTCCGTGGTTCTGCCCCCTCCGTGCTCTCCCACTCTCTGAGTATAATCTCCCCCATGCTCACTCGCCTGATCTACCTGACTGAACACGTGATCGTCCTTCTACTCACCTCCCTTCTTCTCAGCACCTCGGCCCCGCGCATCGAAGGCATCCTGGGGCACGTCCGCGCCATCACCCGCCCCTACGAATTCAACTACGCAGCCTGGATCACCCGGGCCGCCTGGATCAAACTCCAACAGGCATCTCTGGGAATGCCGGTCTACCTGTCTCGCAGCGAACAAATCAGCCTGGTCATGGAAACCGTCCGCCTGGCTGAAACCATCCAGCGAGCCGAGGAAGAACTGAAACGCCTGTTTGCCGATCCCGCCATCACCGACAAAGAAACTGCCACAGCCCACCTGCGCGCCGAACTGCACCGCCTCAACGCCCGTTACCAACAACTGGCCCCCATAGCCGAGTCCATCGTCCAAGCCCAGGTCAGCCAGGTCCTGGACGAAGCCGGCCTCACCCTGGCTGGACAACCCCTCCCTCCGGTTCTCTACCACGTCTCTCCTACCCCGCTCAACCTGATCCTCTCCCCCCGCCACAAAATCGAACAAATCGCCGCCATCTCCCTGCAAACCGACCTGCCGCTGGAAGAACACATCCACATCGAAGAGCGAGTCGCCCAGGCCACCAACCTCTCCACCCTGGTCGTGCCCGTGGGAGGCATCGGAGTCTACCCCACCATGGTTCTGCGCACCCCCTACTTCACCTGGCAAATTGGCACTGTCATCCACGAATGGACTCACAACTTCCTGCTCTTGCGCCCCCTCGGAATGAACTACGATCGCAGCCCTGAACTGCGCACCATGAACGAGACCACCGCTTCCATCGTGGAAAACGAACTGGCCCCCCTGGTTCTGGCACGTTTCTACCCCTTCCTGACCGCCTCTCTCCTGGACCCTCAGCCGGCCGCGCCGACCCCGAACCCGATCCTCGTCCCGGTCACTTCCCGCCGCTCTCCAGAGAGTCTGCTGCTGGGTGGGCCGTGGCCCCGGCCGGGGAATGATCCATCCACCTTTGATTTCCGCGCGGAAATGTACAAAACCCGCCTGCACGTAGATGAACTTCTGGCGGCCGGCAAAGTCGAAGAAGCCGAAGCCTACATGGAAGAGCGTCGTCGCTTCTTCTGGGAAAACGGCTACCCGATCCGCAAACTCAACCAGGCATACTTCGCCTTCTACGGTGCCTATGCGGATGAACCGGGCGGCCCTGCCGGCGAAGACCCGGTCGGACCGGCTGTGCGCGCCCTGCGTGCGCAGAGCCGCTCCCTGGCGGAATTCCTGTACACCATTGCCTGGATGGACTCCTTTGACGACCTCCTGCAAGCCATTGGGCAATCTCAACCCACTTCATCGGATACCCCATGAGAACCCTGACACGGCTACTCCTCTTCTTCTGGATGGGGATAGGAGCGATCCTCCTGAGTGCCTGTGCCACCGGAGAACCTCCTGAGTCCATCCCGACCCTCTCCACCCGCCCACCTTCACTGCTGCCCACTCCCCCAGTGTGTCGCGCCCTTTCTGTAGAACCGACTTCTCCCCCCGGCCAGGAATCGCTCCTCCCGCCCATTGGCCCACAGGACTGGGTCCGCGGCCCTGCAGATGCGCCTGTCACCCTCCTCCTCTACAACGACTTCCAGTGCGTGGAATGCAACGATCAGATATTGCTCCTGCTGGCCAAAGCCCATCCTAACGACCTGCGCCTGGTTTACCGTCACTACCCCCAACCCGGTCGCTACGACAAAACCTACCTGGCGGCCCAGGCCGCCGAAGCCGCCGGCCAGCAGGATCATTTTTGGGACATGCATGACCGGCTGTTCCTGCGTCAATCGGAATGGATCCACCTGTCCCCTGAAACCTTCACCACCTGGGTCATGGACCAGGCCGAACAGATGGGACTGGATCTGACTCGCTTCCAGGCCGACTTCCACGACCCGGTTTTGCTAGACCGCATCAAAAAAGCCGAAAACCAGGCCCGTGAAGCCGCCATCCCCGTTCTGCCATTCATCCTGATCAACGGCCAGATCTACTACGGGCCCCGTGACTACAGCGCCTTCGACCAGATCGTGCGGCTGCTGGCCCTGAGCAAACGACAATTCTCCTCCTGCCCACCAATGGAGATTGACCCCAGCAGGCGATACCTGGCCATCTTGCAAACCGAAAAAGGCGAAGTAGTGATCGAACTGTTTGCCGATAAAGCCCCCCTGACCGTGAATTCCTTCGTCTTCCTGGCCCGACAGGGATGGTACGATGACATCACCTTTCACCGCGTGCTCCCCGGCTACCTGGTGCAAACCGGCGATCCCAGCGGCACAGGCGCTGGCGGACCAGGCTACCTGTTCCGCGACGAATTGCATCCCCTGCTTCGTTTCGACAAACCCGGTGTGGTCGCCATGGCCAACAACGGCCCTGATACCAACGGCAGCCAGTTCTTCATCACGCTCTCCCCTCAACCTGCTTTTAACGACCGCTTCACGATTTTCGGCCACGTCCTTCAGGGCCTGGACGTGCTTCAACGTCTCACCCCGCGCGATCCAGGCCAGAACACGGCCCTGCCTGAAGGCGATCGACTCCTTCACGTCCAGATCGAGGAAAAATAATGTCTTCCCCATCGTCTCCATCGCCCCTGCTGCGTATTGGTCTGATTACGATCGTCCTGCTGACGGGCCTGACGATGCTCGGCAGCGTCATGATCCTGAGTATGAGTTTGCTCAGAGACTCCCAAAGCGGAGATAGCCCCCCGGACCTGATGCCGGTCATTCTCACGGCCGCCTCTCTGCTTTTGATAGGCAGTTTACTGGCCCACAACGTGCGCATTGTGTGGCGACATTGGCACCGCCCGTCACCTGAGCCAGCCTATCTGGCTCCGCTTTCCGTGCCTTCTGCGTTGGCCCTGTTCGGCCTCTGGCTGCTGGCTCTCTTCACGGCCACGCTGCTCTATGCCACACCAGTCTTGCGCTGGATCACTATCCCGGCTTATCTGGTAGCCATTGGACTTCCTGTATATGTCCTGCTACGCCTGTCCATCGGCGGCCGGCACCTGCTACACCGCTGGCGTGTCTGGCTCACGTTTTCGATGGGCATGACCCTGAGCCCCTTCCTGGCCGTGCTGGTCGAAGGGAGCATGTTTCTGCTGGTGATCATGATCATGCTGATCTCGTTCCTGAGCGCGAATGCGCAAAACGCCTTGCGGCTGTCTGCGCTGGCAGAGCAACTGGAACAGATGGAACTCACTGAAGCCACATTGATGCAGATCGCGTCTCTATTGAACCAGCCGTTGATCTTTTTGTTTGGGATGCTCTTCCTTGCCATATTTACTCCCCTGGTGGAGGAGATCGCCAAATCTCTGGCGATCTGGCTGCATGTATCGCGCCTGCGCTCGCCATGGCATGGTTTTGCTCTGGGTGCACTGGCCGGCGCCGGCTTTGGACTGGTGGAAAGCGCCTGGGCTGCCGTCATCCCCGACGAAACCTGGGGCGCCGCTCTGACGATCCGCGCCGCCACCAGTGCCATGCACATTCTCACCACCGCTTTGACCGGCTGGGGCATTGGCTACTGGCTGAGTGGCAGGAGCAAAGCCGCAGTTGGATTGGGATATGGTCTGGCTATCGGCATTCATGCGCTCTGGAATCTCAGCGTGCTGGTGATCGTTTCCGTGGCAATCCGATTGCTCGTTCTGCCCGATGATCCGGGAAATCTGATCCTCAGCACTCTGTTGGGTTTGCTGGCCCTGGGCACGATCGGGCTGCTCATTTTGATCACTCCTGTGGCACTGTGGTTCATCAATCGGCACTTGCGATCTTTGTCCGAGAGCGGTTTGTGAAGCGATGGCGCAAGTCTCTGACCTGTCTTATCCACAAGGGCACATTGGAATTTGACTCTCCTGCAACAACCCTTCACCGCCGAGAATGCGGAGAGCGTAGAGCCAAACATTTCCAAATCCGCACCGCACATGCCGCCTTGTGCTCAACACCCAAACTCTCCGCGTTCTCTGCGCACTCTGCGGTGAAATGACCTTTTGGCAGTGAAGGCCACAATAAATCACCAGAGAAGTGCCTCTTCCTTAGCCCCTCTTTTATCGAGTAAAATCCCCTCATGCCCTGGAATCCTTCTTCTACCCATGCCGCCGCCGGTGACATCGTGCAACTGGTGGGGCTGCGACACAAGCATTTCATCTTCACCCTGACGCCTGATGCGGAACTGCAAACCCATCGTGGCGTGATTCGACACAACGATCTGATCGGTCGCCCCTGGGGATCGCAGGTGTTCAGTCATCTGGGCGCGCCGTTTTTCCTGCTCCAGCCCTCGCTGGCCGATCTGTTAAACGATCTGCCCCGCAACACCCAGATTCTCTATCCGAAGGACATCGGGTTCATTCTGATCACCATGAGCATCGGCCCCGGTCAACGGGTGATCGAGGCCGGGACCGGTTCTGGCGCGATGACCACCGCCCTGGCGTATGCAGTTGGCCCCTACGGCCAGGTGATCTCGTATGAGATTCGGGAAGAATTCCAGGCCCTGGCACGCAAGAATCTGGCCCGTATCGGCCTGGAATCCCGCGTGGAGTTCAAACTGCGCGATCTGGCCCAGGGTTGCGATGAAACCAATGCCGATGCGTTCTTCCTGGACGTGCCCAACCCCTATGATTACATCGCTCAGGTGCGAGCCGCACTCAAACCCGGCGGGCATTTCGCTACGCTGGTGCCCACGTTCAACCAGGTGGAGAAGACCCTGCGCGCCTTGCGACATCACCATTTCGCTTTTATCGAGACCTGCGAACTCTTGCTGCGTTATTACAAACCTGAACCTTCTCGCCTGCGCCCCACCGACCGGATGGTGGCTCACACGGGCTTTTTGATCTTCGCCCGCCGCATCGAACCAGACCCTGACCGTCCCAGCCGGGAATTGCTGGAGGAGATCGGTGCTCTCAGCCCGATCGAAGGTTAGTCAGGATTGTTGGGAGGTTGGCACATGGCCTCGCCACATCCCTGTCTGTGATCCCGTTCGGGGTGGGGAAGGTGTTTGGGCTGGGCCAGCCCGTTTCGGGTCCGATGAGGATCCGCCGGGGTGATATACTCTCAGGGAGCATGAATCTTTCTGAGGCTGAGATCTACGCCCGTTTGCAGAGAGCGTCCCCATCGTTCTCTACTGATGGATATGCCGATGGGCCACAGATTGAGACGCTTAAGTGTGCGGCTGTGTTGGTGCCGTTGCTCCAACAAGGCGGGGAGTGGCACTTGCTGTTCACCCGCCGCACAGATCAGGTGGAGAGTCACAAAAATCAGGTTTCTTTCCCTGGGGGGGCCTGCGATGAAGGGGAAACTACTCCCGAAGAAACGGCCCTGCGCGAGGCGTATGAGGAACTCGGTCTTCCGCCACAATCGGTGCGCGTGTTGGGCCGGCTTGCGCCTCTGATCACGATCACTGCTTATCGGGTGACGCCAGTGGTGGGGATCATTCCCTGGCCGCTGGTGTTACGCCCGGCTACTATGGAAGTGGCACGGGTGTTTACCATTCCGTTGGCCTGGCTGGCTGACCCGTCCAACCGCTGGGAATTTTATATGCCCGGTCGGGAGCATAGCCTGATCGTCTATCACCCCTTCGACGGGGAGTTGTTGTGGGGGGCTACGGCACGCATCACGGTCAATCTGATCGAGGTGCTCGCTGTATCTCCCTAGGCGTATTTGCAGGCCCGGCGTACCACCAGGCTCTGCCTGGCTTTGCCGACCAAAGGTCGGCGGTACATGCTTGCCTGGCTTTGCCGACCAAAGATCGGCGGTACGTAAGGTCGGCGCCAGCAGGCCGATTGGCTCTCTCAGGCTTCGTTCAACGGCCAGGCGGCCCGCACCAGGGCCGGTAAAATCTCGCCCGATTTGCCCTGTAAGAAGAAATGGGCCTTGCTGGTCAGGGGGGTTGGTTCCAGATTGACTTCGACGATGATGGCCCCACTGTTTCGGGCTGCAAACGGCAGGGAGGCCGCCGGCTGAACGATCCCCGACGTGCCGATCGAGAAGAACATCTGACAGCTGCGCGCTGCCTGCACAGCGGCTTCCAGTTCGGCGCGGGGCAGGGCTTCACCGAACCAGACGACATCAGGCCGCAACAAGTCACCACACTGTTCACAGCGCGGCACGTTACTCGAGTCGTCGTCCCATGTTTCTGCCGGGCAACCGCACCCTGAACAGCGCACTCGCTGAATGTTGCCATGTAATTCCAGGACGTTTCGGCTTCCGGCCAGGCGATGCAGACCATCCACGTTTTGGGTGATCAGGGTAAAGAGAGGAATACGTCGTTCCATCTCGACCAGGGCGTAGTGGCCGGAATTGGGCCGGGCGGCTTTGACGGCTTCACGTCGCCAGGCATACCAATCCCACACCAGTTTTGGATTACGAGCAAATCCCTGGGGAGAGGCCAGTTCTTCCGGCCGGTATTGAGACCACAATCCCACCTGCGGATCCCGAAAGGTTCGCAGGCCCGATTCTTGCGAGACTCCTGCGCCGGTCAACGCTACCACGCGTTGTGCTCGTCGAAGGGTCTCGACCAGAGACACCGGGATATCCATGTCTACATCTTGGGGGAAAAGAGTCTGAACCTAGTGATCACTCAACCGCTGGCGAACCTGGTCCAGCAAGGCCTGAATTTCGTCGCGTTCTTCAATGGCTTTCTCCAGCGAACTTTGAAACGTCTTGCGTTCGGCTTCGGAGAGATTGGCCATCATGGCTTCAGTGCGATAGACTTGAGCCTGTTTCTGCTTGAGTTTATTTTCCAGGCGTTGACGATAGCCCTCGTAAAACCTGCGCATGTCCAGTGGCTTGCTATCGGCCAGCAAACCCACATTGAGCAGTTCTTCGACGGTGCGCAGGAATTCCTCCATCACTATCGGTTTCTCAAGGAAGCGGGTCACCCCAATCGCAGCGGCAAATTCCTTATCTTCAGGAGCGATATAGGTGGCCGAGAGGAAGATCACCGGAATATTGCGCGTCTTGGGGTCAAGCCTGAGGCGTTGGACCAGACCGAATCCATCCAGTTGAGGCATCAAGACATCGGTAACAATCAGGGCTGGTCGCTTTCTCTGCATGATCTTTAACGCTTCTTTGCCGTTGCGGGCTGTGATCACGTCGTAGCCCTTGAAGGTCAGGGTTACTTTGACCAGTTCCAGGGTATCGGGAACATCCTCTACGACCAGGATTGGGCCTCGTGTTTTCATAGTTTAATTGTATCGTGTTTTGTAGTCGTTGGGTATGGTAATCACGCTCATTTTCTCTGGTATAATACACACTTGTGACTGGTCCTGCCCAGCGGCTTTGGCTGCGGGTATGGAGACCTGCCAATCCCTTGTATGAAAGGAACGCATACGTCATGCCACTTCCAAAGGAGATCAAAGAACAAACCATCGCCGCTTTTCAACGTCACGAAAGCGACACCGGCTCGCCGGAGGTGCAGATTGCGCTGCTCACTCAGCGCATTCAGCAACTGACCGAGCACCTGCGGGTCAACAAACATGATGAATCGTGTCGCCGCGGTCTACTCAGGCTGGTCGGGCAGCGTCGTCGGTTGCTGACCTATCTACGCCGCAAAGACTATCCACGCTATCTGGCCCTGACCGAACGCCTGAAACTTCGCCAGAAGTAATGCACCTAAGACCCTAAAGGCCCGGCCCGCACCCAACCCTTTAGGGTCTTTTTTCCAGCCGCCCGTCAGGAATTGAATAGTGATGGCAAGTCTCTTGCTGCCACTCTTCAGTCCCTGACAGGGGCGGACAGGGTGTGGAGTATCGTCTGAAAAAAGATGCTTGCCGATAACGCAAACCATCCAGTTCAGACGCATCAGACTCCGAACAGAAACAGGAGATAGCATGAAACCCGAAGCCAAACGTTACTCAGCGACCGTCGGGTCGCGTACTGTAGTATTTGAAAGCGGCAAACTGGCCGGTCAGGCGGGTGGAGCCGTCACCGTGCGCCTGGGCGATACCGTGATCTTCGCCGCCGCTACCATGGGCGAAGCCCGGCCAGAAGTGGATTTCTTCCCCCTGTCGGTGGAATATGAAGAACGCCTGTACGCGGGCGGAAAGATCCCCGGTTCGTTCTACCGACGGGAGGGACGCCCCAGCACCGAGGCCATCCTCACTGCCCGCCTCACTGACCGCCCGTTGCGTCCGCTCTTCCCGCATGGGATGCGCAACGAAGTCCAGGTGATCATGTTCTCGCTCTCGGCCGATAACGAGAACCCGCTGGATATTCTGGCCATCAACGCCGCCTCAGCGGCCATCATGATCTCCGACATCCCCTGGAATGGGCCGGTTGGTGCCGTGCGCGTGGGGCGCGTGGACGGCCAGTTTGTGATCAATCCCACCTTCCAGGAGATGGAACAATCGGATCTGGATCTGCGCATTGCCGGCACCAAAGACGCCATCCTGATGGTGGAATGTGGGGCCAACGAAATCCCTGAAAATGTAATGGTGGCTGCTCTGGAGTTCGGTCATCAGGCGCTTCAACCCCTGGTAGACGTGCAACTCCAGATGGCCGCCGAGATCGGCAAACCCAAACGCCAACTCACCCTGGTGCTCCCCTCCGAAGAACTCAACCAGAAGGTCCTCGAGCGCGTCCAAGCCCCGATGAATGAACTCCTGGATCGTCCTCTCAGCAAAACCGAGTTCTACGAAGGCATGGATGCCCTGCTCCAGCAGATCATGGCTGAATTATGCGTAGAGGGTGATCCTAACGCGCCCCAAAAGGCCGATGTGGAACTGGCCTTCCGCGAAGCCGAGAGCCGGGTGGTGCGTGAACGCATCCTGAGCCTGGGCAAACGTCCGGATGGACGCGGGCCCACTGACATCCGTCCGATCTGGTGCGAGGTGGATATCTCTCCGCGCGCTCATGGGTCTGGTCTGTTCACGCGCGGCGAAACCCAGGTGCTCAGCCTGGTCACTCTGGGAACGCTGGGCGAAGCCCAGGAACTGGATTCGCTGACCCCGATCGAGACCAAGCGCTATATGCATCACTACAACTTCCCGCCGTTTAGCACGGGCGAGGTCAAACCCCTGCGTGGACAAAGCCGCCGCGAGGTCGGCCATGGCGCCCTGGCCGAACGAGCCTTGGAGCCGGTCATTCCCGCCGAGGAGACTTTCCCTTATACGATCCGCGTGGTCTCCGAAGTCCTTTCCTCGAACGGTTCGACTTCGATGGGGTCGGTGTGCGGGTCCACGCTGGCGTTGATGGATGCTGGCGTGCCGATCAAGGCCCCGGTGGCCGGCGTAGCCATGGGGCTGGTCACCGATTCCACAGGTCGCTACCAGATTCTGACCGACATCCAGGGCGCTGAAGATCACCTGGGCGATATGGACTTCAAAGTAGCCGGCACCGCTAAAGGGATCACTGCCCTGCAAATGGACATCAAAATCTCTGGCATCAGCGCCCAGATGATGCGCGAAGCCCTGGAACAGGCCCGCCAGGCCCGAATGACCATTTTAGAGCACATGCTGGCGGTGATTGATAAACCGCGCCCCGATCTGAAGCCTCATGCGCCCCGGATTACCACCGTCAAGATTCCGGTGGATAAGATCGGCCTGCTGATCGGCCCAGGCGGCAAAAACATCCGTGCGCTGCAGGAAGAGACCGGCACCCAGATTGACGTGCGCGAGGATGGTACCGTCTACATCGCCTCCACCAACGGCGCAGGAGCGCGGATCGCTGAGGAGCGCATCCTCGCCCTGGGCGAGACGGCAGTGATCGGTAACATCTACACTGGCAAAGTCGTCCGGGTGGAGCCGTTTGGGGCTTTTGTCGAGATCCTGCCCGGCGTGGATGGCATGGTCCACATCTCGCAACTGGATAGCGAACGCGTGAACCGCATAGAAGACGTGGTCTCGGTGGGCGATGAAATCACGGTCATGGTGACCGATATTGACCCACAGGGTAAGATCCGCCTATCCCGGCAGGCGGTCCTGGAGGGCTGGACGGCGGAAGAGGCCCGCCAACGGGATCGCGGGTTAGGGAACACTCGCGGCGCCCAACCCCCACGCAGTTCCGCCTCCTCGGGCAGACCACCGGCCCGAGGCGGAGGGCCGACGCCGCGAAACGATCGCGATCGGCGCGGCAGAGACCAGGGTCGAGGCGGACGGAAGAGATAGTCTACCCAACACGGAGTGCCCCCCACTCCGTGTTTTCTTTTGGCGTGCCCGGCGATGGCGTTACCCTGGCATTATCCGTAAAGTTCGCAGCGGAAGAACTCTGGCAAAGCAAAAGCGGCCCGGTGCACTGCCGGGTTCAGATAGGCATTTTCTCCTGGCGGATAGGGCGCTTCCAGACCCTTTTCCCAGGGTGTATCTGAAAGATATAAAAAGCCAATTCCGCCGCCGGGGTAGGTGGGGATATGAGCGTAATAATACGCCACATGGCGTTTTTGCCGGCAGGCTACCTGATAGAGTCGCTTTATCAGATCGAGATCAAAGAAGGGTTGTTCACATTGCGTTACCGCCGCCCCTTCGGGCGTGAGTGACCGGGCCAAAAGGTGATAAAACTCCTCTGAAAACAACCGCTCTGCCATCCCGATCGGATCGGTGGTGTCGGCGATGATCACGTCAAACGTCCCTGGATGGGTTTCCAGGTATTCAAACGCATCCTGGATGACCAGATTCACCCGTGGATCTGACCAGGGATCGCCAAACTCGGAGAAGTATTGGCGGCTCAGTTCCACCACCCGGCGGTCCAATTCGCAGACCACCGCCTGTTCCACACAGGGATACCGCAGCACTTGCCGCAGCGATCCCCCATCCCCACCGCCTACGATCAGTACCTGTTTGGGCGTTCCCACGGCCAGCATGGGCACATGGACGATCATCTCGTGATAGCCCATGTTATCCCGCTCGGTCAACTGGATGATCCCATCCAGGATCAACGTCTTGCCGAAAAACTCGGCTTCAATCACCTGAATATGTTGAAACTCGGTCTGTTCGTCGGCCAGAATCCGCCGCACTTTCAGGGATTGCCGATAGTAGGGATGCAATTCTTCTGTGAACCAGATGCTCATCAATCCTCCACAACGAAATGAACGTTTGCTTACCTCAAACCCAACTTTTTGATCCTGGCACGGATTGCTCCTGGTTGCCTGTGTAGCGCGGTCGAAATCTCCTCGATAGACCACCCCAGGGCAAGATACCGTCTGAGCAAAGCCTGTTGCTCCTCTGACCAGGGAGTATATGCGTGGGGATATTTAGAACGAATTGCAGCCAGGCGACCGACATTACCTGACCTGAAGTCGTTATCGAGATACAACCGCTTGCGTTTTCTACTCCCAGGAACTACCTTCTCCGAAAAATCCAGAACCTGGATTCGTCCCTTTGAATCCATCGCCTGTACCAACGATTGCCAGGGACGACGACCATAATACACCCAAAACAATATAGGCACATCCACTTGCAACAACTTATGAAGGGATTTCTTGCGCAACACTGCATCAATCTCAATTGCAACTAGGGGTCTCGATCCCAACATCCAGACGACATCAATCAATCCACGGCGTGGATCGTTATACGTTTTGTCCACAGCAAATTCTACTTTGGGTGTCAAGAAGAACTCCTTTGCCAGACTGGCTATTTCCTTTTGGAGAAAAGCGTGGAGTTGTCTTCCCGTTCTTCCTGAGCCTACTCCCCGAGAAAAAATTTCTTCGATGTATGTCGTTATCCTTTGCGTATCCAGCCAGTGAGAGTTTTTCATCGCTTGCCCTCCTTAGAACATTCCTGAAGAAAACTTTTTGGGGGGAAATTTCTGAGCGGTCTCGCTGCAGAGACAAGCGACGTGTCTCATCCCTCCTCATACCGCCTCATCAACCCTTCCAACCGCGCCTTGACCCTGGGCCATTCCGCATCCAGGATACTATAGAAAACCGAATGGCGCACCGTGCCATCAGGCAAGATCATATGATTGCGCAACACCCCCTCCTTCACCGCCCCCAGGCGCTCAATCGCCCGCTGGGAACGCACATTGCGCAAATCGGTCTTCAGTTGCACCCGGATCGCCCCCAGCGTCTCAAAAGCATGGCACAAAAGCAAATATTTACACTCCGTGTTCACCACTGTGCGCTGGAATTCCACCCCATACCACGTTCCCCCGATCTCCAGGCCGCGATCCTTCGGCGAAATATTCAAATAGCGCGTGGCCCCAGCCACCCGTCCTGAAGGCAGGTGGATCACCACAAACGGGACGTCGTTCACCCGTCCGAGAATATCCTGCACCCAGGCACGCATATCGTCTTCGGTATTCATCTCACCGTAGAGCATGAACTTCCAGAACGGCTGCCCGACCCCGATCGCCGCCAACGCCGGGACGTGATCCTCTCGCATCGGCTCCAGACGGACATACCGACCGATTAACGTGATCGGCGAGACCCAGGTCATGATCCCCTCCCGAAACAACCGCTGAACCCCGTGCCCCGGCGCGTCCGCTTCCCCTGAGCCCTAATCACATCTCCAGCCATTCCGCCTCCTTGCGATCTTGCGTGGGGAGATAAGGCATAGCCGGCCCTTCCACGCCCAACAACTCGGCCAGGGCCGCCCGCATGGCCACCCGATCATCCCAGGGATACTCGGTCTTGCCAAAGCACATGGATTGCTCATGCCCCTTCCCACAGGCCAGGACAATGTCACCCGGCCGGGCCAGCCGAAGGGCAAAGCGGATCGCCTCTCCCCGATCAGGAATACGCCAGAAGGTTTCACCCTCCCGTCCGCCGCGGGAACGAATGCCAGCCGCCATCGCTTCCAGAATGGCCTCCAGCGACTCGGTGCGTGGGTCTTCAGCGGTCAGCACGGTGAGATCGGCCAGTTCGCCGGCCACTTCAGCCATCAGGCGACGCTTCTCCCGATCCCGAAGGCCAGCCGAGCCAAACACTACGATCACCCGTCCCGACGCGGTCTGATCCAGGAGCATCTGGCGCGCCGCCAGCAATGCCTGCTTTAGAGCATTCGGCGTATGGGCAAAATCCACAATCGCCGTGAAGGACTGTCCCAGATCAATACGTTCCATGCGACCGGGAATGCCCGTCAGCGAAGCAATCCCGCGCGCTGCCACAAGCGGATCGATCCCCAGGCCATAGACGGTCGCCGTCAGCGCGGCCAGACAATTTGAAACATTATACGCCCCCACCAGCGGACTGCGCACCGACACGCGGAATTCCGGCGCAACCGCCACAAATTCAATCCCAGAAGGCGCATAGCGCACCTGCTCAGCACGCACCCTGGCCTCAAACTGCACACCATAATCTCGTTGCTGCAATGTCGGGCGATGGCGCACCAGATCGGCCAGGAATTCGTAAGACGAATCATCCCGATTCAACACCGCCAGGCGAGGCGAGGGTATACCCGGTGGCTTAGAGCGCCTCCACTCCAGACTTTCCAGCAGGCGCGCTTTGGCTGCCCGATACTTCTCATACGAACCATGCTCGTCCAGATGCTCGTGGGTGATATTCGTGATCACGCCCACATCGAACTCACAGGCATCCACCCGATGCTGCGACCAGCCATGAGACGTGGTCTCGAGGACGACATGGGTCAGGCCGGCGGCCACCATGCGGGCCAGATACGCCTGCACGTCATGGGCATCGGGGGTAGTGACGTGAAACCCGGTATCCAGCACCTCATCGCCAATCACAGCATGGACGGTCGAGATCATCCCGGCGCGCAGGCCGGCTTCCAGTAGAATGCGATAGATCAAATTAGTCGTGGTGGTTTTTCCATCAGTGCCGGTCACCCCAATCACGGTCAGGCGGCGGGCTGGCCAGTCATAGAAGGCCGCGGCCAGCCAGGTCAGGGCCCGACGCGGGTTTTCCAACTGCAGGTAAGGCACCTCCCCCAGGCGCGGAGGCAAATCCCTTTCCCCGATCACTGCCGCCGCGCCATGGCGGATGGCCTGTTCAATATAATCGTGTCCATCCGCTGCACTCCCCTTCATGGCCACAAACAGATTGCCGGGTTGAACCCGGCGGCTGTCAATCGCCAGACCGGTGATGGACACGTTGGGAATTTCCGCTGGTGGTGAAAAGGGAAAGTCAACAAACAGATGGGCCAGAGACTTTTGCATAGTCAGGGTTACTCTGTCGGTCGGCACAGATAGCCTGTTTGGAAAAGTTAAACGAAAAGAGGGTCTCGGTGATTGTACCAACACCCTCTCGGCTTACGGAAGTCATGCCTTCCCGACGATCACTTCAGACTCTGGCGCAGACTCTCCAGTTTGCCGGCCACAGAACCATCCAGGACCTTATCACCCACCCGGATGATCAGACCACCCAAAATGTTGGGGTCCACGCGAAAAGTGATTGCCTGCGCGCCTGCTCGAGCCAGCACTTCCTGCTTAATCACAGCCTCTTCTTCAGGGGTCAGTGGCAGGGCGCTGGTGACAATGGCGGATTCGCCTTTGATGTCAGCATCCTCCAGGACCACCACTTTGCCGCTTTTCACGCCGGAGAAGAACTCGTTGATCAAAGCCCGTTGACGTTGCTCATCCAGGGCTTCGCCGATCAATTTCTGAGCCGCGGCGATGGAGAGGGCGGCCACCTGCCCACGCAAATCCGCCAGGATGCGATTGCGCTCGCTTTCCACCTCGGCCAACGCCTCTTCACGAGCCCGGGCTGCCTCAGCCTCAGCGGCAGCGCGGTACTCTCGAGCCAGGGACTCAGCCCGCTCAGTTGCCTCGCGCACAATGCGGGCGGCTTCTGCCTGAGCATTCGCCAGGATATTCGCGGCTTCTTTCTCTGCATTGGCGCGCGCCTCTGCCGCCACGCGGGCATCTTCCAGACCCTGGTTAATCGTGTTGCGACGTCTTTCCAACAGGGCACGCAACGGCTTGATGATCCAGGCGCGCACGACAATGAAGAGGATGAAGAAAGCCAGGATCTGCACCAGCAGATAGCCCAAATTCAGACCCAATTGTTCCACAAACCACCTCCTGTCACCTGGTCAAGAGGATTAGCCGACCACGAACAGGATGAGCAAGGCCACGACCAGACAGTAGATGGCGACCGCTTCAGCGAAAGCGATACCCAGAATCATATTGGTCTGAATCGTGCCGGTGGCATCCGGGTTACGACCCATGGCCTGAACAGCACCGCTGGTAACGATACCGATGCCCGCACCAGCGCCGATCGCCCCAATCATGGCCAATCCTGCTCCAATCAGTTTTGCGGCAATCACGATGTTACCTTCCATGAGAACACTACCTCCACAGTTTGAATTTTCAAATAGATTGAACCATGGTTTGAACTAGTGAGATTCCTCGTGGCCGCCATGTCCTTGTGTCGCCTGTGCCATAAAGGTCATGGTCAACAGGCCAAACACCAGGGCTTGAATAGCACCCACAAAGAATTCCAGCATGTAGAACATGGTCGGCAAGATGACAATCGCTCCCAGGAGCGATCCCATCACAAAGAGTAGCACCGAACCAGCGAAAATGTTGCCAAACAAACGGAAAGCGAACGAGAGAATTTTCGAGAACTCAGAGATGAGTTCAAGCAAGCCAACACCCCAGTCGATCACCCCAAAGAAAGGTCGGCTGAAGAACGTGCGGGTATTCCAGAACTTGGTGAAATACGCCATCCCCTGGGCGCGAACACCGATGACCTGCACGGCAACCACGGCAATCAACGCCAGAGCGACCGTGAAATTCAGATCAGTAGAAAGCACCCGAACAAACGGGATCAGATGATAACCATCCTCCTTTTCAGGCATGGCGATCGTGGCAACGCCGGGCAGCAACTCCTTCACGCTGTAGCCTGTTCCGTGGTGCACGTGTTCGATCACCCCTATGCTATCCACGCCGGGGATCAGTTCCATCCAGTTCGCCACCAACACCATCAGCGTAATGGTGACAAACCACGGAAAGATGGTCCATGCCCATTTGCCGGCGGTGGCCTGAGTCATGTTGAACAACGCCTCCAGCAAGGCTTCCAGCGCTCCAGGAAGTCCAGAAAGCACCAATTCATTCTTTTGAAAAGCCTTCTGCACCGCCCGATGGAATGAGTAGGCCAGGGCAATGACCAGGATCATGACGATGACCAGGGCGACCATGGTGTTGGTCAGATAAAAGTCACCGATGCCCAGAAAAGAAGTGGAGAAAAGAGGATGTTCCGTCCAATGTTCGGCGGGCAATTGTACGAAAGGACGAATGGGCGTAATGTTCAGCCCGATCCCAAAGAACGGCGTCAGCAAATAGGCACCCAACAGGATCAGACCCAACACAATCCAGCGATTCGTCCCCCAACGCCATCCCTGTTTTGTCACAGTTCTCTCAGTTGAGCCGGTCACGATCCAATACCTCCTGTGTATTCTCTGGTTGTGTTGTTGGTGGAATGCGACGGGTTGCGATTTGGACTACCTTGAAAGTCAGATACATGTTCACAGGTACACTGATCAGAATCAGCAGGATAGTAAACAACGGCCTGGTATGCAAGAGACGATCAAGCAAAAGCCCTGCAAACAGAGCCGCAAAGATCACCGCCAGGGTTAACGCCGCCACCCAGATCACCGTCATGGTGATTGCCGTGCGAAATTCGTCCTGGCCTTTCGTGGTTGGCTTGCTCATGACGGCAGATTATATCAGAAAACGCTAAAACAGCGTAGTCACTGCGTTGGTCGCCAGGTCAAACCACGGACCAAACACCGTGCCAAGCAAGATCACGCCCAGAGCCAGAACCGTCAACGCAATCGCATACGCGCCGGAAACGGGCAGGGGTTGACCTTCCAGAGCCTCGTTCCGATACAGATAGACGTGCTTCAGAACGATCAGATAGTAGTACAGGCCGATAATCGAGTTGATCACCCCAACCACTGCCAGCCAGATCAACCCCACCTTGACCGCGGCCGCAAAGATCAACACTTTGGCGATAAACCCGGCAAAAGGAGGCATTCCCGCCAGGGAGAGCAAAGCAATGAGCAGGGCAAAGGCCAGCCAGGGATGCCGCCAGCTCAGGCCATTATAGGCCGAAATCTCGTCAGAACCCACAACCCGATAGTAGGCCATGACCACGCCGAAAGCCAGCAGGTTGGTCACCAGGTAAACCAGCAGGTAAAAGGCCACGCTGGCAACACTGAAGTCGGAAAACGTGACCGGCCCCACAACGATAGCCGCCACCCCGATCAAGATATATCCCGCATGGGCAATGGACGAATATGCCAGCAAGCGCTTGATGTTCTTCTGCGCCAGGGCCAGCAGGTTGCCCAGAGTCATGGTCAAAGCAGAAAGGATCGCCAGCACCAGTGACCAGTTGATCGCTTCTACCGGGAAAATCACCAACAACACTCGCAGCAAAACCACAAAACCAGCCGCCTTAGAGGCCGTGGACAGGAAACCCGCAATCGGCGTTGGGGCTCCTTCATACACATCCGGCGCCCAAAAATGAAACGGCACGGCGGCAACCTTGAACCCCAGCCCAACCAACACCAGCAGGATAACCCCGATCACCGATAGTTTCGAGATTCCCCACTGTTGCAGACGCAGGGCCATCGCTTCCATGTCGGTTGTGCCAGTAAACCCAAACAGCAGCGAGAAACCATAGAGCATCACCGCCGAGGCCATCACCCCAAACAACAAATACTTGAACCCGGCCTCGGTAGATTTCTCATCTGAGCGCAGGAAACCTGCCAGCACATACAGCGGAATGGAGGTGGTCTCAATCGCCAGGTAGAGCATCACCAGATTGGCTGAACTCACCATCAGGTTCATGCCCACCAGCGAGGCCAGGAGCAACACATATCCCTCGCCACGGCGATTGATCCTCTCCACATCCATCAACAACAGCGCTGTTGCGGCCCCACCAAAGAGAAACAGCATCTTCAAGAAGAAGCCTAACCAGTCAAAGCGTAGCATTCCGCCCCAGACCAGTTCTGCGGAACCGGGACGAGCAAACAGCAGACTGATCACCCCGGTGAGCACCAGTCCACCCGCCGTCAACCAGCCCAGGTTACGTCGCTCTTCAGGCTTCCAAAAGGGCTCCACGATCAGGATCAGCACCCCGATCGCCAGGATCAAAATCTCGGGGAGAACGGAAATCAGGTTCACGTCAGGCGCCTCCCAACAGGTTCAAGATGGAATCTACCCCTGTTTCCACAACCGGTTCCATCAGGGACGGGAACAGACCAATCCCGATCATGAACAGGCAGAGAACAACAATGGCCAGTTTATCTAAAAACGTGAGCGGCGGCAGATGACCGTGAAACTTCTCGGGAATCTCACCGAAGAAGACCATGCGAATATTGCGCATGATGTAGCCTGCCGTGATCACGATCGAAATGCTGGCGATCACCGCCACGAACCAGGCGGTCTTCCATACCCCCATAAAAATCGGAAACTCCGCCACAAACCCCGAAAAACCGGGCATACCCATAGAAACCAGACCACCGATAATAAAGCCAATGCTGGCAAAGGGCATCACTTTATGCATGCCCCCCAACTCAGGAATCTCGCGGGTATGGGCCCGGTCATACACCATGCCGACCACCGCAAAGAACAGGGCCGTCATTACCCCATGGGAGAACATCTGAATTCCTGACCCCAACAACCCCTCGCGGGTGAGCGTAGAAAAGCCGAGCATCACCAGGCCCATATGCGAGACCGATGAGAAACCCACCATATACTTGAAGTCGGTCTGCACAAAGGCAATGTAGGCGCCGTAGACCACGCCAATCGTGGCAAAGGTCATAATCAGCCACGACCAGTATTTGGCCCCTTCGGGGAGCAACATGATCCCCACCCGCAACGCAGCAAACGCACCCAGTTTCATCAGCACGCCTGCATGGAACATCGAGACCGCTGTCGGCGCCGCCACGTGACCATCAGGCGACCAGTTGTGGAACGGCCAGATGCCTCCTAATACGGCAAAACCCAGGAACACCGGCAAGAACCAGGCGATCTGAAACTCGGTCGGGAAATTAGCCTGTTCCAACAGGCGCATGTCAAAGGTGTTCAGACCAGATTGGAAGTACATCGCCAAGGCGCCGATCAACGAGATCACCGATCCAACGAACAGGTACAGGGTGAGTTTCATGGCCGCATACTCGCGCGTCACCACCCAGCCCCAGATCACGATCAACAGATACATGGGGAAGACGGCAATCTCATAGAAGAAGAACAGCATGAACAGATCGAGCGAGGCGAAGACGCCAAACACGCCGGAAGCCAGAATGAACAGAAAGGCAAAAAACTCACGCGGCCGTTCCTGAATGCCGGTCGGCGTATGGGGATCGTCAATGCCCCACGAGATCAGTACCCCTGTGAACATCACAATCCCGGTCAGCAGAACCAGTGGAGCGCTCATCCCATCCACGCCGAAGATCAACTTCAACCCTAGCGCCGGCAGCCATTCATACTCCTCCACAAACTGGTAGCCGCTCAAGCCCTGCAACAGGTACGTCGCATACATCCAGATCGAAAGCAACAGGGCAAACGTTGCGGCGGCCAGGGCCAGAGCGCGCGTCTCATTCCGCTTCTCAGCCGGCATCAGCAAGATCAACACCGCGGCCACCATCGGCGTAAACACAATGAAACTGAGCACAGGAAAGTTCATAATCACCTCAGTGCGACTACGCGATCAGGCGACTACAAGGCTACAAGGCTATACGACCACCAAACCATTGCCTTGTTGATCACATCCAGAATCCACGCCGGCCAGATACCGATGAGCAGAATCAGCGCCATCAGCGGCACCATTACCAGGACTTCGCGAGCGTTGATCTCACTCAATCGGTGCTCACCATGCGCCCAGTGCTCGTTGAGCGGACCATGTAACACCTCGCGGATCGCTTTCAACACATAGGCGCCAGTGAAAAGCAGGCCCAGCATGGCTACGGCTGTATACACGGTCAGAATCGGCCAGGCACCTCGCACCACCAGAAACTCCGAGACAAACCCGGCCAACCCTGGTAATCCCAGCGAAGCCATAGATGTGAAGATCAAAATGCCACCATACACCGGCACAATCGGGAAGATGCCGCCAAAATCCTTCAAATTGCGGGTATGGGCTCGTTCATAAATCACACCCACCAGGAAGAACATGCCAGCCGAGGACAACCCGTGATTGAACATCTGCAAAACAGCACCGTTCAAGGCGATAGTGGCATCCAGCGTGCCAGCCGCTTTAGCCGCTGCCGCGATCCCCAGCAACACAAAGCCCATATGATTGACCGACGAATAGGCCACCAGACGCTTGAAATCAGTCTGTCCATAGGCGGCAAAGGCCCCAAAGACAATAGCAGCCACAGCCAGAAACGCCAGCGATCCCGCGTAATACTCCGCCTGATATGGATAAAGCGGTAACACCAACCGCAAGAAACCATACGCACCCAGTTTCAGCAGCACCCCAGCCAGGATCATCGAGCCAGCCGTGGGAGCCTCCGTGTGTGCATCAGGCAACCAGGTGTGGAATGGCCACACCGGCACCTTGATCGCAAAGGCGATCACAAACGCCCAGAAGATCACCCGTTTCACCGATTCGACCGGGAATCCCAGCAGTAAGCCCTCCACTCGATTCCACTCCTGGACAATGGTCTGCAGATCAAACGTTCGGAACAACACCCCCAGCAATTGAATACCCAGCAGCAGCCCCAGCGAACCGGCCATGGTGTAAATCATGAACTTGATAGACGCATAGTTGCGATTGGCACTACCCCACTGATTGATCAGAAAATACATCGGCACCAGGCCGATCTCCCAGAACACGAAGAAGATCAGCAGGTCCAGCGCCAGGAAGACCCCTAACATGCCCGTCTCCAGAAACAGGAACAGGATCATGTAGGCCTTCACCCGATCCGTAATGCTGAACGAAGCCAGGATCGCCAGCGGGGTCAGCAGGGTCGTCAACAGCACCATTGTCAGAGAGAGACCATCCACCCCCAGGTGCAGAGACGACCCAATCGCCCGATACCAGACGTATTTTTCCACAAACTGATACCCTGGTTGATTGGGGTCAAAGTGAAACCAGACCACCAGCGAAAGCCCCAGGGGAATCAAACTGCTTAGAAAGGCCGTCCAGCGGATCAATTTCACTTCCCGCGCCGGGAAGAACAGCATCACCAGCGCCACAATGGACGGAATGAACAGGATCAGGCTCAGGAGAGGGAGATTCGATACATCCATGAGATTCGCTCCTTACGCCGCCATCTGAAAGAAGACAATCAGAAGGATGCTTACCAGAACGAAAGCCAGCATAGCCGAGATCATGTACTGTTGAATGCGTCCGGTTTGAATCGGCGTCATCTTGCGGCCGGCATCCTTGGTGCCATAGCCAACCAGATCGCCAAATCCGTTCACGATCAACAGGTCAATATAGTAACGCACCTTCTCACCCACCCATTGAGTGGCCCGGGCAGCCAAATGGAGCACGCCATCTATCACCTTCTGATCTATCCAGCGATACACCAGCATCTCAGCCACCCAATACGCCGGTCGGACGAACAGGAAGGTATATGCCTCATCAAAATACCATTTGTTCTTGAGCACCGGCAACTGCAGCCGATCCTCTGCAGGTGACTTCACATCACGATACACCCACCAGCCAAGCAGCAAACCGCCCAGCGCCACCCCAAACGAGGTCAACAGGGGAACCCAACTGAACTCCGGCGCTTTGGGGACCTCCGGCAGGGTATGCCCTACAAAATCGTGGAACCAGTTCGGCAGCAGACCACCGATCAGCGGAAACTGTTCTGGAATACCCACCCAACCGTAGCCCACCGCAAACACCGAGAGCACGATCAGAGGCACTGTCATCGTCCAGGGCGTCTCTTGAGCATGGCACGCCTCTTCTGTGCGTGGTTCGCCCAGGAATACCAGGGTAATCTGACGCATGGTGTAGAAAGCGGTCAGAAAAGCCGCCGCCGCCAGGGTGATGAAAACCGCATAGTGATGGTGAGCCCACGCATCCGCAAGGATTTCATCCTTCGACCAGAACCCGGCAGTCACCAGCGGAAAGCCAGCCAGCGCACCCCCCCCGATCAGAAACGTCCAGAACGTGATCGGCATTCTCTTGCGCAGACCGCCCATGTTAAACATGTTCTGTGGGTCCAGATGATGATTGCCGGTATGTAACACCCCATGCTCCATCCCGTGGATCACCGAGCCAGAGCCCAGGAAGAGCAACGCCTTGAAGAAAGCATGGGTAATCAAATGGAATGCCGCCGCTACATAAGCGCCAATGCCCAGGGCGGCGATCATAAACCCCAGTTGAGAGATGGTTGAATAGGCCAGCACCCGCTTGATATCGTTCTGGGCTACGGCAATCGTCGCTGCAAACAGGGCCGTGAACGTGCCAATAAAGGCCACAATCGCCATCGCCCCACCATCCAGGCTGAGCAGGGGGAACATGCGCAACACCGCATACACGCCCGCCGAGACCATGGTGGCCGCATGGATCATGGCACTGACCGGAGTCGGGCCCTCCATCGCGTCGGGCAACCACACATGGAGCGGCCATTGTGCCGATTTGCCGATCGTGCCGATAAACAGGAGCACTGCGATCAGCCCGGCCGCCGAGAGACCCAGGATCGGGGTCGGGGTCGTTGCGAGCGCATGAAGCACCTTCGCGGTGAAGATCTCGTTGAAGGTCAGGGTGCCCGTCGTCGCGTACAGGAAAGCGATCCCCATGAGCATAAACATATCGCCGATGCGGGTGGTCATAAAGGCTTTCACCGCCGCGTCCCGGGCCGAGGGCTTTCCGTACCAGAACCCAATCAACAGATACGAACACAGCCCCATGATCTCCCAGCCGACGAAGAAGGTCAGCAAATTATCTGAGACCACCAACAGATACATTCCAAACGCGAACAGGCTCAGGAAGGCGAAGAAACGGGAATACATCGGCTCCACCGATGGGACCACGTGTTTGTGTCCATGCTCATCGGTGAGCGTCGCCCCATGCGGCGGCAGGCCCGGATGATCGTGATCCCCAGCCGGCTGGCCATAGTTGTGATAGCCGATGCTATACAGGAAGATCATCAAGATCGTCCAGGCCACGAAAAACAGGGTCGCTGCGCCCAGCGGATCGATGAGCACCCCGATTCGGAACCAGGTTTCTCCTGTGGGCAACCAGGGGATAGAGAGTTCAAAAGGATGCTTTCCCAGATGCTCCACGCCCAGCGCTCGCACGAACACCACCATGCTCCCCAGCCAGGAAAGCGTCACTGCCCCCACCGCCAGAGTATGACTCAGGGCCTTATTCCGGTTTGTCCACAGCACAATCAAGAAGAAGGCCAGCAAAGGAGGGAGAGGAAGCAACCAGATCAGGGTCTCAGTCGCCATGAAGCCTCCATCACCATTTCATCAGATCAATCTCGTCGGCCACCACCGTTCGACGACGACGATAGACGGAGATCACCAGCGCCAGACCTACCGCCACTTCAGCCGCCGCCACCGCAAACACAATCACGGCAAACACCTGCCCATCCAGGCGCGTCGGATCCAGATAGCGCCAGAACGAGACCAGGTTAATGTTCACCGCGTTCATCATCAATTCCACACCCAGCAAGATGGCAATGGCATTCTTGCGCGCCAGCACACCGAATAAACCGATGCTGAACAAAGCCGCCGACAGGAACAGATACCAGGAGAGCGGGATCATTCTTCCTCCCCTTTGCGCTGGAATGCAATATATACCGCCCCGATCAGAGCCGCCAGCAACAGGACTGATGCCACTTCAAAGGGCAGAACAAACGCCTGCGGCGAGACCAGCGCCCGGCCCAGCGCTTGCACTGCGTCAAACTCGGACGGATAGGGGGGCGCCACCCTCGCAACATCGCTCCATCCTCCCAGCAGGATCACCAGCCCGCCGAACGTCAACACCGCCAGAATCGCCGCTAGCCACCAGCCAGAGTTTAACTGGGGCCCCCGATCACGCATCTCACGGCGAGTTAACATCACCGCAAAGATAAACAGGATAGCAATCGCACCGATATACACCACCACCTGGATCACCGCCATAAAACCGGCTCGCAACATGGCAAACAAGATGGCCGCACCAAACAAGGTCACGATCAACCACAGGGCGGCGTGAACCAGATTGCGCGTGGTCACCACTCTCACGGCCGCAACCAGCATCACTGCCGCCGTGATCAGAAACAAAATTTGCTCTGCTGTCATAACGCTATCTCCTCAGTCACCAGACCTGAGATCAGGCTAATGCCCGGCTTCCACTGCCGCCGCAGTCCCCTCCACACGGAGACGTTCCTGGCGCGCCCGGCGACGCAAAATCTCCAGCGTCACCCAACCAAAGATCACATTCGAGAGGAACATCCCCGCCACATAGACCGTCGTTCCCTTCAACAACGTGTGCATGAACGCCAGGAACATCAGCAGGGCAAACGAGAACGGCACCAGGAATTTCCAGTTCAAGTCCAGCATCTTGTCAATGCGAATGCGCGGGAAGGTGTAACGAACCCAGCCAAACACCCAGTAGCCGATCAGAGTCTTGATCAAAAACCACAGCAACCCCAACAGCGGATACTGATCCACCCCCGGACCGCGCCAGCCGCCAAAGAAAAAGGCGGCGATAAACCCACCGAACGTAAAGGCATGGAGCAACTCGGCCGCGTAAAACAGACCAAATTTCATGCCCGAATACTCAATGTGATGGCCAGCGATCAACTCCGATTCAGCCTCGGTCAGATCAAAGGGTGCTCGCCCCATCTCTGCCGTGGCACTGATCAGAAAAACCAGGCAAGCCAGCGGCGCCAGCACAACAAACCAGGTGTCTTGCGCCTGCACAATCCCGTTGATCCCCATCGTCCCGGCCAGAATGGTCGGGATCATCAACGAGACCACCATCGGAATCTCATACGAAATCATCACCGCCACCTGGCGGAACGCGCCCAACAAAGCATACTTGTTATTCGAAGACCAACCGGCCATGATGATCGCCAGCGTGCCCAGCGCCCCGACAGCAATAATATACAACACCCCCACATTCAGGTCTACCCCATACAGAATCGGCGCCAGCGGCAACACCGCCCACAACAGGAGCACCGAGGCCATCGCCAGGATAGGCGCCAGATCATATACGACCTTATCTGCCCCTTTCGGGTAAATGTTTTCTTTGATAATTAACTTGATGATGTCCGCGATCGGCTGAATCAACCCAAACGGCCCGACGCGATTGGGGCCCAAACGGTCTTGGAAGCGCGCCACGATCTTGCGCTCCATCCATACCAGAAAAATATCCAGCACCATGACCACGGTGATCAGTACCAGCACCGCCAAAAACGCCGTCAACACATGGGCAATTTGTGGGGAAAGGCCCCAACCGACCAGCAGGCCAGAAACCCAATCTGTAACGGGATTACTCCAAAAGTCCATGCGCTACTCCTATCACTTATGTTCCCTGCCGGCCCCTATGCGGATTCACGACAGAGACCCAGAGTAGAGATACAAAGAGAAGGCTGAAAAGATACTCCTTTCAGCCTTCTACATCAAGCACACCCTTATACCCACTCCAACATCCCTTTGCGCCAGGCATAGACCAGCCCCGCAACCAGGATACCGATAAAGATCAAGCCTTCCACCACCACAAACACCCCCAACTGATTTAAGGCCACTGCCCAGGGGAAGAGGAACACCACCTCCACATCAAACACCAGGAAGACCAGCGCAAAAATATAATACTGCGCCTTGAACTGCACCCAATTCTCCCCCACAGTTTCGATCCCACATTCATACGTGCTTTCCTTGATCGGATTCGGCTTTCGAGGAGAAACGATAGCCGAGACAATGATCGCCGCTGCCGGAATGAGAACGCCTGCGACCAGGAATAGGCCAATGTAGATCCACTCGTTCTGCATGGTTGCTCCGTCAATGAAAACTCGGCCTGAAAGCCATTGTGTGAATTATACCACAAAGACTACGGGTACAAAATGATACAAGGACAATTTTCAGGGTGATCATCGTCATAAATCTCTCTTTGGCATTCAAACGCATATACGTACCCATCTCTGGCCCAGGACCGCCATTCCGATCGCCAGAGCCATCCCAAACACACCCCACAGGCGTGCCTGCCGACCCGTCCATCCCCACAAGGTGACAGAGCGGATCACCACCAGCGGGGCCGCGATCACCCGCCGCCCTCCAGCCGCATCTGGGCGCAGTTGCAGATACACCCACAGCGTTCCCCGCACTTCTCCAGCCTGCCACGGAGTCACCTCCCAATAAAACGAAGCCCCCCGTCCTTCGGTGATCGTGGAACTCACCTCCCCGGAGGGACGTACCTCCATCGGCGACAGGTCCAACCGCGTCGAAAGAATCACCCCCTCTAACGAACCCGATTCAGACCTCCCCGCCGCGTGGAACTCCACGATTTGCGAATCACCCACCCGCATCGTCGGTCGGACCACCAGACGCGCCACCGGTTGAAGGGGTTCGTGCTCCGCTACAGCCAGGGGAATCAACTGTTCCTGTCGAGGCGGAGGCCAGAATCCCCACAGCAGCAGCACCCCCGAAATCCCTCCCAGGATCAGGATGCCCAACCGCAGCAGCCACCCCATCAGCGACTTAATCGTGCACACCGGCCATCCACAGGCCCAATTGCTCACGGGTCGCTTGTTGAGCGTCTACTTCGGCAACAAGTTGCCCTCGATACATCACCGCGATCCGATCAGAAAGAGCCATGATCTCATCCAGTTCCGCCGAGACCAGCAACACTGCTACCCCCTGATCGCGCATGGTCACGATCTCCCGATGAATGTATTCGATCGACCCCACATCCAGGCCACGGGTTGGCTGGTTGGCGATCAACAGGCGGATCGGGCGGCTGAGCTCACGGGCCACAATGACCTTCTGCTGGTTCCCCCCCGAAAGTTTCGAGGCCGCCACATAGGGCGAAGGGGTGCGAATGTCAAACTCCCGGATCAAGCGTCGGGCCTGGTCGTCAATGGCTCGGGCCTGCAACACGCCGTTGATACCAAACGGGGATTGGTAATAGGTGCACAACACCAGATTATCAGCAATCGTATACGGCAGCACCAACCCATGACGCTGACGATCCTCCGGGATGTGGGCTGTGCCGGCCTCCAGGATCAGACGGGGGGCCAGGTCGCGTATCTCCTGTCCTGCGATAAAGACTCGTCCCGCCTGGAGAGGCCGCAGACCGGTCAGGGCCTCCACCAGTTCCGTCTGGCCGTTCCCCTGGACGCCGGCGATCCCCAAAATCTCCCCGGCCCGGATCGAGAAGGATACGCCACGCACCACCTCCAACCCACGGCTATCCAGGACATGCAGGTTCTCCACCCGTAACACCTCTTCACCAGGCTGGGCCGGTTTCTTCTCCACAGTCAGGATCACCTCGCGCCCCACCATCATCGAGGCCAACCGGGCTTCGTCGGTTTCCTGAGGGGTCACTGTCCCGACCACTCGGCCGGCCCGCATCACTGTAATCCGATCGGCTACAGCCATCACCTCCTTGAGTTTATGGGTGATGAAAATGATCGAGACCCCGCGCTCCCGCAACTGGTTCATGATGCGAAAGAGTTCCTCGGCCTCCTGGGGGGTGAGCACAGCCGTCGGTTCATCCAGGATCAGGATATTCGCCTGGCGATAGAGCGCCTTCACGATTTCGACGCGCTGCTGAATGCCCACCGGCAGATCGCCAACGATCGCATGGGGATCCACATCCAATCCATACTGATGAGATAATTCAGCGATCCGACGAGCCACGCCACGCCGATCCAGAACATCCAGTTGAACAGCCTGCCACCATCGGCGCCAGCCACTGAGCGGCCGCCCCTCGGTGTCCAGGTGCAGCGTCTCTGAACCGAGCATGATGTTCTCGGTCACCGTGAACACCGGCACCAGCATGAAGTGTTGATGCACCATGCCAATGCCCAACTGGATGGCATCGCGCGGGGAATGAAGGATGACTTTTCGGCCGTTCACCCAGATCTCGCCTGCCTCCGGCCGATGCAGACCGTAGAGGATATTCATCAGGGTGGTCTTACCAGCGCCATTCTCCCCCAACAGGGCGTGGATTTCCCCTCTGCGCAGGTCAAAATCCACCTGGTCGTTGGCCAGCACCCCTGGAAAACGCTTGGTGATCCCTTTTGCCTGGAGGACGACTTCATCGGCCATGGAGACCTCCTACTTTTCATAAGGCTGACCATCGGCCGCCGGCGGGACGGTCTTGCCCACAATACCGGTCAGGATGATCATGGTCAGGATGTAGGGCGCCAAGCCCACCACATACGAAATCTGCAAGATGGCCAGTTGAGGGGGGATCACCTCGCGGAAGAATTGCATGTTGATCTGCAACGCCTGCGCGGCGCCGAAGATAAGCGCGGCCACCCAAGCGCCAAAAGGCGTCCAGTTTCCAAAGATCATGGCCGCCAGCGAGATGAATCCCCGGCCATTGGTCATCAGTGGTTCGAACGAAGAGACCGACTCCAGGGTGAAGTAGGCACCTCCCAGGCCGGCCATCAGGCCACCGATCACCACGTTGATATAGCGTACTCGTTCTACCGAAATTCCCACGGTGTCAGCAGCCCGTGGATGTTCTCCCACCGCTCGGGTGCGCAATCCCCAGCGGGTATAAACCAGCACAAAATGAGTGACGACCACCAGCACGATGGCCGCAATGGTGATCGGTTGCTGGTCAAAAATGCGCCCGATCACCGGCAAATCGGCCAGAAAAGGAATGGCGATGCGCGGCAGAGTCCCTGGGGCGTGAGGCACCTGTCCTCCGAAGATGCTGCCCTTCTCAAAGAATAACTGACGGTTCAAAAAGCCGGTAATGCCTACCGCCAGGATGTTGATCACCGTTCCCCCGATGATCTGATCCACTTTGAAAGTCACTGAAAGCACGGCATGGAGCAGGGCAAACAGGCCACCGGTCAACACTGCCACTACCACGCCCCCAATCAGGCTGGGGAGCGGTGCTACCTTATACACGTAATTCCAGTAGATGGAGGCCAGCCAGCCGAAGAAGGCTGCCGCCAGCATCATACCCTCAATGCCGATGTTGACCACCCCTGCTCGCTCACAGAAAATGCCGGAGAGCGCACCCAACGTCAACGGAGTAGCCACAGCAATGGTAGTGGCCATCATGCTGGTCACGATCACGAGAGGCGGGGTTTGCACATGGCCGATCAGCACCACAATGCCGAACAAGATGGCGATAATCAGTGCGATGAACCCAAAACGACGCCAGTCCATCTCAACCTCCCCAGCCTCGGGTGAGCACCAATCGTTCCTCCGGCTGTCGGATACGATACAGATAGCGGACAATTGCATCGGCGGCCACAAAGAGCAGGATCAACCCCTGAATGACCGAGATGATGTCCACCGGGATCTGGGTCAGGAATTGCATGCGCGTGCCTCCGTTGCGCATGGCCCCAAACAGCAGCGACGCCAACACCACGCCAAACGGGTGAGTCTTCCCCAACAGGGCAATGGCAATCGCATCGAACCCATACCCAATAGAAAATCCCAATTCATGCCGATAGTTCAGGCCGGTGACCTCAATCGCCCCAGCCAGGCCGGCCAGAGCACCCGAGAGAGCCATGGTCAGCACCAGGATCCGCTTGACCCGAATGCCAGCGTAGCGTGCCGCTTCGATGTTAGTCCCCACCGTTCGGATCTCAAATCCCAGCGTAGTGCGCCACAACAGCCACCAGACCAGGCAGGCGATCACGAACGCCATAGGAAATCCCCAGTGAATACGCAGAGTACTCACGATAGGGGGAATACGAGCACTTTCCGCAATCAGCGGGGTGCGGGCAATCACGTTGAGCGGATTGGGATCTTTCATCGGGCCATTCAGCAGATAACTCACCAGGTTTAGCGCAATATAATTCATCATGATCGTGTTGATCACCTCATGACCGCCGGTATACGCCTTCAGGGCACCAGGAATGGCTGCCCAGATTGCTCCGACCAGGATGCCCGCTCCGATAGCCAGTGGGAGATGGATGATGGGAGGCAGTGAAATCCCCAATCGCTCTGGTAGGGCATAACCGATCCAGGCGGTGGCGACGGCTCCAAAGGCCAGTTGCCCCTCTGCGCCAATATTGAACAGACCACCACGGAAGGCAAGAGCCACTGCCAGTCCAGCAAAAATATAGGGCGTTGACCAGACCGCCGTCTCGCTCAAAGCACGGGTCGAGCCAAACGCCCCTTGAAATAAACCCAGATACGCCGCGATCGGATTGCCCCCTGCCAGGGCGATCACAACTCCCCCCAATACCATTGCCGTAAGTACGGCTAACAATGGAACAAGCATAGCGCGGAACGCAGCACGCACGCCAGACAAGATGACATTCTCTGTAGCAGGTTGAGAGGTATCACTAAGGCGCATGAGTTTAACTCCTGGCAGAGAGGATATTCAACAGACAACCTGCAGGCAAGAGAAAACGGCCTTTCAGCGTATACCAGAGCCGATGACTGCTTGCCAGGCAACCGACATTTATTCTATCGAGCAAACATCAGCAAGTTTTTGAGATTATATCATGCTCCTACAACGACTGTTCTTGATGTCTCTTTCCTCACCCTTCGCTCTCCACACCGGCCTGCATTTATAAAAACCGCCATAGCGGACTCCGTAACCCGGCTTTGCCAGGGAACGATCCAGGAAGCCCTGCAATAATCTGGGCGACACCTGCCTGGGAACATGCACAGACATTTTGCTCGTCAGCAAAGAACGCTGACCGCGGGGAATAGACAACGCTGAGTCACTGCCTGCTTGTGGCGCAAACCTCCAACTTGTGGCCATCGGCGAATTGTTGGGACAGCACAAAACATTGAGCCAGTACAGATAGTGTTGAGACAGCACAGATAATGTTGGGACGGCAGTTGAACTGCCGTCCCAACGCAGGCAAAGCAGAGATTGACTCAACTATCAGGCCATCTGCACAGGAAGTGGTTGCAGCGCGAGGCTCTGACCAGTAAGCATCGGCAAATCTCCGATTTGTCCCGAGTGCCCGAAACAAGCCTTCGGCGTATGCTCGGATAGATCAAAACTCACCCGTGCTTCTGTCAAAGACCCTGGTTCTCTTATATTTGAGAGGCACTTCCGGAAATTTCTCAACCCCAATATGTGGGGTCTTATTGTACGAATACCGCCATATGTGGAAGTTCTTCTTACAGGAGTAAGACGAACGGCTACACACATTGAAAGAGCCAGCGGAATCAGACCGCCATATGGCTTTCACAACAGATGCGCCCCTATATTTGGGGCAACTTTCAAAAACCCTTTGAAGTTTGCACGAAAAGAGGGTCAAAGATTATCCATTACGTAGAAAAAGCCATGGGGAAAGGAGACAACCTTTCCCCATGGCTTCTTCACCACCGCAAGATTACTCCGCCGGCTTGGCCGGAGGTACACCGGTCTGGAGC
>FWWL01001273.1_pt1 | contig 61424 bp, 56 predicted proteins | sample 2228331 | NCBI WGS metagenome assembly FWWL01 (sample SAMEA103939775, study PRJEB20133) | metagenome
TCGCGGCGGAAGAGCATCGGCTGGAGGTGCTGACGCCGGCCGGGATGACCGACCAGGAAAAGCAGATGGCGCGCTTCTACAGCGCCGGTCAGGTGCTGAAATTCTCGCGCGACAATCCGGGCTTGGGGATTGCCCGCGATGCCGATTATCGCGTCGTGGGGATCGGCCGGAATAATCATGGCCGCCAGGTCGTGCGGCTCGCCGACGTGCATGGTCGCATCATCGAATGGCGTCCGGGGCTCGGCAAGGCGGCCCATGTCAACGTGTTTCTCACCGAGAACCGCCAGCTTGCCGAGGGCGACCGCATCCAGTGGCGGCTCCTCAACAAGGAGATCGACGTCAAGAACGCCGAGCGCGGCACCGTGTTGGGGCTCGACGGCTCGATCGCAACCATCAAGTGGGACCGGGGCGAGCGTGTCCAGCAGGTCGATCTCTCGGAGCACCGGACCTGGGATCATGGCTATGCGGAGACCGTCTATTCCGCGCAGTCGAAGACCTATGCCCGCGTCTATGCGCTGGCCCCGGTGGAATCGGGTCTGGTCAACGGTCAGAATTACTACACCGCCATCACGCGCGCTGCCTATGGCGTGAAGCTCTGGACTGAAGACCAGAAGCGCCTCGCCGAAAAGCTTGCCTCACGCTCGGGCGAGAAGACCTCGTCGCTCGAAGGGCTCGGGCGGATCAAGGCCGACAGCCACAAGATCCGCGGTGCGCGCCATAAGGATCGGCTCGACCGCTCGCGCGAGGCAAATGCCCGGACACGCGAATCCCGCAAGGCCGAACGCGAGCAGCGTGAGCGGGAGCGCGACGAACGTGCTGATCGTGGTCCGCGCGACATAGGCGAGCTTCTTGCCGGACGCGCGCAGGAGACCGCATCGCTGATCGACCGCTTCCTGCGCGGCAGGCTCGAACGCGACCGGGCACGCACACCGACAGAGCCCGAACGCGCCGGCGGTCGCGAGCTTGCCCCTCAATCCCAACCCCAGCCCCAGCCCGAACATGGTCAGTCCGGCCATGGCGGCGGGCATGAGCGATAGGAGAAACCAATGGATGTTATTCTGCTGCTGGCAGTTGTCTGCGCCGCCCTGCTGGTGTTTCTGTATAGACGCTATCGCGTGCCCATTAGTCACCGCTGGCGACGACGGCAGGCTCGGACCATGTGCGAACAGTTGCGGGGGCGCGACCACGATCAGCCCGCCGCGCTCCACTACCGCGTCAATGACGATGTCCTTCTTTATGTCTCCGCCGCGCGAGGCTTCAAGTCGGGAGCGTTCCCGAACATCAACGCGAACGTCGCTCCGCAATACGACCCGGCCAAGCAGGAAGAAGTGCGCGCCTATGAAGCGGGCATCAAGACCAGCCCGGCTCGCGGCATGATCATGAATGCGTCTGTCTTCTATTATGATTATCTCGACAAGCAGCTGTTCGTGAACACCCCGGATCCGGTCTATGTGACGCTGAACAGCATCAAGAACATCCCCAAGTCCCATATCTTCGGCGTTGAGGGCGAAATTTCTGTGCCGCTTGCTCGTGGACTGGATGCTCGCGTGACGGCAACCTATCTGAACGCCAAGATCGATACATATTCGGGCTTTACCGACTTTGGCGAAGCGAAGGATTTCAAGGGCGCGAGCTTTCCGTTCACGCCGAAGTTCCAGTTGAACGGCACTCTGACCTATGGCTTCGATGTCAACGACGATATCGAGGCGCGGCTTACCGTAAACGGTCGCTATACGAGTTCCTCACGCGGCGACCTGGAAGGCAATCCGCTCTTCAAGATCGATGGCTACGCCCTGTTCGACGCCAATCTGGCCGTCATGACAAAGGACGACCAATATCAACTGGACGTCTTCGTTCGGAATATCGGAAACAAATATTACTGGAATAGCGTGCAGCTGCCGCTCGACAGCCTTGTGCGCTACGCAGGCATGCCCCGTACCTGGGGTGTTTCGTTGAAATCGCGGTTCTGACCTGACGCTGCCCTGCCTTCATCCGGTGGAGGAAGGCAGGGCCGAGCGTTGGCCGAGTAGCCAGGAATAAACGGGTGACGATCGCTCTGACCGGCGAACGAACCGTCGCGCCCCGTTTCCACAAGGAATTCTTTAATGCGAGCTGTTCAATACCAGAAGATCGGAGAAGCGTCACAAGTCCTTGAACTTGTCGACGTCGAAGCGCCGTCGGTCGGTCCCGGTGAGGTTCGGATCGCTTTGAAGACTTCCGGCGTCAATCCCTCCGACGTCAAGGTTCGCGGCGGTCATATTCCATCCACCTGGCCTTTTCCACGCACGCCGCACAGCGATGGCGCAGGCCTTGTCGATGCGGTTGGTGAAGGCGTCGATCCAGGCCGGGTGGGAGAACGGGTCTGGGTATTCAACGCAGCCTGGGGACGAACCACTGGCACCGCCGGCGAATACGTGGTCGTGCCTGAAGATTTCATTGCCGCATTGCCCGACGACATCTCCTTCGAAGTGGGCGCCTGTCTCGGAATACCCGCATCGACCGCATTGCATGCGCTCACGCTTGGTGGTGATCCACGTGGAAAGACCGTCCTGATCGCCGGCGGAGCGGGCGCGGTCGGGCATTATGCGATCCAATTTGCGAAGCATCTTGGCGCCGGGCGCATCCTGACGACGGTCAGCAGCCCGGAAAAGGCGGAACTCGTGCTTTCGGCCGGGGCGGACGTCGCGATCAACTACCGGCAAGGCGATACGCTCGGCGCCATTATGGACGCGACCCAGGGCTGGGGGGGTGGACATGATCGTCGAAGTCGACCTTTCGACCAACATCGACCTGGATGTCGCTGCGCTGGCCCGAGGTGGCCGCGTCGTCGCCTACGGAAGTTCCGAACGCGAGTTCAAGATGCCGTTCTCGAAGTCCATCCTCAAGAACCTGGGCTTCGATTTCTTCATTCTCTATCACCTCGACAAGGCGAGGCGGGATGAGATTTCGGGGATGATCAACCGGATCATCACCAGCGGCCATATCACGCACAACATCGCACAGGTTCTGCCTCTGGACGAGATTGTGCACGCCCATCAACTCGTCGAGTCCGGCTGTGTCGTCGGCAACGTCGTTCTCGAAATCTGAGCGGGAGGACGCGATGCCAGACTATGCACTGACATACGATGCCTGGAAGGGCGATCCTGACGGCTTCTGGATGGCGGCCGCAGAGACGGTCGAATGGGGTACGAACCCTACGCGAAACGAGGTCGGCCCGGATGGACTGGCTCGCTGGTTTGCCGACGGAACCGGCAATATCTGCTGGAATGCCCTCGATCGCCACGTAGGCGCCGGTCGGGGCGACGCGCCCGCGATCATCTACGACAGCGCCATTCTCGGCATCAGCCGCACCTACACCTATTCGGAGCTGCTGGATGCGGTCGAGGTGTTCTCCTCGGTCCTGATGAGCTTTGGCGTCGTCAAGGGGCACCGCGTCGTCATCTACATGCCGATGATCCCCGAGGCGGTTATCGCGATGCTGGCCTGTGCGCGACTTGGCGCAGTTCATTCTGTGGTGTTTGGCGGCTTCGCCGCCCATGAAGTGGCCGTCCGCATCGAGGACGTCGAACCCACGGTCGTTGTCGCGGCCTCGTGCGGGCTCGAGCCGAACCGTGTCATCGCGTACAAGCCACTGCTGGACGAGGCGATCGCGGCAAGCCGGTTCAAACCGAAGGCCACCATTATCCTGCAGCGGCCGGAACTGACCTGCGCGCTCGAACCGGAACGCGATCACGACTGGACAGAGGTGTGGGATCAAGCGCTTGAGCGCGGCGATCGTCCCGGGTGCGTCGATGTTGCGAGCACCGATCCGCTCTACGTGCTTTACACCTCGGGAACGACCGGAAAGCCCAAGGGCGTCGTACGGCAGCACGGCGGATACATGGTAGCGCTGGCCTGGTCGATGAAACACGTCTTCGGCATGTCCGCGGGCGATGTCTATTGGGCGGCGTCCGATCTGGGCTGGGTGGTCGGCCATTCGTACATTGTCTACGGCCCGCTGCTGGCAGGCTGCGCGACCGTGGTGTTCGAAGGCAAGCCTGTGGGAACTCCCGACGCAGGGACGTTCTGGCGGGTGATTTCCCGGCACAAGGTCAACCTGCTGTTCACCGCACCCACGGCGCTTCGCGCCATCCGCAAGGAAGATGCCGAAGGCCTGTTCCCGGCGCGGTATGACATGTCCGCGCTGCGCGCCGTGTACATCGGTGGCGAGCGCGGCGATCCGAGCGTGATCCGCTGGGGTGAGCAGGTTCTTGGCGTGCCGATCCTGGACAACTGGTGGCAGACCGAAACGGGATGGCCGATGACCGCCAATCCCATTGGACTGGGGCAGGTGCCCGTCAAATATGGGTCTGCCGCCGTCCCGATGCCTGGTTATGAGATCTGCATTCTCGATGCGGCGGGCGACCGCGTTGAAACCGGGCAAACAGGCTCGATCGCTGTCAGGCTTCCGCTCCCGCCCGGTGCGTTTCAGACGCTGTGGAACGATCACGAGAAATTTGTCGAGAGCTACCTGACGGAGTTCCCGGGCTACTACAAAACCGGAGACGCCGGTTATCTCGACGACGACGGATATGTCTACATTCTGAGCCGAACCGACGATATCATCAACGTCGCGGGACATCGTCTGTCGACCGGTACGATCGAGGAGGCCATATCGACCGTGCCGGACATTGCCGAGTGCGCGGTGGTTGGCGTTACCGATCCGATCAAGGGGGAAGTGCCGTTCGGCCTTTGCGTTCTCTCCGATGGTTCGATTGCCGGAGAGGACCAGGTCTGCGCTGAGGCTATCGCGGCAGTCCGCCACCGGGTTGGTCCTATCGCAACACCAAGAACGGTGTTGGCGGTGCGACGCCTCCCCAAGACCCGATCCGGAAAGATTCTCCGTGGGGTGATCCGCAAGATTGCCAACGGAGAATACTGGACAGTGCCTCCGACCATAGATGACTCGGCAGTTCTTGACGAAATTGCCGCTGCCCTGGCCACAACCGGACTGCCGGTTCAGCCGGTCGAAGCGGCCCAGAATTTTTGACAAAAGGAAAAATATCGACAAAAAACGGAAAAATGATTTATCGGACGAATCCGGTCAATAGAGGAGAGGGTCTTGAATTTGACGATCCGAGCTGAGAGCATTCCACCAGTAGATCAGCCCAAGAGCCTGATCGAGCGTGCCTATCGGGATCTTGGCAGGGATATCGTTCACGGCCTTTTCGAGCCGGGAGCGAAGATCAAGCTGGAGCCGCTGAGCAAGCGCTATGACGTGAGCACCGGAACGATACGCGAGGCACTGTCCCTGCTGGTTTCTGACGGACTGGTCATCGCGAACGCCCAGCGTGGGTTCATCGTAGCACCCATGTCGATCGAGGATTTCCAGGATCTTGCAAACACCCGGATGACTCCAGAAGTTTCGGCGCTGCAGGACAGTCTGACAAACGGCGGGGACGAATGGGAAGGCCGCCTTGTCCAAAGCTTCCACCAGCTCAGTCTGGCAGAAGCGCGTTTCCAGGCTTCGCCCGAGGATTCCTTCGATCTCTGGGAGTTGCGCAATCGCGAATTCCATGAAGCTCTGGTTTCGGCGTGTGAATCCCATTGGACCCTGCGGTTTCGGGAAATCCTGTATCGCCAGTCCGAGCGCTATCGCAGGCTGACATCCTCGACCAGGCAGGATTCTGCGAAGATTGCCCATGAAGAGCACCAGAAAATATTCGAACTGGCGATTGCCAGAAAGATTGATGAGGCGTCGGATGCCTTAGTCGATCACATCGTATCCTCACTGTCATATGTGAAGATAAGTCAAATACTTCCGAGATCTCGGGAATTCGATCCGGAGAAAGTCCGCAAGGCCGGATCCACATGGGTTCGTCGCATATACAAGCTGTAATTTGGGAGATTGTCGCATGTCGTCCGATCGAAAAATCGACTATTTGTCTACATCGTGGACGAACGAAGGGCTTGGTGCCCTGGTGGACAACGAAAATGGTCTGATCGATCCCAGGATCTACACGGATCAGCAGATATACGAGCTCGAACAGGAGCGAATTTTTGCCCGCTCGTGGATCTTGATGGGTCATGAAAGCCACCTTCCCAAGCCGGGTGACTACATGACCGCCTACATCGGCGAGGATCCGGTGGTGGTGGTTCGCCAGAAGGACATGTCGATCAGGGTATTCCTCAACCAGTGCCGCCACCGCGGCATGCGGATCTGCCGCGTCGATGGCGGCAATGCCAAGGCATTCACCTGCACGTACCACGGTTGGGCCTACGACATCGGCGGAAAGCTGGTGAATGTTCCCTATGAGAAGGAAGCCTTCATTGGCGGGGTCGACAAGGATGAATGGAGCCCGCTCCAGGCGCGTGTCGAAACCTACAAGGGGCTGATCTATGCGAATTGGGATCACGACGCCCCCTCGCTGGAGGACTATCTGAGCGACGCCCGATTCTACATGGATATCATGCTGGACCGGACGGAGGCGGGAACCGTTGCGATTGGCGGAATTCAGAAGTGGGTGATTCCCTGCAACTGGAAATTCGCGGCCGAGCAGTTCTGCAGCGACATGTATCATGCGGGCACGACCGCACATCTGTCGGGAATTCTTGCCGGCTTGCCCCCGGAGATGGATCTGGCGGATGCGCAGATCCCGACGAACGGTCTGCAATTCAGGGCAGAATGGGGCGGTCACGGGACGGGTTTCTATATCAGCGAACCGGGCATCCTGCTCGCGATCATGGGACCCAAGGTTACCGATTATTGGACGAACAGCCCCAATGCCGAAAAGGCTGCGGAGCGCCTTGGCAGCAGTGAGCGCGCTCGCAAGCTCATGGGGCAGCATATGACTGTCTTCCCGACATGTTCGTTTCTGCCGGGGATCAACACCATACGCACCTGGCAGCCCCGGGGACCTAACGAAACCGAGGTCTGGGCCTGGACGCTTGTCGATGCCGATGCGCCCGATGACATCAAGGAAGAATATCGGCGCCAAACCCTACGAACCTTCTCCGCCGGCGGCGTTTTCGAGCAGGACGATGGCGAGAACTGGTGCGAGATTCAGACGGTTCTGCGCGGACATAAGGCAAAAAGCCGCCCGCTCAATGCCAGCATGGGCATGGGGGGCGATTTCAGCCCCAACCCGCAATACCCGGGGAAGGTCGGGTACGTCTATAACGAGGAGGCGGCGCGGGGTCTCTATGCCCATTGGCGGCGCATGATGACCGAACCCGATTGGCGGACGCTTGCGCCCAGGCAGGTTCTCGAGCGCATGGCGAAGCAGGCCTGAATGCGCTCCGTTCCAGGCTGCCCTTGCTTTCTCCAATTTTGCGGATTTTTACCATGAGCACGACAATAGATTTGGACGTATCGTCCCTTATTCTTCAACAAGAAGTAGAGCAGTTCTATTATAGAGAGGCTGCGTTACTCGATGATCTGAAGTTTGATTCCTGGTTGGAGCTTCTTCACGAAGACATCCGCTATTTCATGCCGATCCGGACAAACCGCATTCAGCGTGAGCGCAAGCTCGAATACTCGCGCGACGACGAATATGCGCACTTCGACGACACCTATGCCATGCTGCAGGGACGCATTCGCAAGCTGAAATCCGATGTAAGCTGGTCGGAAAACCCGGCTTCACGGACCCGCCATGTGATCGGCAACGTCATGATCCGGTCCACCGGCGACCCCAACGAGTTCGAGGTGACGTCGTCCTTCATCCTCTACCGAAACCGGTTGGAGCGTCAGGTCGATGTTTTCGCAGGACAGCGGCAGGACCAGCTTCTGCGTGTCGGTGGAGAGCTGGGGTTCAAGATCGTGAATAGAACCATACACATCGATCAGAGCACCATCCTTTCGAACAATCTCAGCATATTCTTCTAAGGTATTTAGAATGACATTCGTTAAACTGGCTGATGCGAGCGCAATCGAACCGGGTGAAGCTCTAAAGGTCGGCGAAGATGCGGAGGCCATCGCGATCTTCAACGTGGACGGCGAGTTTTTCGCGACCCAGGATCAATGCACGCATGGCGAATGGTCTCTGTCGGATGGCTATCTCGACGGCGATGTGATCGAATGCACGCTCCACTGGGGGAAGTTCTGCGTCCGAACCGGCAAGGTACGCGCGCTGCCGGCGTGCGAGCCGCTTAGGATCTTCCCCATTGAGCTGCGCGATGGTGAGATTTTCGTCGATGTAGACGCCGGACACGTGTTGCCATGACATTGCCGCTCTGCATCGTCGGCGCGTCCCTCGCCGGAGGCACGGCAGCGCTGACGCTGCGTCGTCTGGGCTATGAGGGCGAAATCATTCTGATCGGCGAGGAAGACAACGCCGACTATGATCGGCCGAGCCTGTCGAAGGCTGTACTCTGTGGGGAGCTTGAAGCACCGCCGCCGCTGTTTGCTCCAGGCTGGCTGATCGACAACAGGATAGAATTCGCCGCAGCCACGAAGGTGACGGGGCTCGATCTGCGCGCCGGTGAAATAGGCCTGTCCAAAGGACACCCAATTCGTGCCGGCAAGGTTCTCCTGTCTACGGGCTCGCGCGCACGGCTGCCCATGATCCAGGGCATCGATCTTGCGGGCGTTTGCTCATTGCGCACGGATCGCGACAGTTTGCACATCCGCTCGATGGTGGGGCACGGGCGTGAGGTCGTCATCATCGGAGGCGGGCTGATCGGATGCGAAGTCGCCACTTCGCTGGCCAAGCTTGGCTGCAAGGTGACGATCGTCGAATCCGCCCAATCGCTACTTCTGCGCGTGCTGGGGCAAATGATCGGGGCCTGGATGCGGGACCGGCTGGAAGCCCTGGGAGTGACCATCCTGACGAACCTGAGTGTCGTCGAAATCGAAGGCGAAAAGAGTGTCGAGGGAGTCAGGCTGGACTCCGGGCAGCGACTGCCGGCCGACATCGTGCTCGTCGCCATCGGCGCTGAGCCGAACAGCGAGGTCGCCGCGCTTGCCGGGCTGGATTGCGCTGGGGGGGTGCATGTCGATGCAAGCGGCAGAACTGCCAGCCCCATGGTCTATGCCGCCGGAGACGTGGCCAACTGGCCTGTTCGCGGGGGATCGCGAAGGAGCCTGGAAACCTACCTCAACAGCCAGGCCCAGGCGGAAATCACGGCAAGCGCCATGCTCGACCTGGGGACGCCCGGCGTGCAGGTGCCCAATTCATGGACCGAGATCGCCGGCCATCGACTGCAAATGGCGGGCGACATTGCGGGGCCCGGCACGCTTCACCTGCGGGGGCAACTTGGCGATGCGTCAAGTCTGCTGTTCCGGATCGATGACGGAAAAGTCGCTGCGGCCATCGCGATCAATTCTCCCGCGGAGTTCGGCATCGCCAAGCGCATGGTCGATGAACAGAGCAAGCTGCAAGTCGCCGAACTGAGCGACCCGACGGTTCGCCTGCGGGATATTCACAAGAAAAGCAGAGAGGTGGTCCCATGAGACTGAAAGATGAAGTCGCGGTTGTCACCGGCGGCGCAGCGGGGCTCGGACGAGCGATCGTCGACCGGTTCGTCAAGGAAGGGGCCAGGGTCGCGGTGCTGGACAAGTCAGCCGATCGCCTGGCCGAACTCGAAGCGCAGCATGGCGACTCCGTTGCTGTATTCGCGGGCGATGCGCGTTCGTTCGCGGACAACAAGGCACTGGCAAAGCTGTGCGTCGAGCGTTTCGGCAGGATCGATTGCCTGATCCCCAACGCCGGGATCTGGGACTATGGTACATCGCTGGTCGATTTGCCTGAAGATCGCATCGACGAAGCCTTCGACGAGATGTTTCATATCAATGTCAAAGGCTACATGCTGGCGGCCAAGGCCTGTCTGCCGGAACTGGTCAAGAGCCGGGGCGCGATCGTCTTCACCGCATCGAACGCAGCATTCTATCCCGATGGCGGCGGACCGCTCTATACCGCGACCAAGCACGCGGTATTGGGGCTGGTCAGGCAACTGTCTTTCGAGCTTGCGCCTTATGTAAGGGTCAACGCGGTCGCGCCGGGCGGCGTCGGGAGCAGCGATCTGCGCGGCCCCAAGGCGCTGGATATGGACCAGACCAGCATCACCAGCATCCCGCTGGGGGATATCCTGAAGGACGTTCTCCCGCTCGGCGAGATGGCCGACGCCAAGGATTATGCGGGGGCCTACGTGTTCTTCGCGACGCGCTCGGACTGCTCTCCCGCTACCGGGGCGGCGCTCAATTTCGATGGCGGGCTTGGTGCTCGCGGCATTTTCCAATCGTCCGGCGGCAAGGAGCTGCCGGCGAAGCTAGGGCTCCAGGGAGAAGCAGCATGACGGTTGAACGACTGGGCTATCTTGGCTTCAACACAACCAGGCCGGAAGCCTGGCAATCCTACGCAACCGAAACGCTTGGCCTGATGGCAACCGCGGGCGGCGGCGATTGCGACCGATATCGCCTGGATTCCCGTGCGTGGCGGTTCGCCGTTCACCGCAGCGAGCAGGACGACATTGGCTATGCCGGTTTTGAGGTAGCCAATGCCGCAGCCTTGACCGAAACGACCGAGCGGTTGCGCAGCCTCGGTTATCAAGTGACCGAAGAATCCGACGATCTCAAATCGGATCGTGGCGTGCTTGGCCTCATCTCGGCGACGGATCCGTCCGGTGTTCGGATCGAAATCTACTATGGCGCGACCGAGCTGTTCGAAGTTCCGTTCGTCTCGCCGGCCGGGGTCTCATCGTTTCTCACCGGCGACCAGGGCTGCGGCCACTATGTTCTCGCGACGCCTGATCTCGAGAAGTCGATGGCGTTCTACGTCGATGGGCTCGGCATGGAACTTTCGGATATCATCGATTGGGATTTGGGACCGGGCGGCAAATTCAAGTTGCATTTCTTCCATTGCAACCGCCGCCATCACACTCTCGCACTGATCCCGGTTCCGGCCCTGCCTCCCAAGATCTTGCACCATTTCATGCTTGAAACCGGCTCGCTGGACGATGTGGGGCGGGCGATGGACCGTATGGAACGGGATTCAAGAATTGCGATTACTTTCGGGCGCCACACCAACGATCATATGTATTCATTTTACGGGGACACCCCTTCGGGTTTTGCTGTCGAATTCGGATGCAGCCCGCGCGACGTAGACCGGTCATGGTCGGTGGTGCGTTACGATCGCATCAGCATGTGGGGGCACAAATTCGTATCCGCTGAATGACCTCGGCAAACATCAGTATTTTCAAGGAGTAACGCGCATGGCGAGTGTCATGGACGCTGAGACGAACAACCCCGAGATATCGAAGTCGGTCCTGGCCGGGGGCCTGTTGACGAATTACCACGATGACGGCGAGGGACACCCTGTCGTGTTCATCCACGGTTCCGGTCCGGGGGTTTCAGCCTGGGCCAATTGGCGGCTGGTCCTGCCGAAGATTTCGCGGCAGGCCCGGGCCATCGCTTTGGATATGGTCGGCTTCGGCTTTACTGAGCGCCCTGCGAATTTTTCCTACAACGTGGAAGCCTGGGTCAAGCACCTGGTTGATTTTCTCGACGCCCTGGAATTGGACAAGGTGGACCTCGTCGGCAACTCCTTTGGCGGAGCTATCTCGCTCGCGGCAGCGGTTCGCCATCCCGATCGGGTCCGCCGCCTCGTGCTGATGGGAAGCGGCGGCGTTCGTGGCCCCATGACGGAAGGCCTCGATGAGGTCTGGGGCTACACGCCGTCTCTCGCGAACATGCGACGGATGCTCGACATCTTCGCTTACAACCGTGAGCTCGTGACGGATGAGCTGGCGCAGATTCGCTATGAAGCCAGCATCCGCCCCGGATTCCAGGAATCCTACAGCCAGATGTTTCCGGCGCCGCGGCAGCGCTGGTTCGACTCGCTGGCCTGCAGTGAGGCGGACCTGTGCAGATTGCCGCACCAAACCCTGATCATCCACGGACGGGAAGACCGAGTGGTCCGTGTCGAGGATGCCTATCGGCTCGAAACATTGATCAGGCGGGCGCAACTCCACGTCTTTGGCGAATGCGGGCACTGGACGCAGATCGAGCATGCGGATCGCTTCGCGCAACTGGTGTGCAACTTTGTGGCTGAAGGCGCGGCGAATGAACCGCTGCCATTGAGCTGAAGCAGGGCAGGCAGGCTCAAGCAAAGAGGAACGGATCCATGCTGAACGACTTCACGCCTTTTCATAAGTTCGTCGATGTACGCGGCGTAAGATTGCATTGTGTGGAGATGGGAGAGGGGCCGCTCGTGATCCTCGTCCATGGCTTTCCCGAAAGCTGGTATTCATGGCGGCATCAACTCGCGGCCATCGCCCGCCAGGGCTACCGGGTCGTCGCCCTTGACCAGCGCGGCTATGGCTCGTCGTCCAAATTCGCCTGGACGGACAGCTATCGGATCGGCTGCATGGTCGACGACCTGGTGGGGCTGATTGCCGCGCTGGGTGAAAAGACCGCCGTCCTGGTCGGTCACGATTGGGGCTCGGTGGTCGCCTGGACCACGGCCTGGCTACATCCCGAGGTGGTGGCGGGCGTAGTCGGGATCGCGGTTCCATTTTCCGGGCGCGGCCAGGTCGCCTTGCCCGGCAATCCCTTCGGAGAACGCCCGCCAAGCGAGATAGACCGGATCATTTCAGGGCCGGATAAGGATTTTTACCAGGTTCGTTTCGCCGAAATGACCGACATTATCGATGAGATCGAGGCTGACGTAAGGGGCTGGGTCGGAGGCATTACCTGGTCGGTTTCCGGTGATGCCCTGTCCGCGGCGGGATATTCGCCGGATGGCCATGACCCGGTAGAGTTCATTCGTGCAAGTCCGATGTGCCTGACGCCCGGCACCACCATGCGGGCCCAGTTTGCGATGCCCGAGATCTGGCCCGATTGGTTCACCGAAGCCGATCTGGATGTCTTCGTCGACACGCTGCAAATGAGCGGCTTTTCGGGGCCGCTCAGCTACTATCACAACATGGAAAACAACTGGCGCGATCTCGCGGAATTCGCCGGACGCTCCGTCACAAGCCCATCCCTGTTCATCGGCGGCGAGTTCGATGTTTGTACACATTGGGGCGCAGATGCCATCGCCCAAGCCGACCAGCATATGTCCAACTGGATGGGAAGCCGGATTGTGAGCGGAGCTGGCCACTGGATTCAGCAGGAAAAGCCCGGTGAAGTAAATTCAATTCTTCTCGAATTCCTGCACAGCGTGCGCGGCTTGCCCCAATAGACGTTGACCTTTTTCTGTTTGAACTTGCCATGGATGACGGGTTTCTATGATCTCTATACGTTGGCATGAGCGGGTCGCATGCATTGTGCTGGAACGCCCGGAAACGCGCAATGCGCTGACAACCGCCGATTGGCGATCGCTGGCGGAAAGCGTGGAGCAGATCTCGCAAGCCGATTGTACGGCAGCGATAGTCTGTTCGGCTTCCCCCCAGGCCTTCTGTTCGGGATCGGATATCAAGCATCTGGCACTTCTGGCCGATGACAAGAAGGCGAGACCGGAGTTTCGACAGGCCATGACGGCGGCAATCGAGGGGCTCGCGGGATTGCCCATGCCTGTCGTCGCCGCGATCGACGGGCCGTGCTTTGGCGCCGGTGTCGCGCTCGCCCTTGCTTGCGACGTCAGGATCTCTTCACCCAGGTCGACCTTCTGCGTGCCGCCGGCGAAGTTGGGCATTTCGTATCCCGCTACCGACATCGCAAGGTTGGTGGAAGCAATTGGGCGAGGGCAGTCCTCTCGTCTTCTGCTGTTTGCCGAGCCGATCTCCGCCACCGAGGCCAGGGATGTCGGATTGGTGGAAATATTGAATGATTCTCCGCTCGACGAAGCCCTTCGGCTCTGCGGGAATATCGCCAACTTTTCTCACCAAAGCATAGGCGCGCTGAAGGTAGGAATAAAAAGCCATAAACTTGGTGAGGACAAGGATTTGGCTCACCTCTTTGATGAGTTGTTCGAGTCGGAATTCTTCAGGCTTAAAACCCAGAAATTCCGCGAAGGATGAATCTCACACAGTTGGATGGCCCCATCCTATGCGATCAAAGAACGCTGCAATCTCCCTTGAAGCTCGTTCGGGATCTTCGCGGTGTGGAAAATGGCCGGCGGCCGGAAACATCGCCAGGTCGAGATCGGCAAAGGTCTCTGCCAGGCGATCGGTCCATGCGAAAGGGAAGAGGGGATCGGCTTCAGTCCAGCGCACGCAGGTCGGAATCCCAATCGGATCGAGTGCGGGAGCCTCGCCTTTCATCATCGCAATCCGCCCCTGATGCGAAGCGCGATAATGGGCGAAGCCGCCATCCAGATTGCCCGGTTTCATGAAATTATCGACGAAGGCCTCCAGCACATCGTCAAAGGCGTCCTTTTTATGCGCCCAATGACGTAGAAAATAGCCGATGTACGCGCCGCATCCTTCGCGGCTGGCGCCTATAATCCGGGCCGCAAAATCCATCTGGTTGAAGGATTGGTAGTAAGCGGAGCCCTGACCCCACCTTGCGGTTGTAGGAAGCAGCGCCGAGTCTTTGTGTTCTGATGGACTGGGGCGCGCTGCTACTATGATAATCTCGGGTGATGATCCTGTGAGCAAGAGCGCGCAGCGATTTGAGGTTTTCACGGGCGCTGGCAAGCGGCGGGACTGGCCGCCCGAGGTGAAGGCCTCGATCGTTGCCGAGTGCTACGCTGGTGAAGGTGTCAGCGCCGTCGCGCGTCGGCACGGACTGGACCCGTCGCAAGTTTATGCCTGGCGGCGGGATCTGCGGAAGCAGTTCGAGGCTGAGGGCCTCATTCCAGCGACGCGACGGTCGGAAGCGCCTGTCTTTGTGCCTGCCGTGATTGATGCGGTTGATGCAGCCGATCCGGCTCCCACACGTCGTCCGCGGCGCCGACGGCGAACGAGCACGGCAGCCGTCGAGTTGAAGATCGATGGAGTGGCGGTGAAGATCGGCCGTGACGCCGAAGCGAGCCTGATTGCTGCGGTGATCGAAGCGCTCCGGGCGACGCGATGATCGGACCTGGTGCCGGTGCGCGAGTGATGGTCGCCACGCGCCCGGTGGATTTCCGCAAAGGCCCCGACGCGCTCGCCGCGCTGGTCGGCAAGGAGTACGGCGGCGATCCCTACTCAGGCGTGATCTACGTGTTCCGGGCGAAGCGGGCGGACCGGGTTAAGCTGGTGTGGTGGGACGGCACTGGCCTCTGCCTGATGGCCAAGAAGCTCGAGCAAGGAGGCTTTCGCTGGCCGGGGGTCCAGGACGGTGTGATGCGGCTGACCGCCGCTCAACTCGCCGCCTTGCTGGAGGGTCTGGACTGGCGCCGGGTACACGGCGGGCGCCGTCCGATCGCGCCACAGATTGCCGGTTGACGGGGAATTCTTAGGCTGATTCACTGCTTCCATGCTCATCGATGCGGACCTTCCCGAGGACGTCGAAGCGCTCCGTGCGTTCGCGCTGGAACAGGTCCGCTTGGTGGCAGCCGAACGTGCCGCTGCCGCAGATTTGGCACTCGCGAAGAGCGAGGCCGATGCGGAGATCGAGCGGCTCCAGTCGATCATCGATGCGTTCATGCGTCACCGGTTCGGCGCGCGGTCCGAGCAACTGGATCCCGACCAGCTCCAGCTCGGCCTGGAAGATGTAGAGACGGCACTTGGTAAGGCCCGCGCAGCCCGTGAAGCAGCGGTCACCAAGGCCGGTGGCGAGCGAACGCGCAAGGCCAACCGCGGCTCGCTGCCCGCACACCTGGAGCGGATCGAGCAGGTTGTCGATCTTGAGCACCAAGCTTGCCCATGCTGCGGCAGCGCCCTCCACCAGATCGGCGAAGACATAGCTGAACGTCTCGATGTCGTGCCGACCACCTTCCGCGTACTGGTCACGCGCCGTCCGCGGTATGGCTGCCGCTCCTGTGAGGGTGCGGTCGTGCAGGCTCCGGCGCCAGCGCGGATCGTCGAGGGCGGCGTCCCCACCGAGGCGCTCATCGCGCAGGTCCTCGTCGCCAAGTATGCCGACCACCTCCCATTGTACCGCCAAGCTCAGATCTACGCCCGGGAGGGCATCCAACTCGATCGATCCACCTTGGCGGACTGGGTTGGGCGGGCAGCATGGTATCTGCGACCCTTACGGGACCATATTCTCGAGCGATTGCGACGATCGGAGCGACTGTTTGCCGACGAGACCACCGCACCGGTGCTCGATCCAGGGCGCGGACGGACCAAGACCGGTCAGCTATGGGCTTACGCCCGTGACGACCGACCATGGGGTGGCGGCGATCCACCGATGGTGGCCTATGTCTATGCCGCCGATCGCAAGGGCGAGCGGGCTGAAGCCCATCTTGGAGACTTCGCCGGCATCCTGCAGGTTGATGGCTATGGCGGCTACACCGCGCTCGCCAAGCGGCGGCAGCAGATTCAACTCGCCTTCTGTTGGTCACACGTGCGCAGGAAGTTCTACGAGCTGGCAGACAAGTCGCCGGTGGCGACCGAGGTGCTGCGCCGGATCGCCATGCTCTACGCGATCGAGGACGAGGTTCGCGGCAGCTCCGCGGAGCAGCGCCGCGCCGTGCGCGCCAAACGGGCCCGCGTCATCGTCGATGACCTGCACGTCTACCTCGAAGCACGCCTCCGGCAGGTCAGCGCCAAGAGCAAGCTTGCAGATGCCATCCGCTACGCGCTCACTCGCTGGCCCGGGCTGTCGCTGTTCCTCGACGACGGCCGTGTCGAGCTGGATTCCAACACCGTCGAGCGATCGATCCGACCCCTGGCCCTCAATCGCAAGAACGCGCTGTTCGCCGGCTCCGACGAAGGCGGCGATAACTGGGCGGTGATCGCCACGCTGATCGAGAACTGCAAGATCTCGGATATCAACCCGCATGCATGGCTGACTGAGACCCTCACCAAACTAGCCTGCGGTCATCCAGCCAACTCCGTCGGCGAACTCATGCCGTGGACCGCCGTGGCCTGAGAACACCGCTTACGATTGGTACCAGATCTCGATCAGACGATCTGGCTCAGCCATTCGCTTTCCAATCCCGGGATAGACAAAGTTAAACAGGAAAAGACCGGAAATGCGTTCCGGGGCCTTTCGCGCCAGTTCTTGCGCAACCGCTCCTCCCACATCATGGGCGACCACTCCTGCTTTTTCTATGCTCAGCGCGTTGAGTAACCCGATCATGTCGCCGGCATGCTCGGCTGCGCCGAACCGGCCGAGCGGCTTGTCGCTGTCGCCAAAGCCGCGCAGATCGGGCGCCACCACCGTAAAGCGGTCCGCCAGCCGTCGCATGAGAGGTTCCCAGGTCAGCCAAAACTCGGGCCATCCATGCAGCAGCAACAGCACAGGTCCCTGCCCGCAGCGCGCGACGTGAATTGTAGCGCCATCTATTGAGACATTAATATGCTCGATCATATACTGGTCCCCGGTTCCATGCCGTACTTGCATGACAAGCCCTGGTTAAACCGCTTTTGCCATTTTTTCTATTGGGCCAATAGCCTGCCATAGAAGTTCTTCTGTTGTGATCTGAATTGCGGCACCTCGAAAGCCGCCGAGTGGACAAATTTGTCGATTGCCGCCTCCGGCGTTCAAAAATGTCCATCATCGCAGAGCCTGAGATCACCTAACATACTGGGAATGCGTCAAGATCATTTTGGCACGCGGCTTGCTCTATTCAAAATACAGCCATTGGGGCCGGACAACCTCGAGGACTGATTCAATTAGGATGGAGTGGATAGCTATGGGCAAGTGTGGATCCGTCAAAAGCCGACCTACGTCGTGGAAGACCGACGATATCCTGGCGTTGGTGAATGAGACCGAAGGATATATCGATCCGCGTATCTATACCGACGATGAACTGTATCAGCTTGAGCTCGAGCAGATCTTCGCTCGCTCATGGTTGCTGCTCTGCCACGAAACCCACATTCCCAAAGCCGGCGATTACCTTGCCGCCTATATGGGCGAAGATCCGGTCGTCGTCGTTCGCCAGAAGGACATGTCGATCAAGGTCTTTCTGAATCAGTGCCGCCATCGCGGCATGCGGATTTGTCGCGATGACGGCGGCAATGCCAAGTCGTTTACCTGCAGCTATCACGGCTGGGCGTTCGATATCGGGGGCACGTTGGTGAATGTTCCCTATGAAAAGGACGCCTATTACAACGAACTGGACAAGGCCCGGTGGAGCCCGATCCAGGCGCGCGTGGAGACCTACAAGGGGCTCGTGTTCGCAAATTGGGATCGCGAAGCGCCGACGCTGGTCGAATATCTGAGCGATGCCATGCCCTACATGGACCATATGCTCGACCGGACCGAAGCCGGCACCGAAGCTGTGATCGGCATTCAGAAGTGGGTGCTGCCCTGCAACTGGAAATTCGCGGCCGAGCAGTTCTGCAGCGACATGTATCACGCCGGAACGGTCTCGCACCTTTCGGGCGTTCTCGCCGGACTTCCGCCTGAAATGGACCTGGGTGATGCCCAGATCCCCAACTATGGTGTGCAGTTCCGTTCGAAATGGGGCGGTCACGGCACGGGCTTCTATGTCGACCAGCCCGGCATTCTCGAAGCCATCATGGGGCCGAAGATCACCAAATACTGGACCGAGGGGGCGGCTGCGGAAAAGGCATCGGAGCGGCTTGGCGGCGTCCACCGCGGCCGCAGTCCGATGGGCCAGCATATGACGATCTTCCCGACATGCTCGTTCCTGCCGGGCATCAATACGGTCAGGACCTGGCAGCCGCGCGGACCGAATGAAACGGAAGCCTGGATTTTCGTGATCGTGCCTGCCGACGCACCGGAAGAAATCAAGGATGAGTTCCGCAAACAGACGGTCCGCACCTTCTCGGCCGGCGGTGTTTTTGAGCAGGACGATGGCGACAACTGGGTCGAAATCCAGCGCGTATTGCGCGGTGCGGTCGCGCGTTCCCAGGTGCTGAACGCGCAGATGGGACTCGGCCACTCGAGGACCGATCACCCCGATTATCCCGGCATCATCTCCAACGTCTATGCCGAGGAATCGGCTCGGGGCTTCTATGCGCAATGGCGGCGCATGATGACCGAGCCTTCCTGGTCGACGCTGGCACCGTCCGCTTGACGCTTCTCACCCGTGATGGCCTTGCGGGTGCTGCGATGTCTGCACCGCGGGCCACAGCTCTGAAAGACAGCTTATGACGACCTTACTTGCAGAAACGTTCCGCCGCCTCGGCCATATCGTCGATGCCGAAACGCAGCATCATGTCGAGCACTTCTACTATGCGGAGGCGGCGATGCTCGACAGCCGCCTCTATGATGAATGGCTCGATCTGTTCGACGAGGATATGCATTATTATATGCCCATCCGGCGGAACCAGACGCGCAGGAACGCCGCCGAAGAATTCTATGAGAAGGGGGCCTTCGCGCATTTCGATGACGATATCAACACGATGCGCGGACGCATTCGCAAGGCGACATCCGATCTTAGCTGGTGCGAGAATCCTGGTTCGAGGACCAGGCACACCGTCTCGAACGTGATTGTGCGGAAAGGGGGAGATCCCGACACCTTCGCGGTGAGCTCGGCCTTCATCGTTTATCGCAATCGCCAGGAACGCCAGACCGATTTTTTCGTCGGTGAGCGGCGCGATGTATTGCGGGTCGCCAATACCGATCTGGGCTTCACGATCGCGACGCGAACGATCCTGTTGGACCAGGCCACGGTGCTGGCGAACAATATCAGCGTCTTCTTCTGAACGCACAAGGGCCAGACGCTCGTGTCCCGGTCTTTCGACCCCGATGCCATCGTCTGGCCCGAAATGCGGCACCCGTTCAGAATTCATGTTCGTGGCCTCGACACGTCGGTCGGTTCCGATGGGCGCGCCAGCGTTTATGCCGCCATTCGCTCACTGCTCTCGCGTCGTTCTCCGCGAGGCTGCGCACAGGGGGGATGCGGCTTGTGCGCGGTGCGATTGATTGCGGGAGAAGTTGTCCTGCTCGGACCGATGAGCGCGAGCAAGCTCGCAGTCGGCGGCCCTGATCCAGCGCGCGTGTTGGCCTGCAGAATTGCTTCGGCCAGCGATCTGGTCATCGAGCTGGGTGAAAGTCTCCTGCGTCTCTCAGGACGTCCGGTCGGGGCGAGCGATATCGAAAAACAATAGGAGGTTTGGATGTCTGTATTGCGACTTGGTCATGTCCAACTCAGGGTCATGAACATCGACGAGGCGATTGAGCATTATGTCAACGTAATCGGCATGACGGTGATCGCGCGAGGGAGCGACGGCAAGGCCTATCTCAAATGCTGGGACGAATGGGATGCCTATTCGTTGATTCTCGAACCGTCGGACAGCGCCGGGCTGACGCACATTGCCTTCAAGGTCGCGGCGGACGCGGACCTTGATGCACTGGCCGACCGCATCGCGAGCAGCGGGGCGGACGTCGAGCATCTGCCGGCGGGCAGCCTCCATGCTTGCGGCCGGACCGTCGCATTTCGATTGCCGAGCGGACACCAGATGATCCTGTTTGCCGAAAAGGACGGCCTCGGCACCGACGTCGGAAATCTCAACCCCGATCCCTGGCCGGACAGCATCCATGGCATCGGTGCACACTGGCTGGACCATCTTGCCCTGGTCTGCGAATTCGATCCGGCACGCGGTCTCAACACCGTTGCCGACAATGCCGCGTTCCTGCGCGACGTGCTGGATTTCAAGGTGACCGAACAGTGCCTGGGCGGGCCGGATGGCTCGGTAATGATCGCGGCCTTCCTCACCCGCACAAACACGCCGCATGACATTGCTTGCGTGCCTGGCCCGAGTTCCGGGCTGCATCATATCGCGTTCTTTCTGGACGACTGGAATGGCATCCTTCGGGCCGCCGATATCGTTGCCAAAAGCAAAAAGCAGCCAAGCCTTACGCCCAATCGACATGGCATGACCCGCGGAGCGACCTTCTATATGTTCGACCCGTCGGGCAACCGGAACGAGACATTCGCGGGGCTGGGCTATCTTGCAACGGCCGATCGTCCGCTGGTGACGTGGACGGAGGACCAACTCGACCGCGGCTTGTTCTTCCTCGGAGGTGAAGATCGGACCTTCGTCGAGGTTTATAGCTAGGACGGACATGCTGCGGTCGGCGGGCCGGTGGCCGGCCGACCGCCGTTTCAGTTTGGCAGGCCTGAGGCTTCCCTGTTCTCCATCATCTTCCATTTGTAGGTGAACTGGCGCCGCGTCAGCCCAAGATGCTGGGCGGCTTTGGTCTTGTTACCGCTGCAGCGTTTCATCGCCAAACCGAACAGCGCCCGCTCATGGGCATCGAGGGAAAGGTCGGTCTCGATCAGCTGATCATAGGCCTGCTGCAGCGCAGGGCTGGTTTCCATGCAGAACTGGCCCCGGCGATCGACCCTGAAGCCATCGGAATAAGGCGGTCGTCCTCCGGCAAACAGATGCTCGACCTCAATCCAGGTGTCGGGTGAGGCGACGAGAACCCCTCGCTCCACCAGATTTTCGAGTTCACGAACATTACCCGGGAAGGAGTGCGATATGAGCATGTCCATCGCCCGATCCGAGATACCTCTCAACCGCTTTTGATAGCGTTTCTCGAACCGCGCGATCAGGCTTGCCACGAGTATCGGAATGTCGCTCTTGCGCTCGCGCAGAGGGGGGATGGTGACGGTGAAGGGCGACAGCCTGTAATAGAGATCCGGCCTGAAGCGGCCTTCTTCCACCGCCCGCATCAGATCGACGTTGGTCGCCGCCACGACACGGACATCGACCTGCGTCGTCTTGCAATCACCCAGGCGATCGACTTCGCCGTTCTGCAGGACGCGCAGGAGCTTGACCTGCGCGGAGAGGGGAAGGTCGCCGATTTCATCGAGCAGGATGGTGCCCTTGTGGGCGCGCTCAAAACGGCCGGCCCGGTCCATCGTGGCACCCGTATAGGCGCCCCGTTGGACCCCGAATAATTCAGATTCGATCAGGTCGGTCGGGATCGCTGCGCAATTCACCGCGACGAATGGTTCATTGGCCCGGTCGCTCTTCGCGTGTAGCCATCGCGCGAAAAGTTCCTTGCCGACGCCAGTCTCGCCTTGCAGCAGAACATTTATCGGCCCGCTCGCGGCTATCCTGAGCTGATCAAGGGCCGACCGAAATGCCTGCGAGGTGCCAACCGGCTCGTCCGGCTGGCCACTGCACGATGGACTCGCTTGTAGCCTTGGCGCACTCGGCACCTTCTTGGGCTTGTCGAATGCAGGCTCGCTTGCCCCGAAATAGTCGGTGCAATCTCCATCCTGTTGCCATTCCTCGGCCGGCTTGCCGACCAGTCGGCAGCAACTGTCGCCCTTGCCGATGCACTCGACCTCGCGGAATTCGATGTAACGCCGGAGAAATCTGCTGGTGTATCCGGAGGCATGTCCGACAAGCGACCAGCAGACGGGCTCGTGGCTCAATCCAAACTGCTGAATATAGGATTCGGCTTCCCAGGAGACGGTGCGAACAACCTCACCGCGAAAGATTCCGGCGTTCCAATCGATTGTGCTGCCGACGATTTCGACCCTTCCATTGCCTTCGAAGGAGAAGAGCTCCGGTCCGATCCTGAAGACGTCCATCGCATCGCCGCTGTCCAGCATCTTGTGTGCGACTTCGGCATCGCGTTGTCCGGCGGCATAGCCCGCCCGGACGAGAATCCGGCGGGTTTGGGTTACCCCCAGCGCCTCGTAGAGCGCCTTGCGAAGCTCTCCCATCGCGCTGGCGTGGACAAGCGACATGCGGCTCTCTTCGAGCCAGATATCACCGCGCGAAAAATCGACCCTGAGCTTGTCCAGCAGGGCGAATTTCTCGATCAGATTTTCCTCTCCCATTTTTCCATTCCTTTTTTTCAAGGATTGAGCAGGGAGTTGATTACCGTCGGATTGCGGGCTTGAGCATGATCTTGATCAAATATGTGCGGAATCTACAAATTTGTCGAGTGGCGTGCCTGCGCTGGCGATAGGCTTGCGGCACAATGGGCCTGGCGCCATCCAGGCCCTGCCGAACAGGACATATTGGCGCGGGAACGCAGGTGCAAGCGAAGCATGGCCTCAGGTTTCACGCGATCAAGGACCGCTCAGCGCCGCTCGCGCGCTTCCACGACCACAAGCAAATCCTTGGCCTCCACCAGGTCTCCCACGCCGACCAGCACTTCACTGACTATCCCGCGACAAGGGGCGTTGATCGAGGTTTCCATCTTCATGGCTTCCAGCACCACAAGACGATCCCCCGGATTGACCTGTTGGCCGACGCTGGCACTGACGGCTACGACCACGCCAGGCATTGGCGCAGCGATGTGAGCTTCGTTTCCTGGCTCGGCGATCCGCCTGCGGGGCCGCGCGCCACTCGCCTTTCGGTCCGAGACCATGATGATCCGCGGCTGTCCGTTCAGCTCGAAGAAGACGCGTACCGTGCCGTCGTCTTCGGTTTCGCCGATCGCAGTCAGGGTGATGACCAGCGCCTTACCGCGCTCGATCGCGACGCTGATCTCCTCACCGGGCTCCATGCCGTAGAAATACACCGGCGTTGGCAAGGTGGAGACGGGACCAAAGCGATCGGCAGCCTCGGCAAAGGCGATAAACACCTTGGGATACATGAGAAAGCTGGCGAACTCGCGCTCGCTCAGCGGACGGGTGCAGACCGCTTCCGCCCGCTCGCGCTCGGCGTCGAGGTCCAATTCCCTCAGGAGGCTTGCCGGACGGACGGTATTGGGCACGGCATCGCCGAGCACGCGCTTCTGGATGTCCGCCGGCCACCCGCCCGTCGGTTGCCCAAGGTCGCCGCGCATCATTTCCACGACCGAGGCGGGGAAGGAGATCTCGCGCGCAGCGTCCAGCACGTCGGCGCGGCCGAGGTCCTGCGCCACCATCATCAGCGCCATATCCCCCACGACTTTCGAGGAGGGCGTGACCTTGACGATGTCACCAAACAGGAGGTTGGCCTCATGATAGGCATTGGCGACTTCGTGCCAGCGCGCCTCAAGTCCAAGGCTCCGCGCCTGCTCCTTGAGGTTGGTGAACTGGCCGCCGGGCATTTCGTGGAGATAGACCTCCGAGGCGCCCGAGCGCAGGTCGCTCTCGAAGGCGGCATATTGGCCGCGCACGGCTTCCCAGTAAAAGCTGATCGCGCGGATCGCCCGCGGATCGAGCCCCGGATCGCGGGGGGCATGGCGCAACGCCTCGACGATTGCACCGAGGCAGGGCTGTGAGGTCGTGCCCGACATGGCGTCCATCGCGGCATCGATGCTGTCAACTCCGGCCTCGACCGCCGCCAGCACGCTTGCCGCCGCTGCGCCAGAGGTGTCGTGGGTGTGGAAGGCGATCGGCAGATCGGTTGCCTCGCGCAGCGCCTTGAACAACGCGCGCGCTGCCGCAGGTTTCAGCAGCCCTGCCATGTCCTTCACCGCCAGCATCTGGCAGCCCGCTGCCTCGAGCTCACGGGCAAGGTCGACATAGTAAGCGAGGCCGTATTTCGCCCGGTCGGGATCGAGTATGTCGCCGGTGTAACAGAGTGCCCCTTGCGCCAGCTTGCCGCTCTCCACCACTGCGTCGATCGCGACGCGCATGTTCTCGGTCCAGTTGAGGCAGTCGAAGATGCGGAAAATATCGATGCCCTTGGCCGCCTCGGCGACGAAACGGCGCACCACGTTGTCCGGATAGTTGGTGTAGCCGACGCCGTTGGCCCCGCGCAGCAACATCTGCGTGAGCAGATTTGGCGCAGCCTCGCGGATGGCGAAGAGCCGTTCCCAAGGATCTTCCGACAGGAAACGCATGGAGACATCGAAAGTCGCGCCACCCCAGCACTCGAGGCTGAGCAGCTGCGGCAGCGTGTTTGCATAGGCGGGCGCGATCCGCACCATGTCGTCAGTGCGCATGCGGGTCGCGAGCAACGACTGATGCGCGTCGCGCATGGTGGTGTCGGTGAGCAGCACCTGCTCCTGCGCCCGTATCCAGCGCGCGAGACCCGCAGCGCCCTGGCGTTCGAGGATCTGACGCGTGCCTTCGGGGGCGCCGGATGGAATGGGCCCGGAGGTGGATGGCGCAACTGGCGGACGCAAATCGGCACGCGGCCTTGCGCGGCCGACGACATCGGGATGGCCATTTACGGTTACGTCGGCAATGTAGCTCAGCAGCTTCGTTGCGCGATCGCGGCGCTTGCTCATCTCCAGAAGCCCGGGCGTCTCATCGATGAAGCGAGTGGTATAGCGATTGGCGATAAAGTCGGCGTGGGTGAGGACGTTTTCGAGAAACGCAAGGTTGGTCGCCACGCCGCGAATGCGATATTCGCGGAGCGCGCGGGTCATTCGCGCAATCACTTCACCCGGCGTCGGCGCCCAGGCCGTCACCTTTTCCAGCAAGGGATCATAGTGGCGCGTGACGATCGCGCCGGAATAGGCGGTGCCGCCATCGACCCGCACGCCATAGCCGAATGCGCCGCGATAGGCGGTGATCCGGCCATAGTCGGGAATGAAATTGTTCTGCGGGTCCTCTGTGGTGATGCGGCACTGGAGCGCATGGCCATTCAGCGCGATCGCCTCCTGCGGCGGTACTCCGGTCTCTTCCGTATCGCCCAGTTTTCCTCCTTCGGCGATGCGGATCTGCGCCTTCACGATGTCGATGCCCGTTACCATCTCGGTGACGGTATGCTCGACCTGGACGCGGGGGTTGACCTCGATGAAGTAGAATGCGGCCGTAGCCTCATCCATCAGAAACTCGACCGTGCCCGCGCCCTGATAGCCGGTACTGCGCCCGATCTTGAGCGCCGCCTCACACAAGGCGGAGCGGGTCGCATCGTCGAGATAGGGAGCGGGCGCCCGCTCGATCACCTTCTGATTGCGCCGCTGAACGGAACAGTCGCGCTCGAAAAGATGGAACAGGTTGCCGTGGCTGTCGCCGAGCAGCTGCACCTCGACATGGCGGGCGCGGCGGATGAGCTTCTCAAGATAGACCTCGTCGCGCCCGAAAGCCGCCTTGGCTTCGCTCCGGCCCGAACGGACCGCCTCGATGAGCCCATCTTCGTTCTCGATTGGCCGCATGCCTCGTCCGCCGCCGCCCCAGCTCGCCTTCAGCATCAGCGGATAGCCGATCTCCCGCGCGATCTGGCGCACCTCGTCCTCGTCCATCGGCAATGGCTCGCTTGCCGGCACGACCGGCACCCCTGCGCCAACGGCGACATGACGGGCCGAAACCTTGTCACCGAGCCGGCGCATCGTTTCGGGTTGCGGCCCGATGAAGATGATTCCCGCCGCAGCGCAAGCTTCGGCGAACGCGGGATTTTCAGAAAGGAAACCATAGCCCGGATGAATCGCATCCACCCCCGCGTCGCGCGCAACCTCGACGATCCGTGCTATGTCGAGATAGGCTCCGATCGCCCCCTTGCCGCCTGCCCCCAGATGATAGGCCTCGTCCGCCTTGAAGCGATGCAACGAGAGCTTGTCCTCCTCCGCGTAGATCGCGACCGTGCGAATTCCGAGCTCGGTTGCCGCACGGAAGATGCGAATGGCGATCTCGCCGCGGTTGGCGACCATGATCTTGCGGAAATGAGGAACAGTCATACACTGGCACCTGATTGCGGCAGCACCCGGCCGGTGTCCCGGCGTGGTCGCCGGATGGACTATGCCGCGAGCGCGCGCGTGGAGATTTGCGTGAGAAGCACCGCGCCGGCCGTCGCGGCTGCTTTCAAGCCCAGCGCTTCCGGCACGACCTGATCGAGAAAAAAGCGAGCGGATGCGCGCTTGAGGCTTGCAAAATCGCTGGCGTCCAATTTTGCTGCAGCGTTCATCTGACGCAGCATCAGCCAACCCGCGACAGCGACCGAAAGCATGGTCAGAAACGGATAGCTGCCTGCCAGGCGATCTTCGCGGCTAACAGCCATCAGCTCATTCGCCGTGGCCTCCACCGCCTCGATGAGAGCGGCCAGCGCAGTTTCTCCTGCGCACTCGCTCCGCATTTCGGCAAGCAGCCCACGCAGGGTCTCCCCGCCATTCAGGTCCAGCTTACGGTTGACCAGATCGGCAGCCTGGATGCCATTGGTGCCTTCGTAAATCGGGCCAATGCGGATGTCGCGATAGTGCTGTGCCGCACCGGCTTCCTCAACGAAGCCCATCCCGCCGTGAACCTGCACGCCAAGGCTGGCGACCTCGCAACCGATATCGGTGCCCCAGGCCTTGGCCAGTGGGGTCAGCAGGTCGAGCCGCGCCGCCGCCCTGGTGTCGCCGCGGTGCGCGCGGTCTGCGCAGCCTGCCGCGAAATAGACCAGCGCCCGCGCCGCCTGCGTCAGAGCGCGCATCCGCAGCACCATGCGGCGGACATCGGGCTGCTCGATGATCGCCTTGCCGAACTGAACGCGCTCCTGGGCATAACGGGATGCCCGCTGGCTCGCGGCTTCCGCCACCTCCACTCCCTGAAGCCCGACATTGAGGCGCGCGTTGTTCATCATCGTGAACATGCAGCGCATGCCTTCGTTCTCCTCTCCGATCAGCCAGCCATGGCAATCGTCGGCATCGCCAAAGCTGAGTGTGCAGGTGGGCGAGGCGTGGATCCCGAGCTTTTGTTCGATGCCGGTGCAGCGAACGTCGTTGAATACGCCCGGTGCGCCCGTCTCGCCGGGGCGGAACTTGGGGACGAGGAACAGCGATATGCCTTTGGGACCGGCAGGGGCGCCGGGTGTCCGTGCGAGTACGAGGTGGACGATGTTGTCGGTCAGGTCATGCTCGCCGAAGGTGATGAAGACTTTCGAGCCCTTGATCCGCCAGCTGCCGTCGCCCGCAGGCGTGGCAGTGGTGCGAAGGGCGCCAACGTCGGACCCGGCCTGCGGCTCGGTCAGGTTCATCGTCCCGTTCCATTCGCCGCTCACCAGCTTGGGCAGGTAGAACGACTGCAGGTCCGGCGAGCCATGCGAGATAAGCGCTTCGATCGCGCCCGGCGTCAGCATGTTGATCAGTGAGAAGCCCATGTTGGCCGAGCCAAGGTCTTCCATCAGCACGGTCGCCAGCGCATAGGGCAGACCCTGCCCGCCATGTTCAGTGGGTACGCCAATGCCGCCCCAGCCGCCGTCAACGAATGCGGCATAGGCTTCGCGAAAGCCTGCGGGCATGGTCACCGCACCATCGTCCCAGCGCGCGCCGACGGTGTCGCCGATCCGGTCAAGGGCGGCATAATGACCAACTGCAAATGCCGCCGCACCCTCGATCACTGCATCGATGAGATCGATGTCCTCTATAAGCTCAGAGATCCCGACGACATGCTGGAGAACGAAGCGCTGTTCGGATGTGGGCGGGGTATAGGACATCGTCGTCTTTCGGTGAGAAATGCATTGGAAAATCGCCCGGCAGGAGACAAAAAGGCGAGGATCGATCCCAAAGAGATCGATCCTCGATAGGCAGGGTGACTTTCGAAATTGGACTGCTGGTGCACGTCACCTTTGGACGTCCCTTATCGGACCTTGCCACTTCGTTCCGTTTGACCAGCATGTTTATCTCGCTCGAAGCTGCCCTTTCGTGTTCCCATCCGAGTCGGGAAATATGGATATTCCTTTTTTGGAAAATATCAATATTTATGATCCAACAGCTAAGCGAGGCGTCACGGCGGCGCTGAGTCGTGAGGCGCGTGTCGCGCTAATCGTGCGGTCGGATACTGAAGCGATCGTCCGGCATCTGCGGCGCGGCGCGAATGATCGGAGCTGGAAGGCCCCCTGCGGAGCAGCCCTTGTTGGTCAGCCCCCGTCGATTTCTGCCACGCCTTGACCGGCCTCGATCACAGGATTGTGGGCAAAACCAACCGGTGAAAAACGCTGGGTCAGGCGATAGCGAGCTGAACACCGCCGTTGGCGGCCGGAGAAAATCTGCCTCAGAAGTCGCGCTTCAGCCGTGTCCTGGCGGCCCTGTGGGCGCCCCGGCGTCAGCCGATCCGACTGAAATCGGGCGGGCGCTTCTCGATGAAGGCGGCGAACACCTCTTGCGCCTCGGCGCTCACCAGCCGCTCACCGAAGGCGGCGCTTTCCGCGTCAATGCGCTGCTGGATAGCCTCCACCTCGCGCATTAGCTGCTTGGTAGCCGCGACCGCGCCGGCTGGCTTTGCCGCGAGCGCCAAGGCCGCCTCGCGCGCGGCCTGCGCCACCCCGTCGGCGGGAACCGCGCGGTTGGCAAGGCCCAGCGCTACCGCTTCCTCGCCTGACAGCGCGGCTCCCAGCACGAACAACTCGAAGGCGCGGACATGGCCGATCCGTATCGGCAGGAGCAGCGACGAAGCGGCCTCGGGGACCAGCGCGAGATTCACGAACGGCGCGGAAAGGCGCGCATCGGGCGCGACGAACACGAGATCGCAATGGAGCAGCATCGTCGTGCCGATGCCGATCGCCTTACCCTGTACGGCGGCGACGACCGGCTTGGTCGTGGCTGCGAGCGCACGTAGCACGCGGCCGACGGGAAGCTCGTCGAGCCCGCCGCGATGCTCGCGCGCCCGCGCGAAATCGACAAGGTCGTTGCCAGCGCAGAAATCGTCGCCCGCCCCGCAGATCAGCACAGCCTTTACGCTTTTCTCAGCCTCTGCATGGAGCAGGGCATCGGCGAAGGCGAGATACATGGCATCCGACAGCGCGTTCTTCTTCGCCGGCCGATCGAACAGGATCTCCAATACGCCATCGACGATCGTGGTGCGGATGTCTTGCGTCATATCCGATCCTCATGTCCTGGTCTGGCAAGCGCTTCGGGCGGATCGGATCGAGATCTCGCCCGGCGCTTTCGTTTACGTCAAGGTCGCGCGGCGTGTGGCGCCAGGCGGGTCAATGTTTGGCTCAATCTTTCAGCAGATCGAGCGCAACATCGACGATCATATCTTCCTGCCCACCGACCATCTTGCGGCGGCCGACTTCGGCAAGAATGGCGCGAGTGTCGAGACCATAGTCCGCGGCTGCTTTCTCGGCGTGACGCAGGAAGCTCGAATAGACGCCGGCGTAGCCGAGCGTGAGCGTCTCGCGGTCAACGCGCACCGGGCGATCCTGCAACGGGCGAACGAGCTCTTCGGCTGCGTCCATCAGGGCGTAAAGGTCGCAGCCGTGGTTCCACCCCATGCGGTCAGCCGCCGCGATGAACACTTCGAGCGGAGCATTGCCAGCCCCCGCTCCCATCCCCGCGAGCGAGGCATCGACACGCACCGCGCCGTTCTGCACGGCAACGATCGAGTTGGCGACGCCGAGCGAGAGATTGTGATGGGCGTGGACGCCGCGCTGCGTCTCCGGTTTCAACACCCGGTCATAGGCTTGCAGGCGCGCGGCATATTCATCCATGCTCAACGCGCCGCCACTGTCGGTGACATAGACGCAATGCGCGCCATAGTCTTCCATCAGCTTTGCCTGCGCGGCCAAGGCCTCGGGGCTGGTCATATGGCTCATCATCAGGAAGCCGGAGACATCCATGCCAAGACCCCGCGCAGCCTCGATGTGCTGCCTGGAAACGTCTGCCTCCGTGCAATGCGTGGCGATACGGACAGACTTCACGCCCATCTCGCAGGCGTGCTTGAGATCGTGCACGGTGCCGATACCCGGCAGCAGCAGCGTGGTCAGAACGCTATGCTCCAACACCTCGGCGACCGCGCCGATCCAGTCCCAGTCCGTATAGGCGCCAAAGCCGTAGTTGAAGCTGGAACCCTGCAATCCGTCACCATGGGCGACTTCGATTGCGTCGACCTTGGCGGCATCGAGCGCGCGGGCGATGGCCTGCACATGATCCAGCCCATATTGATGGCGAATGGCGTGCATGCCGTCGCGCAGGGTGACGTCCTGGATGTACAGCTTTTGCGTGATCGGATCGAAGGTCATGCGGCAACTCCCGCGAAATGGCGTTGGGCGATCTTCTCGGCGGTCTTGAGCGCGGCCGAGGTCATGATGTCGAGGTTGCCGGCATAGGCGGGAAGGTAGTGCGCCGCGCCTTCCACCTCGAGAAAGACGGAGACCTTCAAGCCGGTGAAGCTGCCGTCCATTTCCGGAATCCGCAGCGGCCGGTTGCCGCCGATGCTCTCGAACTGCACGGCCTGCTTCAGGCGATAGCCGGGGACATAGGCCTGTACTTCGGCAACCATGTCCTCGATGCTCTTGCGGATCGTATCGTGGTCGGTCTCCTCGCACAGGCAATAGACCGTATCGCGCATGATCAGCGGCGGTTCGGCCGGGTTGAGGATGATGATCGCCTTGCCGCGCGTGGCGCCGCCGACATCGACGATGGCCTGGCTGGTAGTCTCGGTGAACTCGTCGATATTGGCGCGTGTGCCAGGGCCGGCGCTCTTCGAGCTGATCGAGGCCACGATCTCGCCATAATGCACCTTGGCGACGCGGCTGACCGCGGCGACGATGGGGATCGTCGCCTGGCCGCCGCAAGTGACCATGTTCACATTGGTGGCATCGAGGTTCGCCTCGCCGTTCACCGGCGGGATGGTGTAGGGGCCGATGGCGGCGGGGGTAAGGTCCACCACGCGCTTGCCATGCGCCTGCAGCAGCGCGTTGTTGTGCTTGTGCGCGCCCGCACTGGTGGCGTCGAACACGATCTTGATGTCCGCGAATTCGGGCATCCGAACCAGGCCGTCGATGCCTTCGGCGGTGATCGGAACGCCCATGCGCGCCGCGCGCTTCAGCCCGTCGCTTTCCGGGTCGATGCCGACGAAGGCGCCCATTTCCAGCACGTTCGACAGGCGCATGATCTTGATCATCAGGTCGGTGCCGATGTTGCCCGAGCCGATGATCGCTATTTTGGTCTTGCCCATGATGTCAGGCCTTTGCGTAAGTGAAGGAACAGGTACCGATGCCGCCGACGAAGGCCTCAACCTTGTCGCCCGGCTTCATCGCCGCCATCGGGCCAAGTGCTCCCGCCAGAAGGATATCGCCCGCCCTTAGCGGTTCGCCGCGCGCGGCGAGGGTCCGGGCAAGCCAGGCCGCGGCATTGAGCGGGTGGCCGAGCGCCGCCGCGCCCGCGCCCAGAGAAACCGTCTCGCCATTGATCTGCATGACCATCCCCGCGGTCCACAGATCGAGCCCCTGGAGTGGTTTTCCTTCGCCGGCGAGTACGAAGAAGGCCGAGGAGCCGTTGTCGGCCACGGTATCGGCGAATGTGATCTTCCAGTCGGCGATGCGGCTGTCCACGATCTCGATCGCGGCATGGACGGTGGCGACGGCGGCCGCGACTTCCTCGGGCGTCGTCTCTGCCGAGGGCAGGTCGGCCGCCAGCACGAAGGCGATCTCGGCCTCCGCCTTGGGCTGGATGCACTTGGCGGGATCGAGCGCACCGCCATCGGCCACGCGCATGTCGTCGAACAGCGCGCCGAAGTCGGGCTGGTCGACGCCGAGCTGGGTCTGCACGGCCTTGGCCGTCAGCCCCGCCTTGCGCCCGACGATACGCCGGCCCTGCGCCTGCCAGAAACGGGTGTTGATTTCCTGGACAGCATAAGCGCCGGCTGCATCGACGGGATCGAGCCCGTCGCGCATCGGCGGTACAGCGCCCGAGGTATAGGCCTCGCGCAGGCGGATCGCGAGATCTTCATGGGAAGGGGTGCTCATTCGAAGGTCCTCTCTTCGTCTCCAATGCCCAATATTGTGTTGTTGACCTTGGAGCCAGAGCGTCGGAGTGCTATTGTCTCATATCATGAGACGCTTCGCATGAGCCAGGGAACACCTCCCATCGCCGCCCTGGGCCGCAGTCTCGCCATGCTCGAAGCGGTACTGGCGGACCGGGAGGGGCGCAGCGTGGCTGCCATTGGTGCGGACATCGGGTTTCCCCGCGCCACCGCGCATCGGCAGGTAGCGACGCTGGTAGCCGAACGGTTCCTGGTGCGTCTGCCCGGCGGACGGCTGGGGCCGGGGCCCCGCCTGCTGGCCCTGCTGCCAATGGCGGATGAGAAACAGGTGATCGTCGCTGCCGCCGCGCCGATGCTCCACCGCCTTGCGGCGAAGGTGGGCTGCGTGGTCCAGCTCGGCACGCTGGAAAACGATATGGTGACCTACCGTCTCAAGACCGGGCAGGGGGCAGGGGACCTCTTCACCAAGGTGGGCTTGCAACTGGAAGCCTATTGCACCGGCATCGGCAAGATCCTGTTGGCCAATCTGCCCGAAGCCGAACGCGAGGCCTATCTTGCGACCGGACCGTTCCCGGCCCTGACTGCAAACACGATCACCGATCCGGACCAATTGCGCGAAGAGTTGATGCGCGTGCGCGCGCAGGGCTTTGCGCGCGACGATGAGGAGATCGCCAAGGGCCTCGCCTGCATTGCGGTACCGATCAAGGGATCTGATGGTCGGATTTCCGCGGCAATTTCTGTTTCTCGCGGGGTGCCGGGATGGGTAGGGAAAGGCGAGGCGCGCATTCTTGTTTTGTTGGAAGAAGCGGCCCGCCTCATTGAAGCTGCAATTCACGGCAGTGATCCTGGAAAATTACTTCTCCAGGCGTGAAGCACGCCTCCTGATCCCGTCCAGGCATCCGCCGCTAATTTGACCGCACCTATTCGCTTTCACTCCTTGGAGAGCAAGGAGACGCGCCCGAGGAATATAGCACGAGAAATGCCATCATGCGACGGCAGTTGTTTGTGCCTGGGATGCTTATTGTACAGACAGGACTATGACAGTTTAGATGTTTCCGCGGTCCCTTGACCCACGGCCCTGGCCGTTCTGACGAATTCTTCGAGCATGGGCATATGATCATCTGCGCGGTGGATCAGGCACAGGTCAAATGTTGCGGCATCCTGTTCATCGAACGATACATAGGTGACACCAGGGATGTTGAGATTGCGAACCGAGTCCACGCCAAGCGCTATGCCCAATCCGCTTGAGACCAAGGAGATTGCCGTGATCACGTCTTCGACATTCTGGGCTATATGCACCGACACGCTCCGCTCGTGAAGCATGCGGAGCAGGAAATTGCTGAATCCGCCGGGTCGTTCGATTGGAGGGTAGAATATGATGGGTTGCTGGTTCAAATCGCTCAATGAGAGCGACGCCCGCGCAGCCAACGGGTGTTCGGTGGGGATCGCAGCAAGCATCCTCTGACTCGCGATTGTCTGCCAGAACAACCCTGGATAATCGTTGAAGAAGCGGTTGAACCCGACATCGATGCGACGTTCGATCAAGGCTTTGACCTGCTCTTCCCGCGACATGGTGTGGAGCGAGACCTCGACGTCAGGGAACTGTTCGCGAAATGCCAGAACGATACGGGGGATGACGTCAAAGATCGCCGACCCGAAAACGCCCACGTCGATTCGCCCCATCTGGCCTTGGCCGATTGCGTTTGCCCGCGTCGCCCCTTGATCGACCAGGGCGAGAATATTGCGCGCATCGGCATAAAAGGATTCGCCGGCAGCGGTGAGTGTAATGCCACGGCTGTTCCGCTCAAGCAGGCGAACGCCGAGGATCTCTTCGAGTTGCTGGATCTGCCGGGTAAGCGGCGGTTGAGAGACGTTCAGTTCTGCGGCCGCGCGGCGAAAGCTATGGTGAGTGACCACCGCTACGAAATACCGCATATGACGCATGTCGATGGATGATGAATATCGTACCATTGGCACGCCCCTTCGATTTGTCTCGTCGCACCAATAGCGCAAGCAGCGTATCGTTGGAAGCTGCGTGATACGGATGGGGTATCCCAAAAACGCGGAAACAGTATTGGACCGCATCATCGTGCGGCTTTAGCTCGGTGACGTGGCTGGCGCGCTGCGATGGGTGCAATGTGCGAGCGTATGCGGAGGATGACCTTGAGCGACCCTGTTGCAACCAGCGATGCGCGCGACGCATTGCCGGAAATCCGGCATTTTATCGATGGCACATATCGCGCCTCCACAAATGGCAGGACGTTTCCGAAGTATCGACCATATGATGGCCGACACATTTTCGACGTGTGCGAGGGTGGACGCGAGGAGATCGATGCTGCCGTCGGTGCCGCGCGTGCCGCATTGCATGGTCCTTGGGCAAAGGTCTCCGTCGACGACCGGGCTGACCTGATGCGCGCGATCGCGGCCGGCATCACAAAACGGTTCGACGATTTTGTCAGCGCCGAGATGAACGACACTGGCCAACCGATTTCGGCCATGCGTCACGCATTCGTTCCCCGTGGCGCGGCAAACTTCAACGCTTTCGCCGATCTGGTGAAGGCGGTTTCGACGGAATGCTTCCACACCGAAACGCCGGACGGGCGAGGGGCGCTTAACTACGCGATCCGCAAGCCCAAGGGCGTTATCGGCGTGATCAGCCCCTGGAACGCACCGTTTCTGCTGATGACCTGGAAAGTCGCGCCAGCGCTTGCTTGCGGCAACACCGTGGTGGTGAAGCCATCGGAGGAAACCCCGTCCACGGCAACGCTCCTCGGCGAGGTGATGAACGAGGCCGGGGTGCCAAATGGCGTCTACAACGTGGTGCACGGCTTCGGTCCCGATTCCGCTGGCGCCTATCTGACCGAGCATCAGGATGTCGATGCGATTACCTTCACGGGTGAAACGCGCACAGGTACGGCGATCATGCAGGCCGCGGCGCGCGGCGTGCGGGACGTGTCGTTCGAGCTCGGCGGCAAGAATAGCGCCATCATCTTCGCCGATGCGGATCTCGATGCGGTCCTCGAAGGCCTCATGCGCTCGGTGTTCCTCAACACCGGCCAGGTTTGCCTTGGGACGGAGCGGGTGTTCGTCGAGCGGCCCCTGTTCGACCGCTTCGTCAGCGCACTTGCCGAAAGAGTGAAAGGCCTAAAGCCCGGTCATCCAGAGGGCGCCGCCACCAGCTTTGGTCCGCTGATCTCAAGCGAGCATAGGAAGAAGGTTCTCAGCTACTATCGCAGGGCGGAGGCAGATGGCGCCGTCATTGTCTCCGGCGGCGGAGTGCCCGAGCTGCCAGCGGAACTCAGCAGCGGTTCATGGATAGAACCGACGATCTGGACAGGTCTGCCGGACGATCACCCCGTCATACAGGAAGAGATCTTCGGGCCCTGTTGTCACGTTCGTCCGTTCGATACCGAGAAGGAAGTGATCGGCCTCGCCAATGACACTCTCTATGGGCTGTCCTCCACCATCTGGACCCAGAATCTCTCACGTGCCCACCGCATGGCCGCGGCGATAGATGTGGGTGTCACCTGGGTGAATTCGTGGTTCCTGCGCGATCTGCGCACGCCGTTCGGCGGCACCAAGCAGTCGGGTATTGGCCGCGAAGGCGGGATTCACAGCCTCGAATTCTACAGCGAACTGCGCAACATTTGTGTGAAGCTCTGACATGGCTCTTGAAATCAACACAATCGAACGGCTCGGCGACGAATTATTCGAAGCCCTGTCCGAAAATCGGACTGTCCCCAACCTGCGCGACCGCAATCCGGGGATGGACATCGTCGATGGCTACCGCGTGCAGGAACGGATGATTTCGCGCCGGCTTGCAGCGGGGGAAACAATCGTCGGCAAGAAGATCGGCGTCACCTCCAAAGCGGTGCAGCAGGCCATCGGCGTGTTCGAGCCCGACTTCGGGCAACTGACCTCGGCGATGGTGGTCGAAGATGGTGCCGCAATCGATCTCGACACGCTGATCCAACCCCAGGCGGAAGGCGAAATTGCCTTTGTCCTCAAACATGACCTCGTCGGCCCCGGCGTCACCGCCACCGATGTCGTGCGCGCCACCGACTATGTCACAGCGTGCTTCGAGATCGTCGACAGCCGGATCAACGACTGGGATATCCGCATTCAGGATACGGTCGCCGACAACGCCTCGTGCGGGATCTATGCGCTGGGGCGCGAACGGTTCGATCCGCGCGACGTCGATCTCACGCTCGCGGGGATGGTTCTCGACCGCAATGGCGAGCTTGCCGCCACCGGAGTCGGTGCGGCGGTGCAGGGCTCTCCACTCAATTCGGTCGCCTGGCTCGCGAATACCCTGGGGCGCCTCGGGATCCCGTTCCGGGCAGGGGAAGCGATCCTGTCGGGATCGCTCGGTCCGATGATCCGCATTGCCGATGGCGATCGCCTGTCGGTGCGTATCGGCGGCCTCGGCAGTTGTTCGCTTTCGTTTGCCCGAGGAGGCCGGAATGCTTGATACCGCTACTATCCACGCGATCGCCGATATCGTCGTCGGGGCGCAGGACGGCGCTTATACGATCCAGAAATTCACCGACGCTTATCCTGAGATGACGCTCGAGGACAGCTATGCGGTGCAGGACGAACTGCTCCGGCGCTGGCAGGCACGAGGACGCAAGCTTGCCGGGATGAAGGCAGGCCTCACCTCAAAGGCCAAGATGGAACAGATGGGCGTCCATGTCCCGAGCTTCGGCATATTGATGAACGATACGCTCGATCCCGACATGGGCGTGGTGCCGATGGACACGCTGATCCATCCCCGTGTGGAAGCGGAAATCGCTTTCGTGATGAAGGACGATCTGTCCGGGCCGGACGTTTCGATCGAAACGATTATCGCCGCCACCGACTTCGTGCAACCGGCGGTCGAGATCATCGACAGCCGGTTTAAGAAGTTCAAGTTCGACCTCGTCAGCGTGGTAGCCGACAACGGCTCGTCGGCCCGGTTCGTGATGGGAGGGCGTGCCCGCCGGCCCCAGGAATTGTCGCTCGATACGATCGGGATCGTTTTCGAGAAGAATGGTGAAGTCGTTGCCACCGCCTCCTCCGCCGCCGTGCTCGGTCACCCTGTTCGCGCGATTCAAATGCTGGTGGCATGGCTCCATGAACGCGGCCGCACCTTGCCCGCTGGAGCGATCGTGCTGACGGGCGGCGCGACCGAGGCCGTGGCTGTCGCGCCGGGAGACTTCATTTCCGCGCGGTTCCAGGATCTGGGCACCGTGAGCTTCCGCATGGGCCAGAAGGACGCCGCCTGATGCCGATCATATCCGTCACAATCGCCGAGGGACGCCCGGTCGAGAAGCGCCGTGCGCTGATCAAGGCACTGACCGACGCCACGGTAATCGCTTTCGATGTCCGCCCAGACCAGGTGCGCGTCATCCTCAATGAAGTACCTATCGATAACTATGCCGTTGCCGGCGTCACGTTCGCCGAGCAGGCATCACTTGCGGGAGCAAGCAAATGACGAAAATCAAGTGTGCGATCATTGGCCCCGGGAATATCGGGACCGACCTTCTCTACAAGCTCCGGCGATCGGATATACTGGAACCGGTGTGGATGGTCGGCGTCGACCCGACCTCTGATGGTCTCGCCCGCGCCAGAGAACTCGGTCTCAAGACCACCGCAGACGGGGTGGACGGGCTTTTGCCCCATGTCGTCGAGGACAAGGTGCAAATCGCGTTCGACGCAACATCGGCATATGTGCACCCGGAAAACAGCCGCAAGCTCAATGCACTCGGCGTGCTCATGATCGACCTGACGCCTGCCGCGGTCGGACCGCTCTGCGTCCCACCGGTCAATCTGGCCACGCTTGCGGATCAGGCCGTGATGAACGTCAATATGGTGACCTGCGCCGGGCAGGCGACGATCCCGATGGTGAGTGCCGTTAGCCGCGTTCAGCCCGTGGATTACGCTGAAATCGTCGCGACCGTCGCCTCCAAGTCGATCGGTCCCGGCACGCGCAAGAACATTGATGAATTCACCCGCACGACGTCGGGCGCCGTGGCCAAGGTCGGAGGCGCAAAGGTTGGCAAGGCGATCGTCGTCGTCAATCCGGCCGAGCCGCCGTTGATGATGCGCGATACCGTCTATTGCGAGACGGCGGAGGATCCCGATCAGGAGGCGATCACGCGCTCGGTCCACGACATGATCGCCGAAGTGCAGAAGTACGTGCCCGGTTACCGCCTGAAGAACGGCCCAACCTTCGAAGGTCGCAAGGTCTCGATCTTCCTCGAGGTGGAAGGATTGGGCGATTACCTGCCCAAATATGCCGGCAATCTCGATATCATGACCGCCGCCGGCGCGCGCACAGCTGAGATGTTCGCGCGCGAGATCCTGGACGGCACGCTGGAACTCAAGCCCACCGTTGAGGAGGCCGCATAATGACACTCGAAGCGCAAATTCGGGGCCGCAAGGTCAAGATGCATGATATGTGCCTACGGGACGGCATGCATTCGATGCGGCATCAGATGACTGTCGAACAGATGATCGACATCGCCACCGGACTCGACGAGGCGGGCGTGCCGTTGCTGCAGGTCACCCACGGAGACGGTCTTGGCGGTTCCTCCCTCAACTACGGGCGGGGTCTGCATAGCGACAAGGAATATATCACCGCGGTGGCGTCGCGCATGAAGAACGCCAAGGTTTCGGTGCTGCACGTGCCGGGGATCGGCACGCTCGACGAGCTGCGCATGGCGGCGGACTGCGGCGCGAAATGCGTTCACGTCGCCTCGCATTGCACCGAGGCGGACGTGACCGAGCAGCATATCGGCCTCGGGCTGAAACTCGGCATGGATACCGTCGGCTTTCTGATGATGGCGCATATGTCCCCGACCGCGAACATGGTCGAACAGGGTCTGCTGATGGAAAGCTACGGCGCCCAGACCGTCTATTGCGTCGACAGCGCCGGCTATATGCTGCCCGACGAAGTGACTGAACGCATTGCCGCGCTGCGCACGGCATTGAAGCCGGAAACCGAGATTGGCTTTCATGGTCACCACAATCTCGGCATGGGCGTAGCAAACTCGCTTGCCGCGGTCGCGGCCGGCGCCGATCGCATCGACGGTTCGGCCGCCGGGCTCGGTGCGGGCGCGGGCAACACGCCGCTGGAACTGTTCGCTGCCGTGTGCGATCGCCTGGGCGTTGAGACCGGAGTGGATACCTTCAAGCTGATGGACGTGGCGGAAGATCGCGTCCTCCCGATCATGCCCAAACCTCCGCGCGCAGACCGGGATTCGATCACGCTGGGCTATGCCGGCGTCTATTCGACCTTCCTCTACCAGGCGAAGGAAGCACACAGGAAATACGGGATTTCCGCACGCGATCTGCTGCTCGAGCTTGCCCGCAAGAAAATGATCGGGGGACAGGAAGACATGATCGAGGACACAGCGCTCACCATGGCCAAGGAGCAGGGCCTCATCCCCGCATAATCAAAGCGGAAAGCCGGCCTGCCGACCCGTCCGCCGCCCTCTCTCCCGGCGGCGGGCGGGTTTTGTCACGAGCTTGCCGCACGGGCCATGCAAATCGACCAAGGAGTGCCGCATGGATTTCTTCCCTCCTGTAGCCGAACAGATCTTCGCGCTCGAGCATGCCGCCGGCCTTGCGCAGATTGCAGGGCAGGAACGTTTCGCAGAGGCGTCGCCGGAGATCATCGAAGCCATCCTGCGCGGCATCGGCGAGCTGGCGGCTAGGGAATATGCTCCGACCAATCGCGTGGGCGATACGGCCAGACCGCGCTGGATCGATGGGCGCGTGGAGATGCCGGCAGTCTTTCATACGGCCTATCGTTCGTTCGTCGAAGGCGGCTGGGGCGGCATTGCCGCTTCGCCGGAGCATGGTGGGATGGGGTTGCCCTTTTCGTTGGCCGTTGCGGCCTTAGAGTCGCTCGGCACGGCCAATATGGGTTTCGGCCTGATCCATCTTCTTTCGTTCGGTGCGATCCACGCCATCGAAGCCTATGCGTCTGACAATCAGAAGAAAGTCTGGCTTCCCAATCTCGTAAGCGGTCGTTGGAACGGTACTATGAATCTCACGGAGTCCTTGGCTGGCAGTGATATCGGAGCTCTGAAGACTCGTGCTGAACCAGCTGGATACGAAGGGCAGTGGCGCATTCGCGGCCAGAAGATCTTTATCACATTCGGCGAATGCGACCTCGTTGAAAATGTCGTCCATCTCGTGCTGGCGCGCACGAGCGATGCCCCTTCGGGCACGCGGGGGATTTCACTGTTCATCGTCCCGAAGCTGCGGCTCGACGGTCAGGGGCGGCCGACCATTCCCAACGGCGTTCGTTGCGTTTCCATCGAGCACAAGCTCGGCATTCACAGTTCCCCGACCTGTGTGATGGCTTACGGCGAGGACGAAGAGGAATGCCTTGGCGAACTCGTCGGCGAACTCGGTGGAGGTATGCGGGCGATGTTCGTGATGATGAACAACGCGCGTTTGCTGGTCGGCAATCAGGGTGTGCAGATCGCCGATCGAGCAACGCAGCAAGCACTCACCTATGCCCAGCAGCGTATCCAGTCAGTGCGCGCGAGCGATCCGGCATCGGGCCCGGTAGCGATCATCGAGCACCCAGATGTCCGGCGCATGCTGCTCCGGATGAAATCGCTGACGCAAGCGGCGCGCGCGTTAACCTATGCATGTGCCGGCGCGATCGATATGGCTTCGATGGGCGACCGCAAGGCGGCGCAACGCGCCGAGGTCCTGACGCCTCTGGCGAAATCCTGGGCTAGCGATGTTGGCTGCGAGGTCGCCAGCCTCGGCATCCAGGTGCATGGCGGCATGGGGTTTATCGAGGAAACGGGCGCCGCCCAGCATTTTCGCGATGCGCGCATTGCTCCGATCTATGAGGGCACCAACGGCATTCAGGCTGCAGATCTCGTTGGACGCAAGCTCGCGATGGCCGATGGCGCGGCGATCCGCGATCTGATTGACGATATCCTTGCCGAATGCGGTGATGAGCCTGCGCTCGATGCTCTGGCGCAGGCATGTGGCGAAGTCTTCGCCTGGCTCAACGAGCGGCCGGTGGACGATCGATTGGCTGGAAGCCATGATTTCCTGACGATGCTGGCCGTAGCTGCCGCGGGTTGGCTCATGCGACGGCAGGCGAAGGCTGTAGAAGCCAATCTTGGCGGACCGACGAGCCAAGAATGGCTCAGCGCAAAAGCGGCCACAACACGTTTCTTTCTCGATCGGATCGTTCCGGAGGCGCTCGGGCGTAGATCAGCTGCGATGGCCGGGGCCGTCGGTCTTTATACCCTCACAACACGTGCGCTCGCGAGCGCATAGCGATACGGATGGAGCATCACGGCGCCGCCAAAATGGTATTGGATAGTATCTCCTGCGCTGACTAACGACCTTTCCAAGGATTGGAGTGTCACCGCCTTGGGAGAGGCAAACCTAACCCGTTCGGCTCTTGTCCGAGACCTCTCCCAAAGCGTGCCCATACAGGGAGGGGATTATGACGAATTATCTGCACCTCGGAATTTCTGCAATCGCAATCGTCACGGCAAGCGCCTCGCCGGTGTTTGCGCAGGAGGCGACCGCTCCGCAACCCGAGGAAGCGCAAACCGAAGGCGGGTTGCAGGAGATCGTGGTCACCGCACAGAAGCGCGCCGAGAACGTACAAAACGTTCCGGTCGCCATTACCGCGGTCTCGGGCGACATGTTGACGGCGAAGGGCATTACCGATGTCGCCAGTCTCGCCGGACAGGCGCCGAACGTGACGCTGCGCAGCACGGCCCAGTTCGGAGGTTCGAGCTCTGTCCTCATTTCCTACATTCGCGGTATCGGCCAGAACGACTTCGCATTCAACCTCGAGCCGGGCGTGGGCGTGTACATCGACGGCGTCTATCTTGCTCGCAATATCGGTGCGAACGCCGATCTGCTCGACCTGCAGCGCATCGAGGTTCTCAAAGGCCCGCAGGGCACGCTGTTCGGACGCAATACGATGGGCGGCGCTCTCAGCATTGTCACCCGCGACCCGGGGAACGAGCTGAAGTATAAGGCGGAAGTCACCACCGGCCGCTTCAGCCGCATCGATTTCCGGGGCTCGATCGACATTCCGCTCGTTGAAGACCGCCTGGTTGCGAGCATAGCCCTCTCGACCAAGCATCGCGATGGCTACCAAAGGCGCATTCCTTACACCGGCTATACCGACCAGAACCCTATCTATCTGCTTGCCACCGGCGGGGCCTTTGGGGGGCCGACCAACACGAATTCGTTCGAGGGCGATCTCTACCCGATCACGAGCCAGAAGAGGCCCAACCGCTCGGGCAATCAGAACCAGACGGCCGTGCGCGGTAAGCTGGTCTGGACGCCAACGGACAACCTCAAGGTTCGGCTTATCGGCGATTATTTGAAGGTCGACGAGCAGGCGGCACCGTTCTCGCTGCTGCGCGTCGAGCAAAACGCCTACGTCGCCGTCTATAATACCTGCATCACCGGGAATCAGGCGGTGATCGACGGCGTTTCGGCGTTGGCCGGATTGCCGGGCCTTTCCAACATCTGCAATGGTGTTCGCGGGAACGCGGGCTCGCCGACCGGCACGCAGCCGTCTCTGGCAAGCCAGGCTGGGCAGCACCTTCCCTACGATAACCGTTATGTCGTTCGCAAGGCCGATGGGAGCATCGATCCGGATCGATCCTATGCCGCCGGCGCCAACTTCAACATCGTGGAAAATTGGGGTTTCAACGGCCAGATCGAATACGATGTCGCAGACAACATTCAGTTGAAGTCGATCACGGCCTATCGCAAGCTGGACTCGCGCTTTGGCGCCGATGTCGGCGGCGACCCGTCGGGCAGCTTCCAGCCTACCTTCGGCGATAGCGAGCAGCAGTTCACCCAGGAGCTCCAGCTTATCGGTAACGGCTTCGGCGGCCGGTGGAAATATGTGTTCGGCGGCTATTTCTTCCACGAGAGCGGCAAGCATGTCGAAGGCGTGACATTTCCCGGCGGCCTGTTGCAGATCAGCTCGCCGAACGACCGCTACGACACCAAGTCCTATGCGATCTATACCCACAACAACATCGAGCTGATCCCTGATCGCCTGGGGATCACGATCGGGGCGCGCTACACGCACGAAGACAAGTGGTTCGAGGGCACGCAGCAGGACGAGAACAGCTTTGTCTACCGGTTGATGGCGCTGCCACCGTCGGTTCTTGCCGATCCGACTGATCCCACGTGGCTCTATCCGCTGGGGCGGAACAAGCAGAAGTTCGACAACTTCTCCTATCGCGTCGGCGCAGAATACCACTTCGACAGGGACATCATGGCCTATGTGTCTTACGCGACCGCATTCAAGGCGGGAGGCTGGACGACGCGCCTGACCGGGCCTTTGTTCGACACGACGACCCTTCAGCCGCTTGCTGCCCCCACGTTTGGACCTGAAAAGGCCAAGACCGCGGAGATCGGCCTGAAGGCTACCATGCTCGATCGCAGGGTGCGCCTCAACATTGCGGCGTTCCACACCGACTATCGGAACATCCAGCTGACCTTTGTCAACGGATCCTCGCCGGTGACCGCCAACGGCGGCAACGGCAAGATCGATGGTGTTGAGGTCGAACTGAATGCCGCTCTTCTGCCGCATTGGTCGCTTGACGCCAGTGCCGGCTATCTCGATGCACGCTACACGAAAATTCTGCCAGGCATTCCGCTCACAGGCGACGAGGATTTTGTAAACACGCCAAAATGGACCGCCCAGGTCGGGACCTCTTACGAATTCGAAACAGGCATTGGCTCGTTCACTCCTCGTATCGACTGGACCTACGCGACCAGGAGCTACAATGACGAAACCAATACGCTCGACCTTGTCACGCCGGCGCACAGCTTCTTCAATGCGTCGCTGACCTATAAGATGGCGAACAGCGGGCTCGAACTGCAGGCTGGCGTCACAAACCTGACCGACAAGCGCATCGTCGTCTCGGGCTTCTCGAATGCGGAAGCGGTCTACAGCGGCGTGTTCAGCCGTCCGCGAGAATGGTTCCTGACCTTGCGTTACTCCAACTAATCCATCCTGCCTCGGAAGGCCGCATAAGCGGCCTTCCTTTTTTTGCAGAAATGTTTGCGGGGCAGCGCGTCTCTTCATTCTCAGTGTGATTGCTGGCATGAATCCGGAAACAATGCCCACGGAGAGGGTGCCAGCGTGATCTCATGGATGAAAATCGCCTGATCGAGCAATATGGGCTTCACGAAAGCCTGAAGTTCCAGACGGCTGACGGACATATCTGGTTCGATCAGGCGCGTATGGTGCTGATGCATGCGGCGACGCTCGGTGAGCTGCGCAAGGAACTTATCGACCAGCTAGGCTGCTCGAGTGCCAAGGGAATTTTGTGGCGTCTCGGATTTCGAGGTGGGCAAATGGATGCCCGTGTAGCGGCAAAGCGGGCGACCAAGGCTGATGACTATGATTCGTTCCGGCTGGGTCCGGCGATTCATGCACTGGAGGGCATGGTCAAATCGGACATCGTCGACCTTACGATCGATTGGATGGCGGCCAGTCTCGAAGGCGAAGTCCAATGGACGTCGAGTTGGGAGGCGGAAGCTCATAACGAACTCGGCCTACCGCTCGATGAGGCAGACCCTACGGCATGTTGGAGCCTTACCGGATATGCATCGGGCTATGTGAGCGAATATTTCAAGCGGCTGATAGTATTCCGCGAGGTGGAGTGCGCATGCGCAGGGCACGCCAAATGCACCGTGATCGGAAAGACCGCGGAAGGGTGGGGCGAGGAAACCCCAATCGAGCAGCTATGGCTCGAGCATGGTGATATCCGGCGATTGGAGGCCGAGGAGGAACTGCGCGTGCTCCGCCGACAGGCGCGCCAGGGTGAAAGCCCGCCGCTGACGCCAGCAAAGGGATCGATCGTTGGGTCTTCACCCGCCTTCATCCGGGCATTCTCGCTGTTGGGCAAGGCCGCTCAGAGTTCGATCAACGTGCTTCTCCTGGGAGAAACCGGCGTCGGCAAGGAAGTCTTTGCCAGATGGCTTCACGAAAACGGCCCGCGGGCGGCCGGGCCGTTCGTCGCAATCAATTGCGCGGCAATCCCGCTCGATCTGGTGGAAGCCGAGCTTTTCGGCGTCCGGCGCGGAGCCTATACGGGGGCCGATGAAACCCGTGCGGGTCGATTTGAGCGAGCCGATGGCGGAACATTGTTCCTGGACGAAGTGGGGGATTTACCGCTCGCGGCTCAGGTGAAATTGTTGCGCGTGCTGCAAACCGGAGAGCTCGAGCGGTTGGGAGATACGCGACCGATCAAAGTGGACGTTCGTATCGTATCGGCAACCAACGCGCATCTGGAGGAAGCAATTCGGGAAGGGCGGTTCCGCTCGGATCTTTACTACCGGCTGGCAACATATCCGGTCTCCATTCCTCCGCTCAGGGAAAGGGGCGCTGATATGGGGCTTATCGCCCGCATGCTGGTCGATCGCTTTTCGCCTAGCTATGGTAAGCATGTTCCCGGGTTTACCGACCGCGCGCTCTGGACGCTTGAGGGATATGATTGGCCAGGTAACGTGCGCGAGCTCGAAAACGTCATCGAGCGCGCGGTGCTGCTGTTGGACGACGGGCAGAAGATCGCAACAGAGCATCTGCCGCCCGAATTGCTCCGCGAGGAGGAACCGGCGATCGGTGTGAATCGGGGCGGAGCACTCGTCCCCAAACTGGCGGCATCGTGCGAAAAGATGCTCGAGGACATGCTGGTCGAAGGGTTCGATCTGGCAACGCACGAACGGATGATGGTCGAACTGGCGCTTCGTAAAACAGGCGGGAACCTGGCAATCGCGGCAAAGATGCTCAATCTGTCCAAGCGCCAGCTAACCTATCGTCTTAACAAGCAAGGCATTGAATAGGCCGTGCCGTGACAATTTTGTGCCGCTAGCGGGTTTGCGCAACAAAATTGGTTTGAGAAGCGCTTCCCCATTTCGCTCCGGTCTCATCACCCCTCGAAAATCCGCGCATTTCGCAAACTGGCACGCGCCTTGCTCCATAGGTTTCGCGCACGGTCGGACGTGCGTGACAGAACGATATGGGAAGGGTGCTCTGGATCATGGAAGGCGAACGCCCGGCACAGTTGGCGAATAGCGAGAATGGCGCAGCTGTGTCGCGCAACGAGACGGAATTCGATCCGTCGCGCAAGCTCGTGCGCGTGAATGGCAGCCGCCGTGGTCTCATCGAGTTCGACTTCGGAGTAGGCGACCTGGCGCTCAGCGTCGAGATGATGCTTTCACCCGAAGATTTTCGGCAGTTTTGCACCGATCAGAGAGCCGTTCTCGTCACTGCGAAGCGCGAGGCCGCCCAAGGAGACGAGGCGGTCGCGATGTCGTGGCGTCCATCAGACGTCCAGCACCTGATTGATCAGCACGCCAGCCTGCACGGAGAGAAATGATGCAGATAGACCTCAAGACCATCCAGATCGAACCGAAGCGCAAGACGTTCGATAATATCGTCCGCCGCTTTGGAGACAAGCCAGCCTCTCGCTATCAGGAAGGCTCCTATGACATTCAGGCCAAGGAGAACCTGCATTACCGCCCAACCTGGGCGCCCGAACAGCAACTCTATGATCCTGGCCTGTCGCTGGTGAAAATGGCCGATTGGGACGCATTCAAGGACCCGCGACAATATTTTTACAGCACCTATACGCTGGCTCGGGCGCGTCAGCAGGAAGCGGTCGAAGGAGCTTTCACCTTTGTCGAAAGCCGCAAGCTGCATCTCTCCGTGCCGGCAGACGTCCTTGAACAGGCGCTCGCCATCCTGATCCCATTGCGCCACGCGGCATGGGCGTCGAACCAGAACAACGTGCTGATCGCAGGCTATGGCTACGGCACCACCTTCACCCAACCATGTCTCTATCAGGGCATGGATGCGCTGGCGATCGCGCAATATCTCTCGCGCGCCGGCCTTCTGTTCGGAGGCGCGGACGCGCTGACCGTTGGCCGTACCGCGTGGCTCGAGGCGGACGTTTGGCAGCCGCTGCGGCGGCTGGCAGAGGACACCATGATTATCCGCGATCCTGTCGAATTGTTCGTCGCGCAGAATTTCGCGATCGACGGCTTGCTCTACCCGGTGATCTACGACGCGGCGATCGATGGTGTTCTATCCGCACGCGGCGGCTCCGCGATCAGTATGGTCACCCAGTTTCAGGTGGAGTGGTATGACGAAGCCGCCAAGTGGGTCGACAGCGTTCTCAAGATCGCGGCCGGCGAAAGCGCGGAGAACACGGCGGTTCTGGCTGCCTGGTTCGATAGCTGGAGTGCGCGCGCTGCCTCGGCCCTCTTGCCGGTAGCTGAACTGGTGTTGGGTGACAGCGCGGACGAGACGATTGCCCAGGCCCAGGACGCGCTTCGCAAGCGCGCCGTCAAGGCCGGCCTTTCCCTCTGAGGAGATATTCGATGTCGACCGTATTCATCGCCTTCCAGGCCAATGAGGAAACCCGCCCGATCGTCGAGGCGATCCTGCAGGACAATGCCGCGGCGGAAGCCGAGTATCAGCCCGCCATGGTGCGCATCACCGCGCCTGATGAGCTGACGATCAAGCGGGAAACGATCGAGGAAATGCTCGGCCGTCGCTTCGACCTTCAGGAACTGCACATCAACCTCGTCACCCTGTCCGGCCATGTGGACGAGGATGACGACCGGCTCGTTCTGAGCTGGGCGAATTGAGAGGATATCGATCATGGACATGCAGACCCTCGCGCCAAAGCTCGGCATCAAGGAACGTTACCGGCTGCTCACCCGCGATCTCGGATGGGCCCCCTCCTACCAGCCGAAGGAAGCGCTTTTTCCCTATACCCGGTACGAAGGCATCAAGATCCACGACTGGGACAAGTGGGAAGATCCATTCCGCCTGACGATGGACGCCTACTGGAAATATCAGGCCGAGAAGGAGCGCAAATACTATGCGATCCTCGACGCGCACGCACAGAATAATGGCCACCTCAACATCACCGACGGGAGGTATCTCACTGCGCTCAAGCTCTTCATCCAGGCGATCAGTCCGGGCGAATATGCCGCGCACAAGGGTTTTGCACGTATCGGCCGCGAGTTCGAAGGCGTCGGCACACAAATCGCATGTCAGATGCAGTCGCTGGACGAAATCCGTCACGCCCAGACCCAGATCCACGCCGCGTCGAACTACAACAAGTTCTACAACGGGTTCCACGCTTTCGCGGACGGTCGTGACCGTATCTGGTACACGTCGGTGCCACGCTCGTTCTTCGACGATGCGATGTCGGGCGGCCCGTTCGAGTTTATCACTGCGATCGGCTTCGCCTTCGAATATGTGCTGACGAACCTGTTGTTCGTCCCGTTCATGTCCGGCGCTGCATATAATGGCGATATGGCCACGGTGACGTTCGGCTTTTCAGCGCAGTCGGACGAAGCTCGCCACATGACGCTTGGTCTCGAGTGCATCAAGTTCATGCTCGAGCAGGATCCGGACAATCTGCCCATCGTCCAGGGCTGGCTGGATAAATGGTTCTGGCGCGGAATGCGGATGCTGACGCTGGTCGGCGCCATGATGGACTATATGCTGCCCAAACGGGTGATGAGCTGGAAAGAAGCCTGGGAAATCTACGGCGTGGAAAATGGCGGCGCGCTGTTCCGCGACCTCGCCCGCTACGGCATTCGCGTTCCGAAGGGCTGGGAGGTCGCGACTGAGGCGGCCGATCATGTATCGCACCAGCTCATGCTCGGGCTTTATCAGTGGAGCTACGGAACGGCCTTCCATGCCTGGATCCCATCGGATGAGGACATGGCCTGGCTGTCGAAGAAATACCCCGACACCTTCGATCGCTATTACCGGCCGCGCTGGGAACACATTAAGGCGATGGAGCAGGCCGGAACGCCTTACGCGAATTTCGGACTCGCGAAACTCTGTCAGACCTGCCAGCTGCCCGAGGTATTCACCGAGCCCGGCGATCCCACCCGGCATTGCTACCGCGATACGCTGTACCGGGGGGAGAAATTCCACTTCTGCTCGGATGGCTGCAAGGACATCTTTCTCGCTGAGCCGGAAAAATTTGCGCAGGCTTGGCTGCCCATGAATCAGCTCTTCGCTGCGCCCAACTTCGGCGATCTTGCCAAGTGGATGGAATGGGTCGGCCTGCAGCCCGGCGTCGACAATGGCGATTACTCCGTCTCCGAGGATCGCGCCAACTTCGAGGCTTGGCGGCACAAGGCTTCCGCCTGACCGCGCGAGGCGGCGCTTGCGGCGTCGCCCGCCCCACCAACCCCTGTTTGGGAAAGGACCAGCCATGTCAGTCAAGGCTATCGGCAGCTACGAATTCCCCTCCCGCGATCGTGCGGAAGTCTTCGGCGACAATCTCATCGTGTATTTCGGGTGGGAACAGCATTTGCTGTTCGCGGCGCCCTTCCTCCTCTTTACGCCGAGGAACACCACCTTCGGCGAAATGATAGAAGAGCGGGTCAAGCCGCTGCTCGCGCCTGATCCTCAGGCCAGCGCAATCGATTGGCAAGCCGTTGAGTGGCTGAATGGCGACACGCCGTTCGAGCCCGACTTCGCGGCAACGCTGGAAGTCAATGGCATCGGGCACAAGGATCATATTCGCATGATCACGCCGTTTCCCAGCGCCTTGTTCCCGAATCCCTGAATGCCATGGCCCACGAACTGACGATAGAGCCGCTCGGCGCGAGCGTACCGATCGAGGAGGGGCAGACCATTCTCGATGCGGCCCTCCGCGCCGGCATTTACCTTCCCCATGCCTGCGGTCATGGCCTGTGCGCCACCTGCAAGGTGCGCGTGCTCGACGGGGAAGTGGATCATGGCGGCGCCTCCAGCTTCGCGCTCATGGATTTCGAGCGCGAAGAGGGGAATACGCTGGCATGTTGCGCCACAGTCGAGGACGATATCACGATCGAAGCTGACATCGACGAGGATCCCGACGCCGAGGTCATTCCGATCCGCGACTTCGCTGGCAGCGTCACACGGATCGAAAGTCTGACGCCTACCATCAAGGGTCTTTGGATCGATCTTGGACAACCGATCCACTTCCAGGCAGGCCAATATATCAACCTCGCACTGCCGAACGGAATCGGGACGCGCGCTTTCTCGATCGCCAGTCCACCGGGAAATGGGCAGGTAATCGAGCTCAACATCAAACTGGTACCCGGTGGCGCCGGGACCGCCTACGTACATGAGAACCTGCGCGAAGGCGATCCAATCAAGATCACGGGACCCTATGGCCGCTTCTTCGTGCGCAAATCCGCACGAACGCCGATGCTGTTCTTGGCTGGCGGCTCGGGCCTGTCGAGCCCGCGATCGATGATCCTGGATTTGCTGGGGCATGGCTGCGATCTCCCCATGACATTGATCTGCGGGCAGCGCAGCCGCGAGGAGCTCTATTATCACGACGAGTTTCTCGCGCTCGCCGCCAGCCACACCAATTTCTCCTATCTTCCGATATTGTCGCACGAGCCGGAAAACAGTGCCTGGTCGGGCGAACGCGGCTTCGTGCACGAACTGGCGCAAAGGTGCTTCGAAGGCGACTTCAGGGGATACAAAGCCTATCTATGCGGCCCGCCGCTGATGATCGAGGCCTGCCTCTCGACATTAATGCAGGGCCGTCTGTTCGAACGGGACATCTATACCGAAAAGTTCATTTCGGCCGCTGACGCGCAGCAGGTCCGTTCGCCTTTGTTCAAGTCGATTTGATCATGGCGGAGGGACAAAGGAATGAGGGCGGAAGCGGCAATGGCTTCGCCGCACTCCCTGCGGTGTCCGCAAACGCGCTGGAACATGCGCTTGCAGCAGCTCGCGCGGAGGCAAATCGTCTCGGGGTTCGGGCCTGCATAGCGCTGGTCGATTCCGCCGGGGCACTGATAGCCTTCCTCAGGCTGCCCGGCGCGTTTCTCATCTCGACTGATCTCGCGATCGACAAGGCCTGGACAGCGGCCGGGTTTTCCCTGTCAACGCGTGGTCTTGGCGAGATGTTGGCGCAAACAGAGGAAAATGTTCGCAACGGCCTCCTGCGTCGCCCCCGCCTTACCGTGGTTCCGGGCGGTATCCCTATTTTCCACGAAGCGCACTGTCTGGGAGCGATCGGGGTTTCCGGCGGAACGGCGGAAGAGGACGAGCAGATTGCTGCTGCGGGCTTGCAGTGCGCAAGCGGGTCTATGGATACGCAGGCCGTATCACCGATCACACGCTAAGGTATTGGAAGGTATCGTCAAGGGGCAGTAACCCAAGAGTCGGGAGAAGGAATAATTCGATGGCATCGGGATTCGCCAGCGTGGCGGCAGCGCAAGAGATGATCGATCATCCGGCCGAAGAGGCCGGGCAAGCCCATCTTGTGCGCGTAACCGGGACATCGCTTCAATTCCCGTCGGCGACCGGAATTCCTTTGCTTCATGGTATGATCGCCGCAAGGGCGGCCGCTGTAACCGTCGGATGCCGGGGCGGGGGATGCGGGATTTGCCGAATCCGCGTGATCAAAGGCTCTTACCAAGTGCTGCCCATGAGTCGCAGCCGCATCTCTGAGGCCGACGAGGCGGCGGGTATCGTGCTTGCCTGCCGGATCATTCCCCGAGGCAATCTCGAGATCGAACCGCTTCCGCTGAACGTCTTGCGGAAGACAGAAACCAAGGGTGTCGACAAGACACCCGAATATCCTGGAGAAAATTGATGGCGATCCACGGTGTCCTGAGGCTGGGCGAAATCTGCGTACGGGTTCTCGATATCGAGGCCGCGCGGCGCCATTACGGCGAATATCTGGGCCTGATCGAGACGGGCCGGGATGACGATGGCAAGACCTACTACAAGGCGTGGGACGAGCATGATTGCCACTCGGTTGTCATCCGTCAGGCTGACCAGTGCGGCGTCGACTATGTCGCCTTCAAGGTTCTGGATGACGATACGCTGTCCGCGCTGGATCAACGGTTGCAGGACTATGGCGTCGAAACCCGTCAGATACCGTCTGGAACCTACGCCCGCAGCGGACGGCGCGTCGAGTTCACGCTTCCCACCGGCCATGTCTGCCAGCTCTATGCCTTCAAGGAGCAGGTCGGGAACGGTATGGATGCGGCCAATCCGGGAACGATCCCAGATGACGGTTACATCAAGGGCATGCGCATCATCCGCCTGGACCATTGCCTGCTCGGCGGGCGGGACATCGCCGCATCGCGCGATCTGTTCATCAAGGTATTCGGGTTCAACCTCACCGAGGAATTGCAGGATCACGAGTCCCGCGCACCGCTGGCGACCTTCGTGTCATGTTCGAACAAGCCGCATGATATCGCTTTCGTTGCCCAACCGGAGGACGGCAAGCTGCACCATATGTCGTTCCTCCTGGAATCGGTAAACGATCTCTATCACGCCGCCGATCGCATGGGGAAATATGACATACCCATCGATTTCGGACCGAACCGGCACGGCGTGACCCGCGGCGCCACGGTCTATTTCTTCGATCCCTCGGGCAACCGCAACGAGGTCTTCACCGGCGGCTACGTCTACTATCCAGACAATCCGGCGCTGATCTGGGACACCTCGAAATTCGGGAACGCGCTGTTCAGCCAGGGTAATGTGGTCGTTCCCAGCTTCCTCAATGTGTTGACCTGAGCGATGCGCGATCAAGCCATCGTCGTCGGTGCCGGCGGCGCGCTCGGACAGGCCATTGTGACGGACCTTGTCGCGGCAGGCATCGATGTTCTGGGCGTCGCCCGAAACCCGGCCTCGCTCGCCGCGCTTGGCGAAAGGCATGGAGACAGGTTTCGGGCCGTGATCGCCGATATGGCCGATGACACGGCGATCAAGGCGATCGGCGCGGCGATCACGGCGCCGGTGTCCATCGTGGTCCATGCCCCAGGGGTGCCGGTGGCCGGCGGAGTGCGCGCGGCGCCAATTTCTGCGCTGGTCGAAGCCTGCAATATCAAGGTCGGAGGCTTCGTTCGCCTGGTGCGGGCCGCCGAGCCGCACCTGCGGCGCGGATCGCGTCTCGTCGCGATTGGCGGGCATTATGGCTTCGAGCCGACAGCCTATGCCGCGACCGCGGGTGTCGCCAATGCGGCGCTCGCCAACCTCGTGCGGCAGATGAGCTGGGCCTATGGCGAACTCGGCGTAACGGCGCATCTCGTCGCCCCGGGGCCAGCGGACACCGAACGATTGCACGGCATCGCCCGGGCACGCGCCGAGAAGGAGGGCGTGAGCTTCGACACCATGCTCGATCGCATGCGCGCGGACTCGGCGATCGGGGCGTTCACTTCGGTCGAGTCCGTGGCCTGGGCGATCGCTTTGCTTCTCGACCCCCGTGCCGATGCATTCGCCGGCTCGACTCTGATGCTGGATGCGGGGCGTCGCCACGCCATTCCCTGAGGAGACGAAATGCCCATTGTCGAGTTCCATCTGACCGAAGGACGGCAATCCGACGACGAAATCGGCGCGCTGCTCGAGCAGGCGACCGATTTCTATGTCCGGACGCTTTATCCTGCCGTCGATCCGCTGCCTCTGGACCGTGTCAGGGCTTTCGTTTCTCTGCATCGGCCGCAGCATTGGGCGACCGCAGGCGTGCTGGCGTCGGACGGGGGAGCGGATGCGCCCTATTTTACATGCCTCGCGCTGGCGGGAAGGCCGCAGGAGCAGCTTCATGCCTTGTTGCGCGGATTTACCGATCTCATCGTCGCGCATTGCCGCTGCGAACGCCGCAATGTGCGTGGGCAGGTGATCTCGATTGCGCCGGAGAACTGGTGCATCGCCGGGGAGCCCGCCAGCATGGTGCGCGCCAGCGAAGCAGAGCGGCGCATTCGGGGAACATGAGCGGTCCGCGCGATCTCCCGGAATCCACCAAGGGCGGCAGTCGCGGGAGGGATAGGGAGTGATGAGCTGGCAAGGCGTGGTGCGCTTGGGCGCAGGGTGGTTGGCGCGGGGGCTTGAAGCCTATGGCTGCATCCATCTTCGGGCTTTTGGCGATGGCGGGGAGGCGTCGCACTTTTGGAATGCCGGCGCCAAGCGTGGGACGATCGTCAACCGGGAAAATCCCGGTTCAAGCCATCCGGCTGAGAGCCTTTCTCGCTGACATGCAGGCATCGCGACGAAGCGGAGGATCGGAAATCAGGATATGTCCGGAACAGCACTCATCGTTCATGCGCATTCGGAAGCGGATTCGTTCGTTACGGCGATGCGCGACACAATTGCCGCGCGCCTGGCCGCCGACGGGTGGGAGGTCACGCAGTCCGACCTCTATGCGATGGGCTTCAATCCCGTCCTGTCGCCGGCGGATTTTTCTGCCCGTAAGGATCCCGAGCATCTGGTTTACGCCCTGGAGCAGCGCCATGCCTATGAAACCGGAACCATCGCTCACGACATCAGCCTCGAAATATCCAAGATTCTGGCTGCCGACCTCGTTGTCTTCACCTTCCCGCTGTTCTGGTTCGGTGTTCCGGCGATTTTGAAGGGGTGGATCGACCGGGTCTTCGTATCGGGGACGTTCTACCGGGGAAGACACATTTATGGCTCGGGCGGAATGGCCGGCAAGAGGGCTTTCGCGGCTTTCAGCCTTGGCGGCCGCGAGCATATGTTCGGACCTGGAGCGATCCACGGTGAGCTCGTGACCGGGATGCTGCGCCCTTTCTTCCAAGGGGCGCTGGGCTATGTCGGCTTCGACGTGATCGAGCCGTTTGTCGCTTATCACGTCCCCTATCTGAGCCTCGAGGGTCGCCAGGCGATTCTGGCGTCCCTCGAATCCGTCGTCGCTCATCTGGGCGAGCGCAAGCTGTTGGAGAAGCCCGATCTGGCTGCCTTCGATGCGCAATTCTCGCCTTTGCCTCTCGCTTGAGGAAAAGCAAAGGGCGCAAGAGCAAGGGCTTGCATCGGCCGAGCGATACGGAAAAGGTAACCAATTGGTTGGAAAATGGTATTTGCTCGCAACGCGGGCGACGCTTAATTGCGCGGGAGCAAAACAGTTGACGCCCGGGGACTTGATCTGTATCCGTCATCCCAGACCCACGTGGCGGAAACGTGCCGGTCAAGCGTCTTAAGAGGGGGCGTTGCGCCCGGCGATCTTGGGGAAGTGCCAGGGCATGAGGGAATCGAGGTCCTTGTTGCTATGACCGTTGGCAAGCTTGGTGGTAAGCGGTAAAAATCCCCCACGGGGCGGCTGAGCAACCACGGCGAGATCGGCGGTGTAATTTCAGCGATCAGGCGGCGCTGGCGAGATTGCTGATCTCGAACGCGGTTTGTGCGGCGTTGGTATCGACCCAGTTGTATGGTATCCGTCATCCCAGGCCCACGTGGCGGAAACGTGCCGGTCAAGCGTCTTAAGAGGGGGCGTTGCGCCCGGCGATCTTGGGGGAGTGCCAGGGCATGAGGGAATCGAGGTCCTTGTTGCTATGACCGTTGGCAAGCTTGGTGAGGGTGGCGGTGAGCCAGGCGAGCGGATCGACGTCCGAGAGTTTGCACGTTTCGAGAAGGCTGGCGAGCACCGCCCAATTGTCTGCCCCGGCATCGCTGCCGGCGAACAACGAGTTGCGGCGCGACAGGGCAATCGGGCGGATGCTTCTTTCGACCGTGTTGGTATCGAGCTCGACGCGGCCGTCGAGCAGGCAATAGGTGAGCTGCTGCCAGTGGTTGAGCATATAGTTGATCGCTTCGGCCATCTTGCCCTTGGCGCTGAACCGGCCGAGGTTCTTCGAGAGATAGTCGCGCAGGTTATCGAACAGCGGCTTCAGCATCAGCTGCCGCCCTTCGAACCGCGCCTCGGGCGAGGTGTCCCTGAGCGTCGCCTCGATCTTGTAGATCGCCGAGAAGCGACGGAGCACCTCGTCGGCAACGGGCTCCTTTTCGCGGAAATCGTAGAACTTGCGCCGCGCGTGAAGCAGGCAGAATGCGAGGGTGACGCCATTGCGGCGCTTGATCTCATTGTAGCCGGCATAGCCGTCCACCTGGAGCACCCCGGCGAAGTCGCCGAGATGGTCGATCGGATGCATGCCGCCGCGGCCGGTGGCGTACATGTAGACGACGGCGGGCGGCGCGAGTCCGCCCCATGGCCGATCGTCGCGGGCATAGGCCCACAGCTGGCCGCTCTTGGTCTTGCCGGTCCCGGGCGCCAGCACGGGCATGCGCGTCTCGTCGGCGAACAGCTTCACCGAACTTCGCAGCTCGGCGAGCAGATGCTGCCTGAGCGGAGTCAGCCACCATCCGACGCGCCCGACCCAGTCGGCGAGCGTTGCCCGGTCGAGATCGATCCCCTGGCGGGCGTAGATCTGGGCTTGCCGGTAAAGCGGAAGGTGATCGGCGTAGCGCGCGACGATGACCTGGGCGACGAGCGCGTCGGTGGGCAGGCCCTGATCGACGATGAAGCTTGGCGCCGGCGCCTGGGTGACGCCGCCCTCGTCGCAGCCGCGGCAGCCATAGCGCGGACGGCGGGTGACCAGCACGCGGAAGATGGTGGGCACGACGTCGAGGCGCTCGGTGACGTCCTCGCCGATGACATGAAGATCGTTGCCGCAGCAGGCACACTGCTTGTCTTCGATGTCGACGACCTGCTCGATACGCTCGAGATGGGCGGGCAGCGCTCCACGGTTGTTGCGGCGGCGGCGCTTTGTCTCGCCGGTCGCGTCAGCCTGGTCGATCAGCGCTTCGAGCCCGGCCTCGGCGCGCGACAAGGCAGCTTCGAGCTCTTCGAGCACGAGCTGGTACTGGTCGGGATCGAGCCGCTCGGCGCTCTGGCCGAAACGGTGGCGCTTGAACTGGTCGAGAATGTCGTTGAGGCGCTTGACCTCATCGCGGGCGGCCGCGAGCGCGTCCTCCATCTCGGCGGCCTTCGCCTCGGCGATGACGGCGGCGTGTTCGGCCGCTTTCGCGGTGGCGAGCGCGATGATCTCGCGCGCCTCAGCTTGGGCCGCAGCGCGGGCGAGCGCCTCGTTCTCGGCGTTGATGCGAACGATCTGCTGGTCGCGTTCGGCCGCCTCGGCGGTCAGCTTCGCGATGGTCGCGAGCAGCGCAACTGGGTCTTTGCAGGAGGCCGTCAGCGGGTCCATGGCAGGCATCGAATCACATGCGTAACGACGCGTCCAGCGCAGTTGACTCGGCCTGTCGCGACTATCTCACGCATCAGCGAAACCCTCGATTTTAGGCGGATTTACGCGCCTTGGCGCGCGGTGCCGACGCCAGTCCATGCCCGAGGTGAGTGCTGCCATCTGCGCCGCCGTGATCGAAAAACTGCCATCGACCGCCGGCGGCCAGGCGAATCCTTCGGCGGCCTCGGCGCGCTTGGTCATCAGCCAGATGCCGGTGCCGTCGAACCACAGAATCTTCAGCCTGTCCTTCCTCTTGGAACGAAAAATATAGGCGACTCCGCGCCACGGATCCTGGCTCAACTCGTGCTGGACCTTGGCCACCAGCGTGTCGATGCCGCAGCGGAAATCGATCGGCTTGGTGTAGATCAGCACCTTGGCGTCGCTGCCCGGCCCGATCATCGCGCCCTCAGCAGCGCTGCGATTACCGAGGCGACCAGCGTCGAACTTGCGCCGTGGGCGACCATCACTGGCACGCCGCGCACTTCCATTGCGACCTGCACCACCGCGTCCGGCAGCAGCCGCGCGTTCGCGGCCTCCGGTTCGAGCAGCACCGCCGGCACCGATGTCGGCTCGATGACCGCCGGCAGGAACATCGCCCTGTCCTCGCGCGCCGCGTCCTCCGCCATCTCGCGCAACTCGCGGCGCCAGGCATATATCTGGGCCGGAAGGACATCGAAACACGCGGCCACCTCCGCCATGCTGCACGCCGGATCGAGCGACAGCTCCACCACCGCGCGCTTCTCTTCCAGCGTCCAGCGCCGTCGGCGCCCGTTCTCCACGCCGCCACTGCCGTCGATCTCTTGCTCCACAGTCACCCCGCCGAATCAAATTACGCGATATGCACGCGGGACACTCAAAGCTCATGGCCATCTACGCCACGTGGGTCTGGGATGACGGATACTCTCGGGCTTCGTGCGGTATTCCTGCAAAGGGGCAGGCACACCCGCCTTGTCCATGCGCGCGGTATCGCTCGTCCAGCTTTCCGGCAGAAACAGCCGCAAGCTCAGCATGAGCGGAACTTCGCCCGAGGCCAATGTCACCGACACCAACGTCTGGCAGTTCGCATTCTTGCCCAGCGCCGTAGCGTACTGGGGGGCGACGCCAACCGAGGCCTTGCCCTTCTTCGGCAGAGCGGTGTCGTCGATGATCAGCCAGGCTCCGTCATCGCCGACCAACTCGTCGGCCTGCTGCCACAAGGTCGCTTCCAGCGGAGCACTGTCCCACAGGCCGGCCCCGATGAAATGATGCAGCCGGTCATAAGCGACGGCGTCCGATCGGGCCGCCATGGGCTGGATGCTCTTGCGATCACCCGGCCCAATCAAGCCGGCGATATAGGCCGGGCACATCCGCCGCCGCGTCTTGTTACCCAGACCTTCCAGATACGGGGCAAGCCACCGCTTCAGATCCCCCTGCCAGTCCTCGTCCATCGCCAGCCTCCATAAAAGCTGGCTCCCCATGAATCACGCAATCAGCGCAAAGGGAATCCCAAAAATCAAATTTCTGCCAAAGTAGTGCTAGGAGGCCGCAATCGCAACCATCGGTGGTTGTGCGCTCGTGCAATCGCACAGCGCTGACCTTCCGCGACAACTCATCCATCGCCCAAGAGCAGGGCTGGGATCACTTCCCATAGCGCCTGCCCAGTCAGCGAGTGCGTTTACTCCGGCTTAAATGAGGTCGCGCACAGCGCCAGGAGGGACAGTTCCATGTCGCGCGACCTCACAAAACCCTCTGGATTCCCTCCCTATGCCGCCTGTGCTATGATTCCCGCTGAAGGAATCCGCTCATGACCACGATTTTCGACGATAGAGGTGACATTCGCAAAACTACAACGGCGGCACGCAGGCCTGCGACCGATTGGCTTTGGCGCCCTTGGTATGCAAAGCTCTGGTGGACGACGATCCCGGCCTGGTGGATTGGCATGGCCGCATCCACCCGCGTGCCAGCGCTAGGATCCTTCTACGACAGCGCTCTGGCGGGATTTCTCAACATCCTGTTCTTCCCGCCGACCGCGCTTATGGTGCTGGGCGTCTGTTACGTGCAACAGCGCTTGACCCTTTTCCCAATGTCAGGCGAAAGCGCACTTCTCTCCGATGAAGCCACGGATGCGATGGCTTATCTGGAAGCGGAGGACGTTCGGGCTCTTGAGGAGTTCAAAGCGAGCACCGACATTTACGATCCTCGATCCGGCGGCCTCTTTATCGGAAACCCTTTGAGTCCGCAGAATCCTCATCATCGTTTCTAGCGCTTCTTGAAAGTGCTATCGCCATCCGCAGGGCTGTTCTCTGCATCGAGGGAGAATCGCCCGCTTTTCAGGATGGCATTCTGATCAATCGAAGTGATCGGGCCGGTCGCGTCGAATGTTGCGCGGCCCGCGTCCGCATCGCCAAGATAGCGGTTGCGCAGGCCCTCGGGCCCGAGGATGCGATTGGATAGCTCACGCGAAAATGTGACCGACGGATCCGATGAGCGGGCAGCCGCACGCTGAGCCGCCGCGATCGCATTGCGCACATCGTAGTTGACAATGTCGAGATTGGCCTGTGCCGTTTCGCTTTCAATGCCCTGATCTTGGCTCCGGAATCCAATGCTCGCGCCGACGCGGCCCGATGTGGATTGTGACTTGATGGGGCCTTGGCTTTTGTTTCCACTCTGGCCCTGCTGCCCCCGACCTCCTGTGGCTTCGGATTCCGCGACACCGACGCTGCCTCCCAGATCTCCTCCCACCGTGGTGCCCATCGAGACTTGATCCTGCGCCGACCGAGAAATACCGCGCTGCCATCCGGTCTGCGCGATGATCGCCTGCACGTCACGGGTTAGTGTATCGGCGACCTGCGGCTTCAGCCGCCAGTTGCCGTGCCGATCCATCTCGAACCCACCCTTGAGCCAGTTCGACATCATCGCCTGACCCTGTTCGCCGCTACTCAGGAAATGCTCGATTGTATCGGGGCCAGCCTGCTTGCCCGCCTCGAAGCGCGTGCTGGTGTCGCTGCGCGCCGACTGCTGGAAGCCGACCGAGCTGGAGACAAGCACATCGTTGTTGGCGAAGCTGAACCGCGCCCGCCCGCCACTGGCGATCGCGCCGAGCTGACTCTCGTTGATCAGCCCGCCGCGCCACATCTCCGCGGCCGTCTCCGGGGTCAGATTGAGGTTGATGTCTCCGTTCTGCGCCATCGCGATCTCACGCTTCGACATAGTGACACCATGATCGGTCAGCAGCTTTTGCATGCGCGTCAGCCGTTCGTTGTCGACAATCCGCGTCAGGCGTTCGTTGCGGGCGCGATCGGCGATCCCTTCCGCGCCGCCCTCCGCCATATCGGTCTGGTTGCCGACGCCCTGGGAAAGCGTGCGGATGAAGCTGTCGAGCCGCGCGGCCTGTCGCACTGACATGCCCGCAGCGGCAGCGCCTTCGGCAAAGCCCGCATTGTCGGCCTGACGGCGCTGCTCGCCGATCCGGGCGGCCGAACGGGTGCCATCGGGACCAACTTCGCGCTGGGCGTCGAGCTTGCCCGACCGCTCCGCGAAGTCATAGCCCGCCGCCTCGCGGGTGCGGCCATAGACGCTGGTGCCCTCGCGCGCAGCCTCTGCCGTCGCGCCGTCGGCCGTTCCGACCTGGACCGCGGCATTGTAGGTTTCCAGCGCCCGGAGCACCTGGGCTTCATTTCGGCCGGTTGCGCGGGAGAGTTGGGTGATGGCGGTGGAGCGGGCTTCGCCAGAGAGGGTGTTGATGAAGGAGATGCGGCGGGAGGCTTCCTGCACAGGGATTCCAAGCATCGCTGCGGCATTGCGCTGGCCGGTATTGCTGCCGGTGCGGTGCGCCTGCTCGGTCGCCACATTGCCGCGCTCGATCCTTGCCACATTGTCGCCCGCGAAGTCGCGCCGGCCTTCCATCGCGCCCACCTGGATCTGAGCGCCGGTGAGGTCGTTGCGCAGCATCTGCTCCTGGTCGAA
>FWWL01001274.1_pt1 | contig 61419 bp, 52 predicted proteins | sample 2228331 | NCBI WGS metagenome assembly FWWL01 (sample SAMEA103939775, study PRJEB20133) | metagenome
ACATACAACAACAAGAAAGTTTAAATTTTTTTGATTTAAATAAAAATAAGAATGGATAACAAAACTCAGCAACAACCTCCAAATTACCACTCTGACCACGGTTCGACACCAAGCCCTCTAAATAGTTTAGCAAGGTTAAAAAGTCTTATTAAAACACGAAGTCAACCACCTCAACAGTTACAAAACTCACAAAGTTATTCAAACACTCAACAACAACCGCAACAATCAATAACCTCTCCAAGATTGTCACCAGAGGAAGTATCCTTAACTAATAGTCAAAAAATTGAAAAAATAAACCAAATTATAGCTGAATTTGAAAGAGAAATGAATCTTTTAAGATTAAAAAGAATCCAAATAGCCGAAAACTATGTCCAGCAGTTTGCTAACAATAGAGTTCAGCAAATCCTTAATTATCTAAAACAATCCGTACAAAGAATAACCAACTTATTTAACCAAAACAAGAGGAGATAATTTTTACTACTCATCAAAACTAAAAAATTTTCGGGAAAATGAAAATCGCAGAGCATGTAAAAGATGATAGTATTGCTTAATACTTAGAATCTACCCCTACCCCACCGCAAAAGTAACCATTTTGTTTGGAATTACTTTAGAAAATTTAATAGTCTTACCTTTTAGCCATTTTGCCGCTATTTCTTTGGCTTTTTGCAGTAGCTCTTGCTCACTTGTATCTTTAAGTGCTACAAACTCCGCTCGCACCTTACCATTAACCTGAACGACAATTGTTACCTCGTCTTCAACACATAAAACTGGATCAAATTTAGGCCAACCAGACAAGTGAATTGACTTCGTATAATCTTTCTTATCATATCCGTTTACTTTATACCAAAGCTCCTCGGTAATATGCGGAGCAAAAGGCGCCAGCACTTGTAAAAACCCTTTCCAAATATTCGAAGGAATCTGGTCTTGCTCTTTAAGCAGATTTACAAAAGTCATAATCTCGGCTACAGCTACATTAGTTCTAAGTGCTGGAATTTGCTCGGTAATTTTTTTGACCATTTTGTGGTAGGCTGACAATAATTTTCTGTTAATAGTTGAACCTTCATCATTTTTCACTTTCTCTCTCAAATTCCAAATTGTATCTACCAACCGCTTGCAAGCTTTCAAACCCCCATCTTGCCAAATTACTGTTCCGTCGTAAGGTCCAATAAAGTTGATATACAACCTTAAAGCATCGGCTCCTACCAGCTCTAATTTCTCGTCTGGACTGATAACATTGCCAAGACTTTTAGACATTTTACGACCGTCAGGCCCCAAAAGCAAGCCACCATTTGTACGATAATCGTAAGGCTCGCTGGTGGGCACATAACCTTGATCAAACAAAAACTTGTGCCAGAATCTTGAATACAATAAGTGTAAAGTAGTGTGTTCTGAACCACCAAAGTAATGATCAACCGGTAGCCAGTATTTTAGTTTATCGTAACTAGCAAACTCAGCATCATTTTTGGGATCACAATATCGCAAATAATACCAACTACTTCCAGCCCAATTAGGCATTGTGTCTGGCTCCCGTTTGCCAATTATTATACCTTGCTCGTCTCGAATATTTATCCAGTCTATTTTGGCAAGAGGTGATCGACCTTCTGGAGACGGTAAATAATCTTCAACATCGGGTAAAACCAATGGTAGTTTGTCAGTATCAAGAAGCCTGATTTCGTAGAGTTCGCCATCAATATCGATCAAAGATAACCCCGAAAAATATTTGTTTATCCAATCAAAAGCCTGAGATAATACATCCACAATATATGTATCTTTGTTCTCCGCTATAAGCTCTTTCACAAAATCCTTTTGTTTCCAGCTAGGAAAATAAACCGTATATTGAGACTGTGGAATAACAAAATTTAAAATTTGATCAGCCTTAACCCACATCATCTCACTAGCTTTTTCTGGTTCTTGAATCTTTGGTTCGCCTTTAACTGTAACTATGAAAACAAAATTCAGTTTTTTATTGTCCTCACTAAGATTTATTTCAGTAAATCCTAAGTAGTGCAAAATTTGACCTAGATCGCACCCTGTTTCTTCTTTAATCTCTCGTTGCATCGCCTGTAGAATGGTTTCACCTTCTTCTATATGTCCACCAATCAAGTTAAAATGATTTGGAAACAATGTTCTAGTTGCTGATCTTTTTTGAAGCAAAATTTGACCTTGGGAATTAACCACAACACAATCAACCACACCAACCCTACCCGACTGCTTTAATTGCTCATCAAGTTGAGCAAAATCTACAAAAACATCATTAAGTCTAATATACTCAAACGGAAACGGTTCACCCCAATATCGCTGACGACTAAAGACCCAATCACGGAATTTATAGTTAATTTCTCGCTTACCTTTACCTTCATTTTCTAATTTCTGAACTAATTTTTCTTTAGCCTCCTCGCTGGTTAAACCGGAATACTCCCCTGAATTAAACAAAACACCATAATTAGTAAAAATTTCACCATTTTTTTCTTCATTCACAGGTTTTACATTTTCCAAAATCTCTAATCCAAATTTTTTAGCAAACTCAAAGTCTCGCTCATCATGACCCGGAACTGCCATAATCGCTGCAGTACCATAACCACCAAGTACATAATCACTAACCCAAATTGGCACCTTGTCACCAGTAATTGGATTGATAGCATAACTTCCTGTAAAGACCCCGGTTTTTTCCGCTCCAATCTGCCTTTCTCGCTCACTTTTGTTTTGCACTTCTTGCAAATAAGCCTGTACCTTTGGTAAATTTTCCTCAGTGGTTAGTTGCAAAACCAAAGAATGCTCGGGAGCCAATACCAAAAAAGTAGCCGCAAAGATGGTATCGACCCGGGTGGTAAAGGTTTCAATTGTTAAATTCTCCTCTTGAGAAATATTTGTAGAGTAGAGTGTTTTCTTGTGCAAAACTTGTTCAAGGACACTCCAAACACTTGGCTCTACTATCCCGCTAAAATGTCCCTGAGCCTCTACGGCTATCAGCTCACCATTTACAGCTTGGGCCAAAGCCTGAGCTTGAGCGGTGGAAATCACCGAATCAGAAGTAGATTGCAAACACTTAGCAAAAGTGATGTTCGCTTTAATTTTTTCAAAGTTAAAATTCCAATTCCATTTATGGGTAAACGGTCGTACATTAATGTCTCTGTCCAAAAAATCTGGAGACACAAAGCCGCCAGTGGTAACCAAACCGAAAATCGGTTGATCCAATTTTTCCAAAACTTTGAGAGCTAGCACAGAACCAAGACTATGCCCTAGTATGATTGTGTTACTGTCAAACTTAACCGAACTTAAAACAAAATCGACACACTCCTGTTCGTCCGGATCAATAAAGTTAGGCAAATCCAAAGCTACTACCTCACAACCAAACTTTTCTAGTTGAGACTTAAGCCAAGGAATATAAATAGTTTGAGAATTACCTCGAAAACCGTGTAAAATTACAACTTTTGCTTTCTGTTTTGTCCTTTTTGTAGCTGTTTCCACCTCCCATCTGACCCTGCAACCCTCACTTTTGCCAATCCAATTTCGTTGCATTTCTTTGATATGCTCTGGAAAATGAGTTTCTTCCAAGCCGCTAAGTAGTTTTTCGGCATATTCGGGCATCTTCAAAACCCACTGTCTCATCTTTTTGCGATAAACTGGATGCTCGCCTCGCTCACTAATTTTAGTTCCATTTGGACCATCCAAAACCTCTTCATTAGATAGCACAGTTCCCATCTCCGGGCACCACCACACTTCAGTCTCTTTTTGTTCAGCTAAACCAGCTTTATAAAACTCACCAAAAATCCACTGAGTCCATTTATAATAACTTTCATCAGTTGTAGAAAATTCTCTGTCCCAATCAAAACCATAACCCATTCGCAGAATTTGTTGCTTAAAGTTAGCAATGTTTTCTTTAGTAATAATTTTGGGGTTTTTACCTTCTTTTCTAGCTCGCTCTTCAGTAGGCAAACCAAAAGCATCCCAACCCATCGGAAAAAGCACATTATACCCATTCATTCTCAAAAATCTAGCATATACATCTGGTACAGTGTAACGAAAAGCATGACCAATGTGCAAACTAGAGCCGGACGGATAAGGAAATTCGGTTAGAATATACTTTTTGGGACGATTATCAAAGTCAACAGCTCGGTAGAGGTTGTTTTCAAACCAAAGTTTTTGCCAATAACTTTCAATATTTTTATAAGGATAGGAATTGTTTTGGGTATCAGTATTTTCAACTTGACTGCTTAAATTTGAATTTTGCTTCATAAAAAACGGTTTTAATTGGTTTTAACTTTTAATTAAAAACGACAAAAACAATTTATATATCACCACCAAAACTTCCTCTTGTCAAGATTACTAGTTACAACGAATTTGATAATACTTATTTTTTTATAATTGAATTAGTTTTTTTATAATTGAATTAGTTTGTTTACATTAGAATTATATTTAATTATTCAATATTTTTGCCTATGTCAGAAACACCAAAAAACGGAAATGAATTCTAACCAGATTTTAAATTGAGTATTGATGGATATGTCGATGATTCAGAACAAGAAAGACTGCAAGAGGCACTGGAAAGACTTCTAGAGGATCCTGATTTACGTAAAACATTATTACAATCGGAGAATCAACGCTAGATGGATTATTGAATTATAAACAAAAAAATCTAGAATGATTGAAAAATATGGTCAAAAGAAAACATTATCAATTCTGGCTAAGATGTATATTACTTTCCCAAGTGTTATCAGTTGGAAAGAATTAAACCGCTTTGTAACAGTCTTAATGGAGAAAAATCAACACCAAACAATGGAATTGACAGCAGATCGAACGAACTTTCTAGTGGAGATACTCGAAATAATAATAGATTGATAGATAAACTCTTGGTCAAAGACTAACTCTCACTCCTGATCCAGAACCAAGAACCCCACTTACCCCTATTATCGGGGAATCTCCAGAATCACCTATTAAACTTTAGAGAACATTACTCATAACTTATGTGATCATCACAAAAAGGTGGTTTTTGTTTTGTTTGTTCGACCAATTTCAGTTTTTGATTTAAAAAATTAAAATATTCTTAAAAAATACAACAAAAAACATCAATCGCTTGACAGAATTTGACACATTAGTCTTGTTTCTTAATAGTTAGTTTTAAACTAAAATTGTTTTAGCAATGCCTGTTTCTACTCAAAATTTGTACTTTTTGCCTTCTGGAGAAGTGCAGGAATTTAATGTGGTTATTGAGATTCCATATGGTAGCCAAAATAAATACGAATTAGATCCCGAAACTGGGGCTTTGATGTTGGATAGAGTTTTGTTTTCTGCTGAATTTTATCCTTTTAACTATGGTTTTATTCCGTCAACTAAAGCGGAAGATGGGGATGCTTTGGATGTGGCGGTATTATTAACTAATCCCGTTCCTCCAATGACAGTACTCAAAGCCAGAGCCATCGGTATGGTCAAAAAAATCGACTCAGGTGACCAAGACAATATGATTTTGGCCGTGCCCACTGGTGATCCAAGATTTAAAGATGTAACTGATATTTCTCAACTACCAAAACATCGAATTGACGAAATTCTAGACTTCTTCCAAAATTACAAAAGACTTCAAAACAAGACAGTCCAGATTCAGGGCGTCTTTGGCAGAGAAGAAGCTGAAAAAGAAGTTGCAGCTCATTTAAACAATTATACCAAATAAAAAAATTTTATGAATAATTTAGGAAATATATTAATTACTATTGAGATAGTTTGCCTGATACTAGCATCAATTTTGATTTTAATGCAAAACAGAGGTGCTGGTTTGTCTGGAACTTTTGGCGGTAGCAACCAGATTTACATTACTCGAAGGGGAATTGAAAAATGGGTGGTTGGTTTGACTGTGTTTTTTATTGTCGTGTTTGTGGTAGTTAGAATTGTTTCGCTTTATTTAGCTTAAAGTTTTAATTTTTATCGGAAAATTAAAAATCGCCAATGTGTTTGGATTAAATTAAAAAGTGATTACTGTTTTGACATTCGTAATTATAACGGATTTTGAGAATTAAACTGGCTTGTAAATTATTACTGAAAAATTTTAAGAGAGTTTTAGTATTTTGTTCCAAACGGTATGCAATACATTCAACTTACAAAAGGTGTTCATTTGTTATTACAACCAGCTGACCGTAATAGAATTGATTTAGAATTTACCTATTCTAGTGGCGGTGGGTGGTTCGAGCAGACGGGAGATAAAGGAAAGCGACATTTGCTTGAACATTGCTTAGTTTCTAGCACTCAAACGATGAACTTTGCAAAAGTCAAAGACTACTGTTTTGCTAATGAGATAGACCTAAATGCTTACACCAGCAATTTAACAATGTCACTGGTTGCCAGCGGTCACAAAGATGACTTTGGTAAAATCTTTGATTTATTGGCTGAATTTTTTTTCAACCCGTCCTTTCGTCAAGAAGATCTAGATAGAGAAAAAGAAATAGTTTTGAGAGAAATTAGCGAAAGAACAGGAGACCCTAATTATATTTTATATTACGATACTTTAAAACAGGTTTTTACCGAAGACTCCTTAATTAACAACCAAGTGATAGGATTGGCAGAAGATGTAGCCAATACCACTTTGGAGGATTTTTATAGACTTCATAGACAAATTTTAAATGATAGTCACTTAATTCTTAAATTTAGCGGTGGTGGTTTTGAGGTGGACACTGTGATAGCTAAAGTTTCCCAAAAAATGAAGCAAACACCGAATTTGCCTGCCGAACCTGCCCAAAAATTGGGTTTTTTACCAAACAATACCTTCAAAGAATTTACTAATTTGCCTTACACTCACCCACTAGGACATGAGCATGCCGAGGTGACAGTATTTATTCCTTGTTCAGTAAATTTTGAAAATAGACCATCTCAAGCAGTTTTTGAGCAATTATATCTAAAATATGGTGGTATTTTGTATGATCGTTTAAGAGACGAATTAGGCTTGGTGTATGGTATTTCCGGAGGTTTTAGGCAAACTATACAGTCTTTAGAAATTGAATTAGCCTGTGAAATAAGACATATTAAACAAATTTTAGAAGAAATATACAAAACTTTTGGTGACTTTGAAAAAAACTTCAAATCAGAAAAATTTAACCAGATGAAAGATAAAATTAGAAAACAGAAAGATATGTCCACAGACAACCCCAAATTTTTTGTAGATTTTGCCGAAAACAGAATGCTTAATTTTGGTTTAGTTGAACAATATGAAGACTATAGCCGAAGGCTAGAAAGTGTGGATCAAGAATCAATAAAAAATCTCTATGATCAAATTAAACAAGGCTTACCATTTAGAAAAGTCTTAGTTGTTAGTAAAGACGAAAAGATTCAAAATTCCAAAATTTTTGTGTAAATTTTGTGTTGGTTGGTTAATACAAAATAGTTTTATTTCTAGTTTGTCCATTAAACAAAATAAGATTCTTAATTACAACAATCTAATAATTTTTATGTATACTAAACTTAAACTATTTATTTAGTAGAAACATCTCAAAAATGAGCATTTGACAAGTTTTAATTATGAATTTAAGTAGTCTAGAGACTAGGCTCTTCTAGCCTAAACACGATGTTATTATCGTTTACAGTAAAAACTTTTACTTGCTATTTTATTGCTTGCTATTTTACAAAAAATATGCTAGTTTAATAGTAACTTGTATTAATTACATTAATTTTATTAATTTCTAACACTGTTTTTTATGCTTCAATTTATCAAATCCAAAAAATTATATTTATATACAACAAGCATATTTTCTTTTGTTTTTAGTTTCCTACCTATCTCAGTCAATGCTCAAATAACCGCACCAGAACTTCCCGGAGGAGGAATCACATTAAATCTCACTAGAGAAAACATATACGAGCTTTTAGTCTCTATTGCTCAATTAGCAGTTTTCATTATACCCGGTGTTACTCTTTTGTTTATTATTTGGGGTGCATTTAAACTCACCACTGGTGATTCAGAGACTGGTTGGAAAATAATTAAGAATGCACTAATAGGTTTAGCTATTGCGGCTCTTTCCTTCTTGGTTATTGCCTTAATTACTGGCTTAATAGAGAGAATATACGACGGAACTTTGTTCGATTTAGTTTAATAATTACATTCAACTATTCATTTATTTAATTTTAAGCTTCTCGCTGGGCTAGTTTCAGATCTGTGTCTTGTTTATCAAAATAATAAGTTTAAGAGATTTTAATATCTGTTTTCTTAAGGGTGCTTTTTGTGAAAAAATAAAATAAAATAAAATAAAATAGAAAAACTAAGTTTAGTATATCTACACCCAAATGTAGCGATGAACTAAATATTGAAAATAAACAAATCAAAAAATTTAATGACCATTACAGACATAATCCAGTCCAAAAATATTGTCTCAACCTTTCCTAACCGTGGATTGTCTCTTGTTAGTGGCAAAGGAGTTTATCTTTATGACGAAAAAGGGGAAGAATATCTGGACATGGGTTCCAATTTTGGTGTCAATCTTCTTGGTTATGGTTCAAGCCGGGTTACAGAAAGCATCAAACAACAGGTTGATATTCTGATTAACTGTCATGGCTCTTTTGGCAACCCTCAACGAAGCCAAGCCACTAAAAAACTTTTAGAACAAATAAAACAAACTGGTCTGGTTGGGTTTAGTCGAGTTCTTTGGGCAAATTATGGTACAGAAGCAGTGGATGCCGCTATCAAATTTGCTTTGATTACTACTGGTCGCAGTCGTCTTTTGTCGCCTAAAAATGATTATCATGGCAAAACTCTAGCGGTACTTTCTGTAACCAGTAGCAATGAAGGTAAATATCAAAAACCTTTCCAAAAATTTTTACTTCCCACAGACTATTTTGAGTTTGGCAACATTGACTCTCTAAAAAAAATTATTTCTGACCAACATGCCGCTTTAATTATTGAACCAATTCAAGCAGAAGGGGGAATCATTGTTCCTCCAGAAAATTACTTGCCACAAGTAAGTCAGTTGTGCAAAGAGTATGGAGTGTTGCTAATTATTGACGAAATTCAGACTGGCTTAGGTCGTAACGGTCGGTTTTTGAATGTTCAAAAATATGTGCCAGAGGGTTTTGATTGTGATATGATTTTGTTTGGTAAAGGACTTGGAGGAGGTCTGCCAGTGTCTGCTGTGATTATTAAAGAAGAGTTAAATGCTAGAATTCCCAAAGGAGTACACACTTCTACCACAGGAGGAAATCCTTTAAGTATGGCTGGAGTAGTAGCTTTTTTGGACGAGTTACAAAAATCTCAAATTATAGAAAAAAGCCGAGCCATCAGCGAATATTTTTTTGAACAGTTAAGAAATTTACAAGTTAAGTTAAACAAAAAAATCGTTAACATCAAGGGAGAAGGTTTTATGATTGGAGTGCAATTATCAGAGACTATAGATCCTGTGGATATTCTTAAAGAATTACAACAACATAAAATCATCGCCTTGCCTTGTAGCAAAGATACTGTCAGATTTTTACCACCTTTGATAATCCAAAAAGAACATGTAGACAAAGTCTGTCAGGCTTTAGAAGTAATTTTAAATTAAACATTGACATTTAATAAAACATAGTTTTTTTCTAAGATCTAATCTTAATTAGATTTTTTATTCCTTTTCTAATTTTACTAAATTAAATTCTATGTTTGCATTTCTTAAAAAATTGTTTTCTTTTAACCAAAAATCCAAGAAAACTATTGATGATTTTCAGATTTCAGAAGAAGCTCTAGCTAACAAAAAACTACAACTATTTACCACTCGTAACGAAGATGAAGAAGTTGTTGTGATGAGAATTGTTGATTTCAACGAGGCAAAAGGCTTATTAAAAAATTTTCTTTCTAAAAATTCTTTTGTAAGTTCTGCAGAAATAAAAGATGAAGATTTTGTTTTTGGACTACAAAGTCCTGACGAATATTATATTCAATTTGTTAAAAAAGAGGTTAGAGGTTCTTTAGTTTTGGATTTTGTGGGTATAGAAACAGAAGGTTTCTTTCAAGAAATAAATGCTACTAATCAGAATATAAATTATTGGATAGAAGTTTTAAAAAAATTTTGGAGCATAGAAGATGTTAGGAGTTTTTAGTTGTCAGTTACAAAGTTTTTGCTCATTTATCTTTTCAAAAAAAGAATTTCACCGACTTCGCTATTAAAAGTATCTAAAAGTTAGGTTTTTTATATCTTCTTGTTGACCAACCGAATAAATTCAAGTCGTTAGTAAATCTAAAAAGGTGGTATTATTTACCCAACCACCCTTATTACTTCCTTAACATCAGTTACTCCCAAAATAGCTTTTAGTATAGCATCTTGTTGCATCGTTAACATTCCCTCTGTAGCAGCTACCCTCCTAACATCTAAAAAAGAAACACTTTCCCGAGCAAGTAAGTCTCGAATACTATCAGTCATAGTTAGCACTTCATAAACCCCAATTCTACCTTTATAACCTAAACCTGCACACTTATCACAACCGTCAGAAGTATAGAATTTGATTTCACTGGGCAGTTCGACCCCATGGTTTTGAGGCATATTGGATAAAACATTGTCTACAAAAGCTTTTTCTCGGTCGTCTAGAATAGCCACTCGTTTACAATGAGGACAAAGTTTACGAACTAATCTCTGACCTACCACCATATTTAAAGCATCAGCTAGCAAAAAACCTTTGATTCCCATTTCCATCAATCTTGGCACAGCACCTGCAGCATCGTTAGTATGAATTGTAGATAATACTTTGTGTCCCGTAAGAGAAGCTTGCACTGCTACATCAGCTGTTTCCTTATCACGAATTTCTCCTACCATCACTACATCAGGATCCTGCCTCAAAATTGACCTCAACCCATCAGAGAAATTATAACCAGCACTGTGATCGATTTGGGTCTGGGAAATTCCGGGCAATTTGTATTCAATTGGGTCTTCTAAGGTGATAATCTTGTTTTGGCCGTCATTTAAAGACTTTAAAAAAGTGTATAAACTAGTGGTTTTACCACTTCCAGTAGGACCTGTTGCCAATATCATTCCGGTAGTTTTAAAAAGAGCTTCCCGGGCTCTAATGTTCGCATTACCAATAAACCCTAAATCATCTAATGTTAGATTGACACTACCTGTTCCCAAAAGCCTCATAACTATTGAATAACCGTAGTTAGAAGGCAATAGAGAGACCCTCATATCAATTTCCTTAGATCCAGCAAAGAAAGTAAAACGACCATCTTGAGGTTGATTATCTACATTAATTTTTAATTTAGACATTACCTTGATACGATTTTCAATTTTATCAACCAAATCAACTGGTAATTGTAAAAAAGTGTGTAAAACCCCATCAATTCTAAGTCTAATATTATATACATCTTTTTCTGGTTCAAAGTGAATGTCTGAAGCATCGTTCTTAATAGCAGCAATCAATATAGCTTCAACAATTTCAGTGATAGAAAGCTGTCTCCATTTTTGAATTAAAACCTTAGGATTGGATAAGGTTGGATCTTGCATTTTTTCTTCTGTTATGTTGATATTTTCGCTAAAATTAGAATAGCTAACTGCATATTTATATTTCTCTATAAGATTATCAAAACTAGCCTGACTACAATAATAAATAACTACCTGCCTGTCTTCTCGTTCCAACATTCTAATAATTTCCTCTTGACCAGGATGATCGGGCTTTGGTGTGGCTAAATACACCAATCCATCCTTGATTCCAATAATTCCAACTTTAGCAGATAAAGCCTGCTCTTTAGAAATTTTAGTTAATTGATTTATATTTATTGGATATCCATAAAGATTAACATATGGCATGCCTAATCGTCTTGCCTCTATTTGAGTATTTCTTTCAGTATATTGTCTATCTAGCTCATTTTTAAGTGTTTTTAACCTATTTAATTTTTCATTATCTATAGTTTGTAGTTTTACTACTGATGGACGACCTATAGAATTGGGATCTAGTTGAACTACTGACATACACTAAATTTTACTAAAAGATTGTTTTTAGGTCAAATAGTTAAACACTTAATCTAATACAATTATAAAGTAAACACTACTGTAATGTTTAATTAAGATTTGTGTGTTTTGTATTAATTAATGCCTTTTATCAATTTTGAGATATTAAAAATAATCATTAAAACAAACAATACCATACTTACAAAGAATTATTTCATTAAAAAATTCTGCCTTGTATAAATAATTTTTAGATTCAATGAAAAACTGCTTGACTACTTTTTTCAAACAATTAACAAAGAATAGTCTTTTTTTTTATAAAAAATTTCTGCTTATGCAGAAAAAAATTGTTATTACTGGAGGTAGTTCCGGTATTGGTTTAGAAATTGTAAAAATATGTTTAAAAAAACATTGGTTAGTTTTTAATCTGAGTAGACATACTAGCAATGTAGAACATCCAAATCTTAAGCATATAGAATGCGATTTAGAACATCCAGTCGATCGTCTTTATCCAATACTAGAAAGTGCTCGTAAAGAAATTGGTAATGTTGATGTTTTAATAAATAATGCAGGTGTGTATTACACTGGTGATTTAGACAAGCAAAATCCTGATCATATAGAAAAAATGATTAGAATAAACTTAATGGGTACCATATACACGACACGAGTATTTTTGCCGACTTTCAAAAAACAAAATTATGGTACAATTATTAATATATCTTCGGCTGGTGGAACACCATATGGTGGTAAACCGGGAGAAACTGTTTATATGAGTAGCAAATATGGAGTATCTGGCTTTACAGAAGGTTTGAAAAAGGAATTAATAAATGAAGGTTATAATATTCGTGTAATGGGTTTTTATCCAGCAACCACAAATACAAATTTATTTAAAAACTTAGAGAATCAAGGGAAAATCGATACTTCAAAGTTTATGCATCCCAAAGATATTGCTGAAATTATCTTCTTTATGATTACACGACCCAATAGAGTATCCATGGATTATATAGTTGTAAATAGGAATAAATGTTTTTAAAATTCAACTATGATTCTGAAAATTATCCTTGTTATTTACTTCTAAAAAACAAGAAAAACAGTGACTAAGACCAGACTTAATTTTAAAAATTGACAAAAATTAAATTCAAAATATGCTTTTTGACTAAAGTAGTAAGAATTGTTGTTAGTAGTTTTACTAACTATATTATTAAAAAGTTTGTTAAAAGCAAATTATTTTAACATAAAAAAACACTACACTTGGCTAAACTGAATACCAAATCAATCGTGATTTAATCCTGATAAACAGCACTTGACCTTATCTTGACTAACTGGTTTATTATTCATACTCCATATAGTATGGATTCTAACCAAATTTTCTGGCAAAGATATCAACAACTCAACTTAGAGCAAAAACAGGCAGTTGACACGATCGATGGCCCGTTGATGGTCGTAGCCGGCCCGGGTACAGGCAAAACAGAGTTGCTTAGCATGAGAGTAGCCAACATCCTCAGGCAAACGGATACTCTACCAGAGTCTATTCTTTGTCTTACTTTCACAGACTCGGCGGCTGTAAATATGAGAGAGAGATTAACCAAAATTATTGGTCCACAAGCTAATAAAGTATGTATTCACACTTTTCATAGTTTTGGAACCGAAGTAATTAACCATAACCCTGAATATTTTTTTTCTGGAGCTAGGTATATGCCCGCTGACGACTTAGCTTCAATTGAAATTTTACAAAGTATTTTTAATACTTTTGACTATGACGATCCGCTTAATAAATACAATCCCAAGGATGGTTGGACTTATTTAGATTCTATCAGATCTAGAATTAGAGATCTTAAAAAAGAAGGTATAACCCCCGAAGTCTTTGAGCAAATTTTGGACGACAACGAAACCTTTATTTCGCAAGCTAGAGATATTATCAAAGATTTTTTCGCTAACAAAATAAGCAAATCTTTACTCTCAAAAACCCGAGGATCTTTGCTTGCACCGTTAAGTCAGATTAACTTTAACGAAAAACAGCCAAACTATAGCCTTAAAAAATCTATAGTAGAAAGTTTGCAAAAGACTCTGGACAAAATCGAAGCTCAAGAGAAACCCAAAACAAATGAATTAACTTCGTGGAGAAATAGTTTTTGTAAAGTGGATGAAGACAAAAAATATCGGCTGAAAGCTGATCTTAACCACAAAAAATACCGTTCTTTAGCTAGAATTTATCAAAAGTATCAAGAAGGTCTGCACCAGTCTGGTTTGTTTGATTTTGAAGATATGCTTTTGGAAGTGCTAAAAGCCTTTGAGAGACACAAAGAGCTTAGATATAATTATCAAGAGCAATTTTTATATATTTTGGTTGATGAATTTCAAGACACTAGTGGTGTGCAAACCAAACTTATTGATATGCTAATTGACACAGAGCTGACTAATAATAGACCAAATCTAATGGTAGTTGGTGATGACGACCAGTCAATTTTTAAATTTCAAGGGGCTTCTTTGAGCAATATTCTAAACTTCAGACAAAAATATCCAACATGCCAAATTATTACTCTGACTAAAAATTATCGCTCAAAACAAACTATTCTCGACTTTGCCAGTCACTTTATAAACAACTGCGAACAAAGACTTACTGATTTGCCCGAAATTAACAAAATTTTGATTAGTCAAGTTGAATCCTAAAATTTTAGCAAAAAAAATGCTAGGTTGACAAAAATTGTTCAAGGTAATAACAACTTAGTTTAGTTGTTAACTTCACATTGAATTTATGCCTAGAAAAAAACAAAGCACCGACCAAAAAATTCAAGACCTTAAAAATAAAAACCTTTCAAAATCGAATGATACTCAAGAAGAAAAAAACGATTCATCTGCCTCCACTAAAGTTTCCGATAACTCGTCAGTTTCTGGCGACGGTCAGAATCAAACTCAAACTCAAAATCAAAATCAAACTCAAGACGATGCAATTCAAAAATTGTCTGCAGAGCAAGATGCTTTAAAAAAAGAAATAGAAGAACTTAAAGCTAAAAATCTAAGGCTTCTGGCCGATATGCAAAATGTAATGAAACAAAACGAAATGGATATAGACAGAGCAAAAAAGTCGGTCAAAAAAGAAATCGCTTTAAGTTTGGTTGATTTTGTTAGCAATATGAATTTGGCTTTTAGCTATACACCTCAAACTAGCGAGACAGTAGTCAAAGATTTTGTTAACAGGCTAAAAACTAGTCTGGATACAAGCCTCAAAACTCTCCAAAAATTTAATATTGAAATTATCATTCCAAATCCGGGTGATTCATTTAACCCAGAATTTATGAATGCCATCAACGAACCGCCTGACAGTTCCTCTACTCCAACAGTTAAAGGAGTGGTGAGTGCTGGAGTAAAAGTAGATGGTCAAGTAATCAAGCCGGCAATAGTTACTTTTTAGCGGTTGTCAAAAACAAAAAAATGTGATAAGTCGTTTTCACGACCGAAATCCTAGTTTTAGGAAGTTTATGTCAAAACATTATTTATCTCTTAGAGAACAATACAATGATTTGTATGAGTATATATCAACAATTACTTGGATACAATACGAAGAAGCTAAAAAAAGAGGTAAAGATTATAAGGGTTATTCCTATTTTTTTGGTAGAACTTTGCATAGATTACTACACCCACTTTATTTTTTTCATCAAAAGAATGATCCACAATTTCTCCACGAGCAAGAAAAATTTGATCCCGCAAATCCAGAAGAAAAATTCACTACTTGGGAGCAGAAGAAAGCTTTTCTAACTCTAAAATTTAGAGAAAAGAGATTAGAAATATATAGTAAAGAATTTACTCAAAATGTACTATCTCAATACGACTATCAGGTCATCCAGTGGCTAATTAAAAATCATTACCATAAAATTTATGAGTTTGATCCATATCTAAGTTTTTATTTGGATATTGTGGATTGGTCAGAAGAAGACTTCCATGCCTTTTTTAAAACTGAAAAAGAAATTGTTTTTGCTTAATTATATAAATTTGCATTTTCTGCAAAATAGTAGAAAAAGTTCAAGAAAATTCTAAAAATACTATATAATCATCTTACAAAAATATTTTATATCTATTTTCAAAGTCAATTTTAACTATCCAGATAGTCGATTACAACTTAATGGTTTGACAAATCTGTTTAGTTCAAGCAGAGATTGTCAGTTATAACATATTTTATTATGAATAACTTTAGCGAAGCGGATTATCAAAAAAAAATTTCTGAACTAAAAGAGCAATTCGCAGAATTCCAAGTGGACTGGAATTATGAGCATAATGTGTCCATTTGTGAGCGATCCAAAACAGTTATTGAACCGTTGATTAGTGATGAGTTTTTTCTTAGCTATCACAAAGAATTTGAACACCCATCGTGCACAGAAACTAAGTATCTAATTTTTGATTATGACGGAGTAATAGCTAATTCTAACGAAGCTAATCTGGCTTGCTGGGCTGAACTGAGGGCTGGTGGTGATTATCAAAAAGCCAAAGAAATGAGGGATGAATATTTTGATCAACCTAGACATCATAAAGATCACAAACTTAGCCCAGAGGAATTTGAACGACAGACTGCTACTAGCTGGAATTTTATGGAATGTATGGCTAATAAAGAGTTTTATTTATTTGATGAGTTTATTAATGAGATTGCTAAAATTCCAAACACCAAACTTGCCATCGTCTCCAGTGCGTCGAGAGATTTGTTGATTTTACCAAAAATCAGAAATTGCAAGTTAAACTTTACCCACATTTTAGGTAGAGAAAATCACCACTCCAAAGAGGAAAAAGTGGCTCAAGTTTGTAAAGATTGGGGCATATCCCCCACACAAGCTTACTATTTCACTGACACCAAAGCTGACGTGATTGAGTTGCAGGACTTCATGGACAAAACTAAAATTATTGGTTGTAGTTGGGGTTGGGCAGGCAGAGATAAATTGCTTGAAGTGTTGCCAGAAAGTCAAATTTTAGACAAATTTGAAGACATCCACAGACTGTTTGGAAACAAAACTAATTTACAAAAACTAACCTTAAAAGGTTTAGACGAAGTGAATTTTTATCCTAGTGAATTTAGACAAAGAGGTCAAAACTTTATCCAAAATATTCGTGATTGGTGCATTTCTCGGGATCTTACTTGGGGTCATAAAATTCCTGTATGGTATAACCTAGACACTAATCCAGAAAAAGAATTTTTTAGTTATCAAGAATGGCTGAAGAATCCCGAAATTAGAAACAAATTCCAAATTAGCCCAACTAAGCCTAATTTACCCGGAAACTGGGTACAAGAAACTAAAATTTTAGACACTTGGTTCTCGTCCTCGCTTTGGCCACTATCCACTTTGGACTTTGTAGAAACAGTCAAACCTCAAAAAACCGTAATAATCATTGGTGGTGGAGACGCTTTTGAAACCGAGCAAGAAATGCTGGAAGTATTGAAGCAAAAAGAAGTAGATATACGCCAACAAAAAAGCGATTGGAAAACAACCTTAGTCAACAAACTTTCTAGTGCTGGGGTGGAGGTGTTTTACCCGCAAATGCCAAACAGACAAAATGCCAATTACGAAGCTTGGAAAATTTGGTTTGAGAAATATGTTACCCAAATTGATCCAGAAAACGAACTATTCTTGGTTGGTCACAGTCTTGGCGGAAACTTTTTCTTAAAATATCTATCTCAAAATTCTCTCAAAGTTAGACAGCTACATTTAGTAGCCGCTTGCACCGATGCACATACTTTTGAGATTCCAAACAAACTTAGTTTGATTGAAAACAATTGCCAAGAGATTTTTGTTTATCACTCCACCGACGATCAGGTCGTTCCGTTTGAGCAATTTAACCAGATAACTTCGCAATTACCTACCAGCAAACAGTTTGTTTTTAATAATCGAGGACATTTCAATATTCCTCATTTTCCAGAAATTGAAGATTATATTTTGTATAGCAACTATGTTTACACATTTTCTAAATATATTAGTCTTGAAGATAGATATTTTCAAAACCGAGTTGGAGCTCATGGAATCGTTTATAATCCGAAAACTAAAAAATTACTATTTCCAAAAATTGACTTTAATTCACTGAGAAATATTAGCCAAACTCATGCTGAATACCATTTGATTGGTGGTAAGCTAGAACAGGGCGAAGCTCCCCAACAAGCTTTGCTTAGAGAGTTTGAGGAAGAAACAGGTATCAGCAAAGAGGAGATCACTAAGTTAGATTTTGTAGGTAGAATTTTCCTTGGTTTCAATCTTTACAAAGATAACCAATTGCAAAATGTACGACTTGAATCTAATCTTTTTTATGTAGAAACTGAGTCCGAAAAAGAGGGTGTTTGTGTGGATTATCAAACTACTCAATGGGTCGATTTGGAGGATATTAGAAGTAAAATAATTGATGGATTTGAAGAAATTATTGAATTTGTGCTAAACAGATTTTCTACTAATTTTAGAACTAGCTTGAAAAACCAGTTAATGGAACAAAATTTAGCTAAAAAAATTGATTTTAACGAGTTTTACCCAACTCAGACTATGGTTACAGCCAAAGAGATTTTTTATTTGTGGATAGTTAGAATGATTACTTTGGGTAAGTATTTTACCAACCGTATTCCATTTGAAGACTTGGTTATTACCCCCACCATTTTGGACGAAAAAGGTCGTAAAATGAGTAAATCTTTGAAAAATGGTTTGGAACCCAGTGAAGCCATTGCTAAATTTTCTAGTGACTCACTTAGACTTTCAATGCTGAGCGGTATGATTCCGGGTAGAAATATGCGGTTTGGGGGCAGTCTTGCCGATCGATTGATGGGAAATTACCGAAATTTTGGCAACAAAGTGTGGAATGTAGCTAGATTTTTGGAGTTTAAAAGTGAGACCTTAAAGGTTGAGTCAACAGCCTTACTACCAGACTCACTAGCCCCCGCTTCGTGGTGGATTTTGCAAAAATATTTAGAGCTGCAAGACAATTTAGAACATAATCTACAAAACTACGAACTGGCTCATTCGGTTGATGCTTTGTATGACTTTTTGTGGAACAATTTTGCTGATTGGTATGTTGAGTATCTGAAAACCGACGAAACACAGATTCCTTTTGCAAAGAATCTATTTCGTCAGTTTATCCTCACTCTTTCTCCGCTTATGCCGTTCGAAACGGAAGTTTTGTGGTCAGAATTTTTCGGTCAAACAAACATTTTAGCTTTTGTCATTAAAAATGATGAACAATATCGCCAATTGTGGTCAAAAACTAACGATAATCAAGCTAAAGCTGAAGAATTTGCTGTGATTATTAGATTTATTCAAGATCTTCGCTCCACTCGAGGTCTGTTTGCTATTGATCCTGCTAGATCAATTCAGGTATACTCTCAGTCAATATTGCTTAGTCAATACAACAAGTTTATTCAGTTAATGACTAGAAGTGAGATAATCCCAGAGCAAAAGCAGGGATTGTATAATGTCCAAAAAGAGGGTTATGAATATTCCTTGGATATTTTGGCTTATATCCCAGACAAGCAAGCTGAAATTAACAGAACTAACAAAATCATAAAAACTCTAGAAAAGCAAATTTCTTCTTTACAAGAACAACTACAAAATCCAAATTTTATACAGAATGCTGACCCCGAAGTAGTAGTTGAAAAGCAACAGCAGTTAGAGCAAAGAAAACACGAACTAGAGCAACAACAATCTAAAATTAATTTTTTAAACAGTTAAATTTGTCTGTCTATGGAACAAACAACATTCCTACAACAAAGTTACCCGCAAAACCAGACAGGATTCCCTCAAGACTTTACTCAAACAACACCCCCTGTCCAACAATATTACCAACCCCAACAAGTAAATGGTGCTAATTTGAATGATCAAAATACTGTCCAATATGCTAACTTTCTAGAACGAGTTGGAGCCTACTTTATAGATTATTGTATCATATATACAATAGCTTTGGTGTTATCACTTGTTGTTGCAATACCATTCTTACCTTCCATAATTGGCTCTTATTCTCAATTAGAAACTACTCTAGAGAGTTTAGAAGAATCTTCAGAGAAAACAAATAGTATTAATATTAATAATAGACCTTCATCTAATACAGCAAATTTCAACGAAAATGAGTTGAATTTAACAGCAGATGAAGAAAGAATAGCACGAGAAGCTTTTTTTAACTTTTTTGTAACAATTATCTTATTTATAATTATAAGTAATATATTAACGACTATTTTTATTTGGCTCTACTATGCCATAATGGAATCTTCTGGTAAACAGGCAACTTTGGGTAAATTGGCATTAAGTCTAAAAGTAACCGATTTAAATGGTAACAAAATCAGTTTTGCTAGAGCCACTGGTAGACATTTTGCCAAAATAATTACCGATTTTACTTTTGGTATTGGTTATTTGATGCCTTTGTTTACTGAAAAGAAACAAACACTCCATGATATGATAGCCGGTTGTGTGGTGGTGAAAAAATAAAAAGAATTTAGTCTTTATATAGTTTCAACTTAGCTTACTTTTCAAACAAAAAGATTTTGAGCTTCTTATAAATTGCAGTCTTTATCATAAACATATTTACTTTTTCGATTGAGGTGTGTCCACTTTTAATAAAAATAAATATACTTATTGATATTTATTAGTCTTTTAGACTAAAGTCTAGTGTTGAGTTGAAAAAGGACGATGATACAATCATTAACTTTGTGGTATTCATAATTTCCGGGAGTTGTTTGTAAAATTGGTATATTTTTAGTGTATATAAAAGCACAAATGAGACATTTAAACCCTTGCCAATCAAAAAGAAATTTGCTATAATGAATTGTATGTCATCATCTGTGGAAAGACTGCTTAAATTAGCAGCGGAAACTGAGAATACCCCGGAATTAAGAAAATTTTGGGAAAAAAAGTATGCAGAAGTGTTACATACTAGAAGACTTTTTGTTGTTAGCAACAAGACATTAGAGCTTTTATACCAAGATAAAACCCAAACTAGACCTGCGACCACATATGGAGATATTTTGTTGTGTGAACATTTAGATAACCAAAAAGTTCTAAATGAGAACCTCTTACAAGACACAATCGAAACTGCCACTAGGTTTTTGGATGCTTTGCTTGATAAAATTCCATTTAGCTCAGAAGCTTTTGCTGTAGTTGCTCAATATCGCAAAATTGCTATTGGAATAGCTGATTTTGATGATTTTTTAAAACTAAACAAACACATCAACGAATTAGACATAGTCAACTATATTGGTAGTTTTATTAGTAATAAAGCTTATAGAGCTAGTGAATCACTCGCTGAAGAAAAAGGTCCTTGTTTAGCTTGGGAGAAAATTAAGAAGCATCTTAGGCCAAAATCTTTCGAATTTTGGTATAATAAAAATACAGGAGAAATCAAAAATGGTGCGGATATCTGTGAAATTTTTGATCAAAATACAATTCTACAAAGTCCGTTTGAATTAATTCCTAGAAGGAATAGTAGTATTTTACTCTTTCCCCAAAATCAACCTTGGCAAATTTGGAGTGACAGAGATCAATATTCACCCCCAACCAGTATTGATACTACACAATTTACTTCTTCACAAGACGACAATCATCCTATAATCACTAAAATCGATCCACCCAAATTAGATGAACCAATATTTCAAATTGGAGAACTTGTTAGAGTAACAATTGATGGTCAATCTAAAATTTTACAAGTGATTGATATTGATATTCAACCGGAAAAAAAGCAAACATTTTACAGATTAACTGACGGAAATAAGGAAACTGAAGAAAAATTATGGAACGAAAACGAGTTGTCAGTCGTTGAGTTGTCAGATCTTCTAGCTACAATTAATCAACAAGAAAAATCAACAACAGAACCAAAATCGCAAATAATTTTGAATGCTCTAATAATAGACTTTAGTAAAAATTTAATAGCTATTGATCGGCAATTTGAGGGTGTAATTAAACTTCCGTCAATCAGTTTTGAAGAAAACAAAGAGTCCGAAGAGGTTTTGCAGACCTTTTTGAATGAATATTTTGATTTTTATGGTAATATTACTTCTAGTTTAGTTTCTGCAACAGAAATTAAAGATACAAAAGAATCTATTTTACATTTAGGGTTTTTGATAGACTCTAAATATTTTGCAAATAGTAATAAAGTTAAATGGGTTGCTTTAGATTCCAAAGAATTACCTCAATATATACAGACTTTAATTCAAAAAGCTAGTTCTCAAAACTCTCTTATTTCGGAGTTACAAAATGCTCTCAGACAAGCTATTCAAAAACAACAAGAATTAGAATCTAAACTCCCGCCAGAAAACTATCAAATAACCTCAAACACCACTCATCGCCAATACAAACCTGAAATTTTGGCAACTACCTTAGGTTCTTTATCTAAATATGTATTAAAGTTAGAACAACTGCTCAAAACTAATGATTACGGAGATATGTTACTCACAATTACATATGATGCTGGTGGTCCTAGGATTGTGTCTCTCAAAGGTAGAGATTTGCCACCAGATTTGCAAGATACTCTAGATCTGTTCTTAGAGCTGATTAACTTTATCTTAATCAATAATATTGAACCTCGCTTTTTATCAGAAAAATTAGAATATGCCAAATATGAGCACATCAACTTGCCTATCAAAGCAATTTTGCAATTTATTGGCGGTTCTCTGAAAGCTGCACCGAGTCGTGTTCAAGAAATAAGACCAGAAATAGTTGAACAAATTGACGAAAATAACTTGCACAAAATACAAAACCATGATATACTTAATTCAGTATTAAAATAAACTATTTTTTATGCCAAATAAATATAATTTAAGACTGGAACAAATTGTTCAAACTGCCAATTTTGGCAACTTACTGGTTAGTCTTAGTTATGATCCTGAAGGTCCAAAAATCGTGTCTGTCTATGGTGGTACAATCGAACCAAACCTGAGGCAAAATCTAGATACTTTCCTTAATTTAATTAATTTTACCCTTCTTAAAAAAATAAAACCAAAAGAAATAGCTGAACAAATACGAGCCAAACCTCAAGGTTACAAAAATTTACCTTTGGATGATTTACTAGAAATTGTAGCTCTTGCTTTGCAAGATGCTCCAGAGAGTGTCAACCAAATTAACCCAGGAATTTTGCAAGAACTGTTTGTGGAGACTCAAAAAACTATTCAACAAAAGTTTGGTAATGCCCCAAAACCTGAAGAAATCCCAGCACCACAAGAAGCATATCAAAACCAAACTACAACCCCTGAGCAAAATCAAGCTGCTCAATCCCAAACCGAAATACCAAAAGAAGAGCAAAGTCAGGCTAAGTTTTTCAATCCATTCAGAGATAGAAAAGAGTAATTCTAAAAAGATTTCTGATAAGGTATATAACTCGTTTTTTAAATCAAAAATTTACCTTTCAAAAGGTAACTGTGTTGGTCTTTTGAAATTTTAAGGATAAATCCCTATACTCTTTTTAGAGTTGTCTCAAATTTTGGAAATCAACCAAACTTTTCTTATAAAAGTGCATTTTGCAAACTGTTTATTTTTATTTATTTTCTGGCTAGATATTTTAAGCTCTGTTTAATCATACCTGAGAGATCTTTCTCATTCCACAAATCCTCTGCTTTTAGACGACTTATAACTTTCACTATTTCACCCCTTTTATAACCTAAATTTGATAGAGTTTCAGCAAAAGAAGTAACCACACCACCCTGCCAAGTAGTCTTATCTTGTTGATCCAAGTCCTCTACTTCGACTTCTTTAGATTTAAGCTCTAAAATAATTTTTTTAGCAGTTTTTTGACCTAACCCTTTTATTGCAGAAAGTGTTTTTACATCGTTATTCTTAATTGCACTAGAAATTCCCTCATGACCTAAAACATAAATTACCTGAGCAGCAGTTTTAGGACCGACACCATCAACTTTAAGTAACTTTTCCACCCATTCCCTTTCTTTTAGTTCAGTAAAACCAAAAAGGTCTGACCTGTTTTCCCTCTGCACTTCTAAAATAAACAGATCTACACTTTCATTAACCATAAAAGTACGAGTTGGTGGGACCTGAACAAGATAACCCACACCTGAAGGGAGTTTGAGAATAATTTGACCAATGAACGAAGCAACAACCTTGCCACTTAAATAAGCTATCATATTAGAAACTGATTAGGCGATTACGAGCCATTTCTTTTTGTTCTCCATCGGCTTGCTTTAATACCAAAGCATATATTTCTTTAGCTTTTTCTTTCTCGTCATATTTTAAGTAAAAATCGCCAAGTTCCAACCAAATATCATAATCTTTTAGTCCAGATTCCTGAAGCCTATCTAATATCTTTCTTTCTATTTTTTCAAACTGAGTCATATCTTTGTCCGTCTTAGGTTTATCAAAAGTTGCCCCAAGACCAATGGTAGCGAGATCTTGCTGTTGTTCTTTAGATCTATTTTCTAAAGCAGAAGATGTTTGAAGTTTAGGTTGAGAGGGTGTTTGAATCTGAGACGGCTTACCTACTAGTTCAAAAGTATCGGAAGCATCGTCAATATGATTCAAACTAGGTCTTAGTTGTTCGTAAATTTGGTTACTTACTTTAACTTTTTCAACTACATGAGCAATTTGATCTTTTTGTTTTTCTTCTTTTTCTGTGTCCACTTGATTTGCTGCCTCCTGTCTTTTATCCTCGTCTAACGGTCTAGCCAAGCTAATCAAAAATTTTAACCAGCTTTTGACAGTTCCTAACCAATCCTGTTTTAGTTTACTCAACTCTTGAACTATTTTTTGCCACCAACCTGCATAATCTTGATTTTTTATAGTAGTTATAGTTTTTGTATAAATCTGACTTGCAGTTTCACTAATAGATTGATGGGTAATTCTTGGTCTTAAGTTGTCTTTCAGATCAACATTAGTAAACCTGTGGCTAGAAACAGTTTTGTTCAAAATATTATTTGTATTAGACAAACTATCTTGCTGTTTAATTTTCCTAGCTAAATCCTCAACACGATTCTTTTCCCAATCAACAAGAGCATAATTTACAAGTAATACCAAGCCAAAACCAAACACTAAAGTAGCTAAAAAACTGAAAAAAACAAATAGCATAGTTTTAATTTAGTTTTTGTCTAGACAAATTTTAGTAAATAAGGACTGACTTTTAGTCAAGTTTATTACTACAAATTAGGTTTATCTAAATTTCAAAATTAAATACTAAACTATAAGATAGTTTCAAAATTAGCCTAAATTCCAAAATTTCTTTACAAAAATTGCTACATAACATTTTTTTTCATAAAGTTTATGTCTAAATTTATAAACCTTTTAAAAAAACAAAATACAGACTCACCAAAAACCAAATTGATTAAAGATTTGCTAACTTTGTCACTTGCTTTGCTTGTCGTGATTATCAGTTTTGTCATTCTTAATCCTATCGCTCAAAATACTCTCCAAAAAGATCAAGAAAGACGAGCCGCTAAGCAACAAGTAATGCTTGAGGGTCAAAATTTGCCTAGTCTTAATTTTTACAAAGGTATAGTTAAAAGTGAAACTACTAAAGAATCTCAACAAAGTCAGCTAGGTATAGATATGATACAACAAAATGTTGAGGTGGAACTAGTTGAAGGGCCAAAGAAAGGTCAAGTGGTGAATATTGAAGTGTTTACTTATAGCACTCTTGAGCCACTTAAAGTTGGCTCAGCAATCATAGTCAGAGAGTTAAATTTTGGAGATAATCAAAAAGAACCGGTTTATAGTTTTGTAGATTTTTATCGTATTGATTTGGTAATGTATTTGATATTTATCTTTATTTTACTGGTTATACTCTTATCTGGTTTCAAAGGTTTGAATTCTTTTTTGGGATTGGCTTTTAGTATCATTGTATTGATGCTTTTCTTCTTGCCACAAGTAGTAGGAGGGTCCAATGTGTACTTGATAACTTTTGTTAGTAGCCTGATGATTGTTTTAGTTTCGACTTATCTTTCACACGGTTTCAACAAAAAATCTACCATTTCCATAGTTTCTATTATGATCACCATTTTGGTGGTAACATTATTCTCTATTTGGGCTGTTGGCCTAACTAGATTGTCCGGAATTAGCGGAGATGAATCTTTCTATTTAATCTCCAACAAGTTAAACAATTATTTAAATATACGGAGTATTTTACTAGCTGGAATAATTATTGGCACAATTGGAGTGCTAGACGATGTGGCTACGACCCAAGCTGCTACTGTTGAAGAAATTTACAAAGCCAACCCAAAACTGGGCGGTCTAGAACTTTTTTGGAGAGCTATGAATGTAGGCAAAGAACATGTAGTCTCAATGGTCAACACTTTAGCTCTGGTGTATGCTGGTGGAGCTTTGCCTTTGATGTTATTGCTAACTATTGGTACTGGTAATCCGCTATGGGTTATTCTTAATAACGAAATGATTATAGAAGAAGTAGTAAGAACCGTGGGAGGTAGTGTGGGTCTGCTTTTAGCTGTACCTATTACCACTCTTTTGGCAGCTAAATTTATTCCATCAAAAAACCCAGACAATGATCTAGATTCAAAAGACGAACCCTCGCAAACAAAATTCAAAAACGAAATTTTAGAAAAAATGGAAAAAATATCTCAAAAGACAGAACCCCAAAAATCAAGAATTAGTCTCGGTTAGTTCGTCCTCTTTAATCTCCTCTTTGGCTTTGGAGGTGTAAAAAATCCCATACAAGTGATCAACTTCGTGTTGAATCTGGCTAGACAAAAACTTGTTGGCTTGTAGTTCTCTAATTTTACCATTTTCGTCTTGATATTGAACAATAACATTGCAAGGTCTTTCTACATAGTAATATTTTCCGGGTAAACTTAAACATCCTTCAGGAAAAAGACATCTAACAGCACTCTCCATAATTATTTTTGGATTGATTAACACTAAATTTTCGGTTTTGACTCGTTTGTGTTTTTGAATCATTTTAATCACACAAATTTTTTTACTTACCCCCACTTGATTGGCCGCTAACCCAGCACCTTGTACAGAATCCATTGTAATTATCATATTTGCGATAAGATCTCTATCTTCTTGAGATAAAGGAAAAGTGACCTCTTGGCATTCAGATTCCAAAATTGGATCAGGATATTTGACTATTTGTAGCATAAATGTTTTTTTACCAGTAAAAAGTTTTTTGTCAAAATGCTTGGAAATCTAAAACAAACTTTAATTCGTACTAAAAAATATAAATTGTGGCACGAAGCTCACATTTTTAAGTTAGTTAACGATGTTTTTTGGACTTTTGCTAAAACCAATCTTCAATTATCTGAATCTAGTGTTAATATTTTTGTTAAAACCAACTCCAAAACCATCACAATCAAAATTGCTAGTATCGATCCTACTGTTCTGTCAATCCTTAAAATCAACTCCCAAAGTTTAGAAAACGAATTTCAAAAAGTCCTAAACCCTCCAGAGAAAAACCCAAAACATAATTTAGAAATTAAATTTATAGTAAGATAACTAAAAACCTTTAAGAAATTAAGTTAGTTTTGGTTATATGAAAAATAATGCTAGCCACTGTTAGATACAGTTCTCAGAAGACTGGTTCATAAATATAAATAAGTTATTTATATAAATAAGTTATTTAGTGGATTTTAAAAGTATAAAAAAAGAAAAATAAAAAATAAACAAGTCTATAAAAATATAATATTTCTGTGTAAAACACACTTTTCTACAATTGTTACCTTACACAACCAATAACAACATAGAGATAAAATAAAAATTTTGATCCTTTAGTGAACACTTGACAATTGTCTATTTTTAGTTAATTCTGCTAAAGCTTTTTGGATCTGTAGCTCAGTCGGTAGAGCAGTGGCCTTTTAAGCCATTGGTCGTGGGTTCGATCCCCACCGGATCCACCATCTAATAACCAAACAAAAGCATTAGACAAATAAGAAAAACTAGATTATTATCGTATACATGACTTATATAATTGGTTTAGTTATTGCTTCTTTGCTTGGAATGTTTGGTTTTATTTATGCTAGTTTTAAAAAAGATAAGATTTCCACAAATCAACTTAAACTTAAATCTGAAAGACTTCTAAATCAACCAAAATTGAACAATTTACCTCCAGTATTACCACCTAAACCACCAGCTTTGCCTTTTCCTTTTGCTATTTTCGGAATCTTATTTTCTTTGTTAGCTAGTTTTTTTGGTTTGCTCTTCTTCTTTAGAAGAAATAATCAATATCGAAGACAGAAATCGTTTTTCTCTCAAAATACTCCAAATCGAAAAGCTCCTTTTTTTCTAAACAAAAGTCCACAACAGCAAAGATATAACAATATTTTTAATAATTTTTTAAAAAAACGGTAATCAAGTATCTGGTGGGGTAGGTTATACATCAATCTCACTCTAAAATACTGGTTTTTTAAATTATAAAATAAATCCTGATTTAGGTTAGAACAAAATTTTAGCTTCTCTCTAACTAAAACCTTCCAATTTTTCCGAGCAAATCATTTGCAATTGTTCGTTCTCGTAAAATTGTAATTGATAATAATCTCCAGTAGCAGGATCATACTCATTATGGTAATATAAATTTTGCCCGTCGCATATTCCAATGTTAAGAGCTTGTATAAAATTACAGTGGGTTTTTAGTAAATTTACAGTTTCTTTTAAAGCCATTTGAGCAGTAGTACCACTTTGTATGTATTTTTTGAAAATATTAAAAATTTTTTGAGATCCTATTTTACCCGGAACTAGCTCAGGTAATTTTACACCTTTTAGTAAACCGTTAAATACAAACACAAAATTCTCAAAAACAAAAGGTTGATTGTATTCTATTATACCTTTTTGATTCTCAAAGCTGGCACTTCTAGCATGTACCACTAAATGAGTCGTTGAGATTTTTTTGTTTAACTTAAGCACATCTTGCCAGACCGGCTCCAACGAATGATAAGTCTGCCACTCTTGATTTTGATCTAAATAAGAAAAACCCCAGCCATCACCTTGGTCATCGCCATCAAGACATTTGCTATGGTAGCACATAGTCGCAAATTTTTCCAAAAAAACACTAATGTCTACAACCTTTTTAGATTTTAACAATAAAAAACGGCACACAAAACCTAAAAGTTAAAGTTTAAAACTAATCTTTTACTGAAGGAGTAATATTCGATAATACAATTTGGTAATTCGAACTATTCTTACAAGTTTTTATTTAACATAAAGATAAAAAGTGATTATATTTTAAATACCTTCTAACCAGTTTTTCAAGTTTTCTAACCTCACCTTCTCCTCCCTGTTTTGCATCCTAACACTAACCTCTCCCGCTTCAACATCTTTTGGTCCGACAATTAGAATTACTGGAATTTTCTGTAACTCAGCCTCTCGTATTTTTTTACTCAAACTTTCGTTGCGATTGTCTATTGTATAACGAAGCTCATTGTACTTTAATGGTTTCATTAACACGATATCATCAAGTATTGATTTGATTTGCCTTACATAATCTTCAACTTGATCGTTGATTGTGAGAATACGAACTTGTTCGGGAGCAAGCCAAAATGGTAATCTTCCACCAGTCATCTCCAACATAAAGGCCATAAAGCGGTCAATACTACCCATTAAAGCCATATGGATAATTACTGGGACTTTGTCGGTGCCATCTTTGTCTTTATAGGTAATATTAAATTTGGGAGCAATAGAGTAATCTACCTGAATTGTGCTTAAAGTGTCCTCTTTGCCGTTAACATTCTTAACTTGAAAATCGATTTTAGGACCGTAAAAAGCAGCTTCACCTATAGCATCATAATAATCTACCCTCAGAGCATCTAAAGCCTTTCGCATATCTCGTATAGAATCTCGCCATTCTTGTGTCTCCTCGCCATATTTTTCTTTATCATTCTCAAAATCTGGCAAACTAAATCGAATTTTGTAATCAGTAATTCCAATGTCCTGATAAGCTCTAGTAAAACGATTAATGGCTTCACCGATAACTTCGGTTAACTGTTCTGGTGTACAATAAACATGAGCATCGTTTTGAGTAAAACCACGAACTCTTATCAAACCTGTCAAAACTCCACTTTCCTCATATCTATACACTGTACCATATTCGTATAATCTGTATGGTAAGTCGCGATAAGATCTTGGTTTGTATAGATAAATATAGTGGTGCATAGGGCAATTCATCGGTTTGAGATAAAACATTTCACCCTTGCCGGTTTCATCCTTACCTTCTCCTTTCAGATTGATCATTTCAATAGGTGCATACATTCCGTCGCGATAATGATCTAAATGACCACTGCGAGCAAACAAATCACTTTTGCCAATATGGGGAGTATAAACATATTGATAACCAGCTTTTTTAGCTTCTTGCCAACAATAGCTTTCTAAAGTGCGACGAATCAGACCACCTCTAGGTAGATACAAAGGCAAACCTGCCCCAACTTCTTCATGTATTGTGAATAATTCCAACTGCTGACCAAGTAATCTATGATCTCGTTTTTGGGCTTCCTCTCTTTGGTGCAAAAAGTTATCAAGCTGGCTTTGAGTATCAAACACTAGGGCATAGATTCGCTGCATCTGGATATTTCTTTTTTGGTCACCTCGCCAATAACTACCACTGAATTTATCTAGTTTGAAACCTAACTTACCTAACTCTTGCACACTTTTAATATGCGGGCCACGGCACAAATCTACAAATAAATCTTCACCAGTATCTTCATCTTCTAGCCTGTAAATGGTAATCTTTACATTTGACGGGTCAATACCGATTGTTTCAGCCTCTTCTTGGCTCATACTAGTAGTTCCGCGAGTAGCTAAATCGTTTAGTAATTCTAATTTTAGGGGTTGTTTCAGCTCGGTAAAAATTTCGATAGCTTTTTCAAAACTGACTTCTTGGACTTTGAAGACAAGATTTCTTTTTAGTAAAGCGACAATTTTTTCTTCTAAAAGCGGCAAATCTTCTGGAATTAAAGTCCGAGGTAAAATAAAGTCGTAATAGCAACCATTTTCGATTACTGGGCCAACTCCAAACTGGGCTTCAGGAAACATATCTTTGACAGCAGCCGCCATAATGTGTGCAAAAGAGTGTCTTTTGAGATTGAGTTCTGGGTTTGAGTTTTGTGGTTGTTGAGACATAAAAAAATATTTTAGGTAGAAAGTTTAAGAAACAATTTTTGATTTTTATGCAAGTTAAATAAACCAATAGCTTGTATAACTTCAGAACCTACAGAAATCTTAAATAAGAAACAGTCAATTTTTAAGATTTATGATATTTTTTCAAAACAGACTAATTGATTTAAAAAATAAATTTTTGAAAAAACTTAGTGCAAAGTAATAGCAAAATAAATCACAACGATCAACAACAACTAAATTTATCTCACACTCTCCATCTGAAGATAAATAAAAAATTAATACTTAAATTCTATTAACTTGTCCGCTATAAATTAAAATAAAACCGATAACTAAACCGAAAATAAAACCTCCTAAATGTCCCCAATTATCTATTTTGGGATTTAAAAATCCAATTAAAACATTAATAGCAATTACTATCAGAATGTTGATTAATAAGGAAACGTTATTAGTAGCAATAGCTAAAGCAGACAAGGCTCCGACCAGTCCAAAAATTGCTCCACTAGCTCCTACACTAGGGTTTGGGTTAAACCAAAAAGATGTGAGAGAACTACCAATACCAGACAGAAAGAAAATTAAAGAAAATCCTAAGTTACCAAAAACGCTGCTGACAATAGGTCCAACATTGTAAAGCGAAAACATATTGACAAGTAAGTGAGTAACATCACCATGTAGAAAATTGGAGGTAAACAATCTATAAAACTCACCGTCTCTAATAGCCGTGTTTTCCTTCCATCCCAACACCAAAAAGTTGGTAAAATTGTCAAAAGGGCCTCTAAAAGTGACAAAATAGGGAACAATAAAAACTATTACATTAATAACTATCAAAATTAGCGGTATCATAAAAATTTATTTTTAGAATTGGGTAACAAAAAGACAAGAGCTAGTCCAAAAACAAAGCCAGCCATAATCGGTAAGGCATATTGTTGTAGGCTTGGACGAACCAAAATAACGGATGCTTGGGTATAGTCTGACAACAATCTCACCGCAAAAATATCCTTTTCTTGATTCCACTCTTGAACTAGATTTTCAAAGACTACTGAAACAGCTTTATCAAACTTCTCTACCTGATTTTTATCAGTTGATACAAATTCAAAACCAACTCCGCCCAAATCATAATCTATAACACTGTAAAATGGCGACTGTCTTCTCAGATTATCTGTACTATAACCAATTTGGTTAGCAATTTGAGCTTGTACATCTACCGAAACAAAACGGTTGATAAAATGGCTTTTGATAGTTCTTAACATTCTAAAATAGACATATTCTTTGTTAATCATTTTTTCTTGAACCTGACCCCAAACTTCAGGATCTAATTCTACTAAAGTTTCGTTAACATTGGGATAAAGTGTTTCTTGTATAATTTCCTTATCGTTTTTGGTAGTTATATTAAAGCTAACATTAGTTTGGTATTTAATTTGCGGAGGGAAGAAACCTAAACCTATAGATGCAAACAAAGCAGTCGTAACCAAAGGTAGCCACCATCTTTTTTTAGAAATCTCTAGTAGTTGTGCGAAGGTCATCAAAACCAAAATGGTAAAAATTAAAATCATTGTCAAATTCGTGTGCAAAACATTTGACAAGATCGGCAATTTATAAAATTAAGTTTTCTGCATTAAAATGCAGCCGTAGCTCAGTTGGATAGAGCAACAGCCTTCTAAGCTGTGGGTCGTTGGTTCGAATCCAATCGGCTGCACCATTGTAAAATGAAATGTATCAAAATCAGCACATACCTGTACTCATTACTCAAATAGTTAAGATAATAAAGGAAAAATTAGACTTTACAAAGGAACTGATTATCTTTGATGGAACTTTTGGAGGTGGTGGTTATTCTCAAATTTTTTTACAACATAATTGGACAGTTTTTGCTTGCGACTTAGATTTATCGGTTATTGAAAATTACAATATAAACAAACCATCTAGCTTAACTCTTAAACATACTAATTTTGCCGACTATATTCAAGTCTTTGACGATAGTTTCTTTGATGTGATAGTTTTAGATTTGGGCTTTTCTAGCAACCAACTTGCCGCCAGCCAGCGAGGTTTTAGCTATCTTAATGACGAGGATCCGTTTGATCTCAGATACAACCAAACTCAAGGTCAAAATGTGTGGCAAAAAATTCGAAGTTTAAAAACTCCTTTGGAACTACAAAAAATAATTTATACCTATTCAGGTGAGAGTTTAAGTAAGAGAATTGCTGAAAATTTGTTTAATTTAGCTCAAAAAAAAGATTTTATAACCGTAGGTAAAGTTGTAGAGTCTATCCAAAAAATCATTCCTGCAAAGTTTTCTCACCAAACTAATTCTATTTTAAGCCGAGTTTGGCAAGCCTTGAGGGTGTGGACTAATGATGAATTTGGCTCTTTAGAAAGATTCTTAAAAGTTGCTCCAAACAAAGTTAAAGTAGGTGGCTTAATAATGATAGTTAGTTTTAATAGTTTAGAAGATAAAATCGTGACCAAGTTTATGAGACAAATTTCTAAACCAATTGAAGTAGATAGTTTTGGCAACAAAACTCAAAATTTTGAGTTATTGAGCAAAAAACCAATCAAACCAAGTCCGCAGGAAATAGAGACAAATGTTCGCAGTCGTAGTGCTATGCTTAGAGTTTTGCAAAAAATAAATTGAATCTTATTTTACTTTTTAACAATTGTAATTGTCAATCCTTTTACCCCCATCACCCCACATAGCACATTGAATGGTATTGATTTAGATATTACGAAGAAGAGGTAAATTTTCCATAATCTTTCTTCACACCAAGGTGTGATCTTTGATGATTGTAGAAGTTTAGATAGCTCTTTAATCTTCTGTTAAGAGATCTATATCATCTGGCAATGTCCATAGATTATGGTTAGCAAATGCTTTTATATATTTTACTCTCAGAGTCTAGTAATACAGCTTCAAGAGTTTTGTCTATACCGTACTTTGTAGGAATATTTAATTTCTAACAATTTCAATGTGTTATATGGGTTCGGGTTGAACAGCCCTCTATTTAATTTTTAATAGGATAAATTTTAAGTGTAACTTTAACTTGATCTTAATAAAGTCTTGCTATATTTTATTTTTTCTAGTTCGTTTTTATCTAACATAAAATATTAATTTACATTTCTTTCCACCCCATACAACCTCCTCACCAACCTCTCAATCTCCGCATCCACTTGGTCAATTCTAGCCTGTAACTGCTGAATTTTTGCTTTTTCGGCTTCAAAATACTCTTGCCACTTGGATTTTTGGGCTAAAGTAAGTTTTACTTTTGTTTTTCCAGTTCTCTTAAAAATTCAACAAAAGTTAGTTCGTAGAATTTTTCTAGTTTTTTGGTAGGTTGCCAATTCCCCTTTTTTATAGAAGAATGCTCGTTTGAGTGGGGGGTGTTGTGGGTGTTTGGCAAAGAAGAATACCCCGTCTGGCTGTCGCCAGCCACCCTCTTTGACAAAGGGGAATTTTGTAATAGTTCCACCCCAACTAACTTCAAAAATTTTCTAACTTTCTCCTGCACCTGCTTTTTTAGATCCATCATCTCATCTACCAACTGGGCGATTTGGGCTTGCTGGGCTGGGGTGGCTTTGGGGATGGGGAGTTGTTCGTATAAATAAGTCTGTATTTCTGGGAAAAGGTCAATTTTTTTCGTAGAAAATTTAGTTTTATAATACCAGCTTAAAATATCGGAATTTAAACAAGCTAAAATAAATTTATAATCATAATTTTGATCAACAAGCCAAATACCATAAATATTTTTATTAAAAGCAAATTTTTCATTTCCAGCAGTGACAATTAACCTATTTGCAACCCTTCTTAAATATATTTGGGAACTGTTAAAAGTTTCTTTCAATCTTATATTTTCTTTGTGGTTTTCAGGTAAAAATGTGTTTTCAAAATTTATGCAATACCTATCAACATCTTGACCTATTAAAGATTTAATCCCTTCATTTTTTCTTAAAAAATTTTTCCCAACCTCTGCACCTCTTTTTGAATTAATAATGTTTTTTAATAGATTTGCACTTCTTTCTATTTTTTCAATCAAAGCTCGATCATCCTCAGTTGAATGAGTTAAGATTTCATAGTTTTTATTTTTTAAGCAATCAGAAATTTTAATATAACCTTTGTGAATAAATTTTTTATTTACATCTACACAAACTTTAATTTTATTACCTTTTTTTGGAGAATTCTTAATTATAACCACCACATTCTCAGTTTCTGCATCTTCAAAAGGAACGGTTTCAGACAAAGAAATAATATCAACTTGAGTTAACAGAAAATATCTAAAACTCTTATTTTCTTTATTCACCATCCAATATCTAGGAACTATAAAACCTAAATAACCACCCTGCTTTAGAAGTCCGTGTTTTAAAATTTTTTCAAAAAACATCAAATATAAATCTGTATTCCACTCATACATTGGATAATCTTCTTTTTTTACTCTTACATACGGTGGATTACCCACAATCACATCAAAACCTACATTCCCCTTTTTTAAAGGGGTGGCAGGCTGTAAGCCTGACGGGGTATTTGAAGAAGAAACACCTTCCCTACTCTCTGGGTACTCCTCTAAGAGAGAAGAATTAGCTTTAGTATTTTCCTTAATTATTTTTTTAACATAGTTTGAAATTTTATCCACTACTTCAGTAGTGACTTTTTTTACTTCTAAATCTGTAAAATGAAGAATGTTTAATCCTAGCCCTTGCAAGTATTTTTCTCTTTGTAAATCATACCCACTTTTGAAATCATGACTCTCTCCATCTATTTCAATAACTAATCTTAGCTTTGGACAGTAAAAATCAACAATGTAGTTGCCAATAATTTGCTGGCGAGTAAAGTCATACCCTAAAAGCTGTTTGTTTTTTAAATTATTCCACAGTATAACTTCAGACAAATTGCCAGCTTTTCTTAATTCTCTAGCTTTTTCTTTCAATTTGGGATTGAAAGGAAGTTGTAGTTTTGGGTATTCAAATAATGCCCCGCCTTCACTTTGTTCAGGCACCCCTTTAGAAAAGGGGAACATGTCTAGGAATCCTTCGTTTTGGTCATATTTTTGGAATATCATCAAAAACTCTTTTTCCCAATCAAAAGCTTTATCTCCGGCAATTTCAGGGTCGTCGATCAAAGAATTACCGCACTTTATGTTATCATCCAAATTGTTCAATTTTTGGTGTTTTCTAGCAGTCTTCAACCACAAACTAAGTTTGGCAATCTCAACACTTTCGGGATGCAGGTCCACCATAAAAAGGTTGTTTTTGAGAATAGATTTATCGATGGAAACTTCATCAAAACCAGCCAAAGCCTCTAACTTATTTTCAGAGGTGATTTAATTCATTCTCTCCACCCATTTTTTAGTCAGATAACTATGAACTTGATTCAAAAAGGCTCCACTGCTACCCGCTGGATCTAGAATGGTTATTTTTTGTAGAGGATCTAGCTCATCAGCCTGCGACTGCCGACCTTTGAAAGAAGGGTAATTTTCTTGGTCCCTCAACCAACTCTCCACCGTCTCACTGACAATATATTCCGTGATATATGCAGGAGTGTAATAAATACCGTCTTTTTTTTCGTTTGGACTTTTTCTTATCTATATGTTCTCCTTTTAAATCTGCTTTTATTTCTTCAATGTCAGCTATACTTTGTTCAAAAATATGCCCTAAAATATTGATATTCAAATCACTTTCAAAATCGTATTCAGTCAGCTTGATCAAGTCCTGCCAAATTTCGTCTTTGATAATGAGGCTATTTAGTTCTGGATCTTCAGCAAAAAAACCACCATTAAAGGCATTAATTTGAGGTTGAATATCATATCTTCCCTTGTCTATGTCTTCAAATAGGTATTTAAACTCTTCCCAGATTTTGGACTCACTTCGACTTCGGCTTTTTTTAACAAGTTCAAAAGTTTCTTTAATAACATTTGGAGGAAATAAATATCCGGTCTCACAAAATTTTATAAAAATCAATCTATCAAGAATTTTTTGGGTTTTCAAGAAGTAAATGCTTGTCTTTTTCTGGGTTATTTTGAATCAAATGTTCAAAAAGATTGATTCGTCTTTGTTTGTAATCATTGTAAAATCGTTTAGTAATTTGTTCTTGCTGAGCTTCGCTTTGTCTAATCAAGTCTTCTAAAATAGAATTATGCTTACCTCCTCTTAACAAGGTTTGAGGCTTTAGTAAAAAAATCAATTCATCCAATTTGTGTTGATCACTCACTATTTGTCTCAAACTAAACTCCAAAAAATCATCTTTTCTTTTATCCCAAGAATACAACCTAAATTCCAAAAAGTTACCTACAATCCCCAAAGGAGCTTTGGTTTCGCTCATGTATCTAAACAATTGATCCACAGATGTTTCCCCTGCCCTACCCCTATCTAGGCTTTTGGTGTCTATCCCTTTCCACTCAATCGCCACTTGAATGACCTCATTATCTTTAAGAGTGCCATCTATACTACCTTTATATTTAGTTGATTTTTCAAAGCTTAAATTCTGATGATGTTTATATCCCAGCAACTCAAACAACTTGATTAAAAAAGCTACTTTTTCGGACTCCTCTTTTTCAAACTTGCCCGAATCTATTAGTTTCAAAGTCTCCAAAAAGTGTTGTTTAATTAACTCTTTTATTCGATCTGATATTTCGTGTCTATGTTTGATACGGTACTTTGTAGTAATCTTTTGTTGACAAGAGGCATAAAAAACTAGCTTTGCTTTGGAGCAATTATGTCATTAAGATTAGTGATAATTTTGATGCCCATTTTGTTAGCTTTGTCTAGTTTACTGCCGGGATTTTCACCAGCTAATAAAATCGTAGTTTTAGACGACACCGCATCAGTGACTTTGGCTCCCATATCTTCTAGTTTGGCTTTGATTGCCGTTCTAGGTAAGTCAAAAGTTCCAGTAATACAAATTACTTCACCTTGCAAAACTTGATTTGTATTTGAAACATCTTTAACAAGTACCTGTACACCCCCATTTGTCTGGTCTCTTTCCAAATCTTCAAACTCTTGAATTAATTTGTAATATCTTGGAGAATTGATAAAGTCTAAGTAGTTTTGAGCCAATACCTCTCCGATACCTTTAATTTCTAGTAAATCTTCTTTAGACAATTTAGACATCATTTTCAAAAATTCTGAGGCAGTATATTGAGGCATAAACATTTTAAGTTACCTTTGGGTTGTAATCTCTAATTTTCAACTCACACAGAGACACAAAGTTATTATATTATTTTCTGACTTTATATCTAAGGTGTAAATAAGAATTTTGCAAAACCTCTACCGCAACCAAATCCATACTTTTGATCATTTGCAAATCATTATCCTGTTCAATCTCACTACCGCCAATAATACTGGGAGTTCTTGTGCCACCTATCAAAGCAGGAAATACCACCAAAGAAACCTCATCTATGAGATTGTTTCTAAGTAAAATTGAGTTAAGTGTACCACCAGACTGAATAGTTAGTTCGTCAATCTGATATTGAGTTTTTAATTTTTGGAACAAATCAACAAAATCAATTTCTTTTTCATAGCCAACCAAAATCATATTTTCCAAAATCAGTTTGTGAACTGGATGCTTGGAATTGCTAGTAACAAAAAACAGTCTTTTACACCCGCGAGAAAGATTTTTAATGCCTTGAGTAGTTAGGTGTGAATTATCGACAACTACAAAATCTGTATTTGTTTTATTTAAATTGAAGTTAAGCTGATTGGCACCTATTTTTGCTAGCACTTTACCGGAGTTAAAAATAGCTTTCTGTAATTCTTCTTGCAAAGAATAATACTGTTGTAACCCTTCCTTGATTCCTTCGAGTTTGGGTAAATCTTGATCAAAACTCCGATCAATACTAAATCCAGTAGAAATTTTACCATCAACAGACATTAACAAAAATAGTTTAGTTATTGGTTTTTCAATTATATTCGGCATATTAATAACAGATACAGTAAAACTTTGTAAAACAACCAAGTTGAGTTGGTGATTTGGCTGTTTATTTTTGTCAAATAATAGGGGTTTACAAAATAGATATAATGATAGTATACCAGTCTCACTAATCATCGTGCCACTAAGTTACCCTCTTGAGGGGTGCCTGTAGGGCGGGGTGGTTAATTCTCCTCTCCGCTTTTGGAGCTTTCTAATCGTCAGAACGGGGGATGGTTTAATATTAGCTTTGAGTTTTGATATTTAATAAGGGTATAAATTAAGACAGTTAAAAAACTTGACAAACTTATACAAATTATAAACTGTCGTAAGTGTTTTATTAAACATTGTTTTTAACAAAAAATAATATGGAAGATAAATCAAACAAAACTAGTATTATTGTAGCTTTAGTAGCTATAGCTTTAATAGTTGGTGGTATTTTTTTACTTAACCAAAGTATTTCTAAAGATAGAAATGTAGAAGAAACCTCAGTTGTTACTGTACCAGAAGAAATAAAACCAAAACCTACTAATTTTGAGGAATGCAAAATCGCTGGCGGCTTTGTAATTCCCGGATCCCCCGAAGAATGTACTTTTGGAGGAAATACGTTTGTTAAGACTGTAGACAATAAAGATCAAGAAGATACTGTGAGTGATGAGAAAGAAATTGCTAAACCAACTAATTTTGACGAATGTAAAGATGCTGGTGGTGTAATTAAAAGCAGCCAAACTCAGGAAGAGTGCACTTTTGAAGGCGTGGTATTTGTAAAACCTAAAACAATCGAACAACCAAAGCCAACTACTAGTCTTGCTGAAGACGAGTTTATAGCTATTCTCGAATCAATTAACGGAAATCAAACTAATTATAAGATTGTTGAATCTGGCTTTCCTAATCCAAAATGGATCAAGCCCGGAGCCCCAATGAATTTAGTTAATATCAGTTCTAGTTTTAATATTAATTTGCAAGTTGGAAAGAAATACAAGTTCAAAGCAAATGTAACTGAATCTAATACAGGTTTTTTAATAAATAGTATCAGCTCTATTACTGAAGTAGAATAGTAAGTTTTGTAAGATGTTAAAACTCACACCCTCAGCTAAGCTTATAATTCTAGGCATAATATTTTTTTTGTTGTTTCTAAACTTGATCACCTTCACTAACTCAGTGGCTAGTCAAAGAAATATAAATAATTATTTAGTAAGACAAATCGATAATTTGACAATTCAAAAAAAGGGTATAGAAGAAGATGTAAATAAACAATCTAGAGAGAAAATTAATATTAATAACAGTGAGCAAGGTTTTGTTAGAATGAACTTTTCCGAAATTCTTAGACCAGCTGATGTTCAAATTCAAGAAAAAACTCAAGAAACCAATTTGTCTTCTCCCTTTGGGGAAGAAATAAGTATAATAGGAAGATAGAATTTACATTCTAAACTAGAATTAATGTCTAGCAGTTCTCAAGAAATTACAGCCTAAAATAAGGACTAGTTAGAGTTGATCAAACAAGCAATTTAATCCATTTAAAAATATTTTTTCTCAATTTGAAGTTTTGTTTCATAAAAATTTAGTTGAGTATTATTCCTTGGTTCCAGGGGGTTGAGGGGTCTTGAAAATAATCTGACCACTTAGCTAAATTCTGATAGTATTCAAAGGTCTTTAGATTAAATCTTTCAATTATATCTTTAAATTTCAAGGAAATATTGTCGACTACTAGTTTTTCAAGTTCCTCTTGAGAAATTGTGGAAGTGTTGTTGGTAAAAATATTCAATATTGGATAACTACTACCAAGCTGATAACACAAAGTTACTCTAGCAAAATCTGCTAAATTACTCTTAACTACCGAAACTGCGATATACCTAGCCAGCAAAGTAGCCGTAGCAGAAGGTTTAGTTGGATCTTCTCCCGAAAAAGAATCTTCACAAACTCCATATGTGGCAAAACCGTCGCGGTAGGGTTTAGCTTCACGACTACCAGCATCAGTTTTCCAGCCTCCTTCTGGCCAATGACCAGCTCCATTAATTGTAAGACTAGGGATACCTAGATTTATTCCCCAATTTTTACCGACATGATCTAAATAACTTAACACAATTTTAGTTAGCAAATTTCTTAAAATTTCTACCGATAAATCAGTAGATTGCTCAGCAGCAATAACTACACTTCTAATTTTTTTAAGTTGTACTCCTTCATACTCTGCTGTTACTTCAACTTTACCATCCGCTCTAAGCTTGTATAACTCAGCAAACTCCTGTGGATTTTGAATAAAGTCTGGAAAGCGACCGTAAAGGTAAATATCATCAATAATATCTCTAATTCCCACCGCCAAAAACCTTTCCCAAGGTAAGTAGTTGGGACCGTTTCTATATGCTATACCAATAGTAATACCACTATCACCAGCAACTTCTTTTTGAGAATTGAAAGATAAAGCATCTGATTGAGGGGCGAAACTAAAAATTACCTGGTCCTCACCAAGTTTTTCTCTATAAATTTCTTCGTATTTTTGTATTATTATTTTAGTAGCAACATCCCTAAAATCTGGTTGAGCTAAAATAAAAGTACTTACTTCTCCTGCCACTCTAACCCTAATTCCACTTTTAGTATTGGAATAATAACCGTTAACTCTAAGATCAAAACGAGCATTTGGATCTCTACGAATTATCTCTGCTCCGATTAGGTTGGCAATTTGTGAATCTATTTCGTCTGGTTTACCTCTTCGACCAGCTTCAAAAGCATGTAAAATTACTTCTGACATATATTAAACTATATAAATAATTAGAGTTAAAAACTAATATAACAATAAAAAAGGATTTTTGGTTTTGTCAAAAGGTTTCTGTGAAGAACTTTCTCCTAATCAAAAACTTTCATGATCTTGATAAATTTCCCTGTTATTTAGTAAAACTAGAATTTGGTCTTAGCAAAATCTGATTTGCCTTATATAATTATTGTACAACTATAAGTTGACAGAAGTTTATAAATTATCCATACTATCTTCTGGTTTTAACCAGAAACCTGATTTTAATCAAAAAAATTTGCAAAAAATCTTTTTAACCTTTTTGACACTAAATTAGTGCTGTTCGACTCAAACAATAAAGCAGTAAATATTATATTTTTACAGTTTTAACAGTAAAATACTATATGTTTTATACTAAATTTGTTAATTTTATAACTAAAAATGCAGTTGTTGCTACAATCATCATGGTACTGGCGGTCGGTGGGATGACTACTGTGGCTGCTGAGTATTTAGCACCCCAAAGTCTCAAACCTTCGAATATACTTGGTTTTAACCAAAGTTCTAGCAAGGATAAAAATAAAGCTAAGCAAGTGGTTACTAATTTTGAAGAATGCAAAAAAGCTGGGGGGACTATTCTACAAACTTTGATGCCACCAGCTGCCTGTGAATTTGAGGGTAAAATATTTGAAGAAGAAATATCTGATTTAAATCAACAGAAACCTTCTCAAGAAGATCAAAAAATCTCTCAGCTAATCTACACTAACCCAAAATACCCTAAATTAAAAATTAGTTATCCAAGTGATTGGGTCATTAAAGAGAAGTTTGATAATTCTAATAAATATATAAAAACCATTTCGTTTGAGAAAAAAGATTTAGTTTTAGAATACAATTTTACTCTTGTAAAAGGCGGAATGGGGATGACAGGTATGTTGTGCACAAATAATCAAAACCTATTTTCTAATGTTGGTAATGATTGGTGGAGAATTAAAGATAATCCTGATAATTATATTTACAATTTTTACTACAATACATTAGTTTTTCCAAATTATCAGATGCCATATTATGGAGAAGTGGTTACAGATATGTCCAAAATTGACACTGAATGGGTACAAAATCCCGAAGCAAACAAGACCTATAAAGCATGTCAATATCCACCTTCTATGCTTACCCCATCAACTTTTATGCCTGATGAAGGTGAAGAAAGTTTAATTTTTGTAGGTTTAAAAGGGGAAAATCTAGATGATCAAAGCTTATTAAAAGAAGCCGATCAAATAGTCGCTTCAACAAAATTTTAAAATAATAAGAATTTTATCTGGTGAAAACTGGTCAAAATTCCTGATATTCTGGGTATATGGTATGTTCAAAACTTTAAGCAAAATTCACAAACACAATCATATTATACTATATAATATAATAAAGATTCCAACTGATTATTTTTAATAATCCTATAATATAGGGAAGTAGAAATATCTTTTCAGTCTTAAGTTTGTTGCTATGTCTTTGTAAGATATATATCAACTTTGATGTTACACTGTTTTTAATAATATTAAAATGATTAAACGAGTAAGGAAGGTATAATTACAAACTTGACAACTGATATAATTATAATTTTGGTCGGTTTTTTGTATCAGTTCTAGGAACTGTGAAGTTGTTTAATTATTATGCCAAACATTATTGATCTTTTGAAAGCTCTGGGAGCCATTATTACAGATGATCATTTTGTATATACATCAGGTAAACATGGTGAGGTGTATGTTAACAAAGATGCTTTGTATCCTCATACTGACAAAACCTCAGAAGTCGGGAAAATGTTTGCGAGTGCGATTGTTGATGCCAAGGTTGATGTGGATGTAGTCGTAGGGCCAGCTCTTGGAGGAATAATTTTATCTCAATGGACTGCCTACCATTTGTCACAGATATTAGGTAAAGAAGTTTTAAGTGTTTATACTGAAAAAGATGAAAACAAAAATCAAATTTTTACTCGCAATTACGATCAGATTGTGGTAGGGAAAAAAGTCTTGGTTGTAGAAGATATAGTTACCACTGCTGGTTCAATTATTAAAACTGTAAATGCTGTTAAATTAGCTGGTGGAATTGTGGTTGGAGCTGGGGCTATGGTTAACCGTAACCCATCCATAACTAACGATTATGTTGGAGCTCCTTTTTTTGCTTTGGCAACCCTGCCAGCTGAGGCTTGGGATGAACACGAAATGCCAGATTGGCTAAAAGCCAGACCAATAAATACAAAGGTTGGGCATGGTAAAAAATATCTTCAAGAGAAAGGTCTTCTGTGACTTTGACTTTGACTTTAACTTTGAAAGTTTGAAAGCTTGAAAGTTTTGAAGAAATGAAAAAAATAATAAAAAAGAAATCATAAGATCTTAAGTCTGTTTGATTAGCAATGCACTTTGTTTTATGAATTTTTTACAAAAACTCAACCAAGTTATTGAAAGTAACAACAGTTTTTTGTGTGTGGGTTTAGACCCCGATTATTCTAAATTACCAACTCATCTAAAAAGTCTACAGTACCCTTTATTTGAGTTCAACAAACAAATCATTGATTCAACACACGATTTAGTTTGCGGATACAAACCAAACTCTGCTTTTTATGAAGCTTGGGGTCACAAAGGAATCTATCAACTTAAATTAACTTTTGATTATTTACATCAAAAATATCCACATCTCACCACTATTCTAGATGCTAAAAGAGCTGATATTGGTAACACTAATCTAGGTTATATTCAATTTGCTTTTGAGTATCTTCAAGCAGATAGCATTACCTTAAATCCGTATTTAGGTAAAGAAGCTGTACAGCCCTTTCTAAATTATACGGATCGAGGCTTGATTTTTTTGTGTAAAACCTCTAATCCCGGATCTGGTGAATTTCAAGATATTACCATCGGTGAACGAAAATTATACCAAATTATTGCTCAACAAATTAGCCAAAATTGGAATCAGAACCATAATTGCTTACTAGTTGTAGGTGCCACTTACCCTCAAGAACTAGCAGACATCAGGCAACTGCTACCGAATATGACTTTTCTAATCCCGGGAATTGGCTCACAGGGGGGTGACATCAAACAAACTGTTAATGCGGCCAAAAATTCTGACGGTAAAGGTTTCATAATAAACTCATCCAGAGATATTATTTTTGCCTCCGGAGGAAGAGACTTTGCTCAAGCTGCAAGACAAAAAGCAATTGAGATAAGAGATTCTATAAATAGTTGTCTTTAATTTCGTCTTTATTTCTAAAAATAGAGAATTGAGTTAAATATCCAGTTCCACTTCTATTATTCCTGTGTCCATAAAAACACAAACAAAGCTAAATAATTTTTTTCAAATAAGATCGCCTTAATTAGTTAAATAAAATACTCACTTCCAATACTTATTAATGTTAAAGTAAGTTTTGAAACTTCAATAAATTGATACGTTCTTGTAAAATTTTAATTGGGCTTGGTGTCTTGTTTCAACATTTTATTTATCCGCTCTAGACAAAACGAACTTAAGAAGTTATAATAGGGAAATAAATATGATATATGAAATATAAAAACAAATATAAATATACGGTAAAAGACCGATTTCTTAAATATGTCCGTTTTGATACCGCTTCGGAGGAAAACTCCACAACCTGCCCTAGCACTAAAAAGCAGTTAAAATTTCTAAAATTTCTCAAGCAAGAATTAGCTGAAATAGGGTTGGAAGATATAGTTTTGGATGAATACGGTTATTTAACCGCTACTCTGCCGGCTAATACTTCCCAAAATTTGCCAACTATTGCTTTTTTTGCACATGTAGACACTTCTTCGTCGGTAAGCTCTAAAAATGTTCAACCTATTGTTCATCCAAATTATCAAGGTCAAACTATTCGTCTACCAGCTGACCCTAAGCTAATCATTTCTCCAAAAACTAATCCAGAACTAGCTAAAATGCGAGGTTATGATATCATTACCAGCGATGGTTCTACTTTACTTGGGGCGGACGATAAATGTGGAGTGGCTGAAATCGTTGATGCCATAAACTTTCTGGTTACTCACCCCGAAATTCCGCATGGTAAAATCAAGATCTGTTTTAATCCTGATGAAGAAATTGGAAGAGGAATGGATAAACTGGATCTGAAAACTTTTGGAGCTGATTTTGGATACACCCTAGACGGACCGGGCAGTGGTGTTTTAGAGATAGAAAATTTTAATGCAGCCACTATGATTGCAGAATTCTTTGGTCGCAATGCTCACCCCGGCTATGCTAAAGGTAAAATGATTAATAGCCTTAAAATTGCTTCGGAATTTGTTTGTTCTCTGCCTAAAAAACTTGCTCCAGAAAGATCTAGTAATAGACAAGGCTATATCCACCCTCTCAAAATTGAAGGAAAGGAAGAACAAACTCAAGTAGTTTTGATTTTAAGAGATTTTGAAGTTGAAGGTTTACAGTACTATAAAGAGGTGGTGCAAAATTTAGCTCTCAAAACCTGTTCAAAATACCCAAAAAGCACTTTTGAGATTAAATACACAGATCAATACCAAAATATGAAATATGTTTTACAAAAACACCCACAGGTTGTCCAAAGAGCTTTAGATGCTTACAAAAAACTGGGGATAAAACCAAAAATTCAACCTATTCGAGGTGGTACCGATGGTGTAAAATTATCCGCTCAAGGTTTACCCTGCCCTAACCTTTCTTCTGGTCAGCATAATATTCACTCCAAAACCGAATGGACAACAGTGCAAGAAATGGAATTAGCAGTAGATCTAATTATTGAACTTGCAAAAGCAAATGAATAAAGACAATTTTCAATTGTTTATTAAAGATGATTGATGAACTCTAATTGGAGAACAACTCTAGAATTTAGTGATGCCAAATGTGTAAGGATTTCTAAAAGTCATCACATAACCCCTTTTACCAGCATAAAACAATCATAAAAATCAAATTCCACAACTAAAATCTTTTTAAGAAAGTTGTTGTTTAGACTGCCACAAAAAAAGCTTCCACCAAACATTGGGCGATATTTTTGAGTTAGTCTTTATTTGTTTGTCGGTCAAAATTAGCTTTTGTTTGAGTTGATTTGACAGCTTGTAATCTTGCTTATCTAGTTTACCAAAAATCAAGCTAAAAGCTAGCTGGATGTCATCTTCAGAAATTCTTTCAAACCATGCTTGAGTCGTTTTAGCATTAAAAGGTAGCATAAAAATCGGTAATTTTTGCTCGTCAAAATAATTAGTCAAAACTAACTCCGGGTCTCCACTTAAAAAACAAATTTCAAGAAGATTGACTAGTTCTGTGTAATTATTAGTATTTTTGATCAGTTGGGTTTTTTGGGTTTGAAGTAGTTGTAATTGATGGTTTGCAAGATATTCGTCTAAGATAGACTGTTTAGTGCTAGATGCAAATTCCTTAAGCAACAAATATTCCCAGCCAAGATTTTTGAATATCTTTTTCTCTTCTGCTGACAAGCCAACACCAGCGCCTCGAAAAAAATAAATGTTTCGACTTTTATCCAAGTGCTCTAAAAATTTCTGATCATCTTTATTAAAAGTTAAATTTTCAATATCAACCAACAGGACTTCTTCATCTAAATCACCAAATAAACTATCTGACGGGACTATCTCGTACTGAGCAGATGCCCAAGAAGTCAGCTTGATTTTGTTAAACTGAAAAGCTTTTTGGCCAAGCAAAATTTCGTATAAACTGACTTTTTGGAGCTTAGCAAAATACTCTAGCACTAAATCCCAATCTGGGTAGTCTAAATAAAAAATCATATTTTATATCAAAAGAGTTTTTGGGTTTTGGTCAAATTTCACAAATTAATTTATATATTTCTAAATTTATGATTTTTACACACCCCTAGCACAAAAATTAAAAATCTTGTAAATTAACCAATTTCATGATATAATTAGTTATTAAAAACTATATTTTTTATACACCGAAAACATAAATAATCTGTTTTTTAAAAGAAATAAATGTATCCACACATGTCTGATTCTATAGCAGAAAAATACCGAGTTCAAAAAAGAGAAATCCAAAAATCAGATCCTAATTCGGTTTGGATTTTGGAAGCGATAAACAAGAATCCTAACAAACTTTTAAAACTAAGAACTCGTGTCAAAAGTTTCTTAAAAAATGGAGAAATAGTGAATATAGATGCAGTATTCGACAATAGTTCTAAAAGAAATAGTGAAATGTTAAAAAATCGCTTTAGGTATGCTGAAAGAATCTGGAAATCGTTTGAAAAAAATTTATCATTATACCAAATACCAGAAAAATCTAAGAAACAATTAAGAGCGATTGTTTTAATCCATAGTCTTGGTTTTAGTCTTAGCTGGGAAGCTTTTAAGAAATACAAATCGCAAATTGAGTTTTTGTTCTACCCAACTTTCACTGAAAACGAACTTTTAACGATATGGATGATGGCTCATGAAATTAACCTATTAGACACAGAAGCAAAGAAATTTAGAAACATGCTTAGTCAAGGAGCCTTAGGAGGCCCACAATTGTTTAACCCCCCTCTAAGTCCAGAAGAAAATGTACTAATGTTTAAAATTCTAACAGGTCAGTTACCATTAGATGATGAAATTCGAACTAAGTTCCCAAGAATATATGATTATTTTAACTCTAATCCTGATAACATTAATCACCGACTCCAGCCCAAAATACAAGAAATAATATCATCAGGTAAACTGTCCTTAACGGATATAACCTTGTTGCATCGTGCTTTAGTTGGAGATCCAACTCTAACTGAGGAAGAACTAAAAAATCCAATTTTGTACACATTTTATCCACCCCTATTTGATATAAAAGAGATGCTGAACATTGTTAGAAATCACGACCTAGAGTCAATCATTTTTGGTGCCTTAAAGTTAACGGACAAGATAAATTATCCTGCCGAAAACGAAGGTTTTGTTAAAATCTGGCAAGACTGTATGATGATGCTACACTTCTATGCTCCTGTGCTAGAGCTAGCTGGTTTTAGGGACATGGCAAATGAATGTAACTCTGTTGCCTTAGACTTCTTAAATAGAGGACTCTTAACTGAAGAAGAATACTCAAACTTAAAAGACTTACACACCAAAGCAGTAAATGCATATACACAATATAACTTAGATATTTTAAAGATTTTAAGCGAGTATGCTAGTAAGCAAATTAAAGCTGGGGACTTTTTAATAAGAGCAATTAGTAGTAGAGTTAAAACTATAGGTAGTGCAGGTAGAAAATTATGGGAAAAATACCGAAAATATGGCACTGTGCCAGATTGGCTTGGATTCAAAGTAGTTATTGATACAGATCCTACACCCGAATATCTGGGGGATGTTGTTGGTTCTATAATAGAAAAAGTGACAAAACTCGGGTTTGAACTAGGACATTCAAGAGTTGATAAACCAATCAGTGTGATGCTAGAAAGTATTGTAAAAAATGAAAATGCTAAAAATGTATTCGAAAATCAACTATCTGTAAAAGGTATTTCCAAAGATTTTATAGGCTATGAAGAGCGAGCCTATCAGGCTATTCATTTAAATTTTCGCAGCACTAGCGATCCTAGTATAACCTGCGAAATTCAAATAACTGATCTTAAAAATGATTATATAAATAATCTGGGTCGTAGATCTCACATTCTTTATAAGGCAAAAAAACACTCTCTTACAGGTAATGTGATAGACGACAATACTAGTCGAGAGTTTTCTGCTTTGGGTAATGAATTATATGAACGAAGAGGGAAGCTTTTAAAAAATATAACTAATAGTGACATAAATAGTGACATAAAATTATGTCCTTACTCTCAAGCCAGATTGTCAGAATATGGTTTTGTAATTCATCCTGCTTACACAGAAGCTATATAGTCCTAGAAAACTCAAAAAAATAGTATAATTTGACAAAAACATTACACAAACCTAGCACTCTGAATGAGTTAAAAACTCTCTAATTTAGTTAATTTTTAATTAAAAAAAATTTTATGAAACATCTCGTTCAAACACTAAAATGGGTTTTTGCTGTCAGAGGTATTATCACTATTTTATTTGGGTTAGCCTTTTTGTTTTTGCCTAATCCAACTTTAACAATTTTAATTTTGATTTTTGGTATAACTGTTTTGGTTGATGGTTTTATTAATGCTGTTGGTAGTTTTCAATCTAGAAAAGAAGTCACTGACTGGTGGGTTTACTTGTTGGAAGGAGCTTTTTCAATTATTCTCGGTTCCATTACCATTTTCTGGCCAAACATTAGTCCTGCAGCTTTAATGTTCATTATTTCTTCATGGGCAATTGTTACCGGTATTTCAAAAATGGTGGCCGCTATTGGTCTTAGAAAATATATAGAGGGTGAATTAGTTCTACTTTTTAGTGGTATTCTGTCTGTGATATTCGGCTTTGCAATGATTACTTTTCCACAGGCAACCGCCACCGCTTTTGCTCCTATCATTGGCTTTTTTAGTATTTTACTTGGTGTATTTTTGTTAGCTTTGGCTTGGAGAATTCAAGAAGAACACGACCCGGTCCTAGGTGACTTTTTAAGACCAAAGTATCAACCTATACCAAAAAATGTCGAGGAAGAAGAAATCGAAGAAGAGGTTTTGGTTAAACCTGCAAAACCCAAATCAACAACTCAAAAATCTACAGCTACAACTAAAAAAGATTTCAAAAAAACTTCTCCTAAAAAGTAAAGTAATCAATTTTAGTATTGTTGCTTATTTTTTAACAAAAAAATTATATAACAGATAGTGTAAGTATAATTACTAAGCTAAAGAGACTCATCAAGTCAATATACAACAAATCGTCTATTTTTAGTACTTTTTGGCACCAATCTCTCCCTAATTTCTAGGGATTATTTATGGCTTTATTGTACAGGAACAATCTCTCTGATAAAGTCTACGGCGGTTAAATTAGGTGGATACCGTCCTCGTATAAAACCAGATAATTCTGTTGGCTCGAAAGATAAGGCTTGATCTACAACTTCCTGTGCGAACAGGTTCTGACCTAAAGGTATCTGCACTCCGTAAATTTTACTTTTTTCTCCTTTCAAAACTTCCCCTGAACCGTTGACAGCATAGTGCAATACAGGCAACCCTACTGCAGTTGCTTCAATCAAAGTTCTACCAAAAGTATCTGTCAAACTTGGATGTACCATTATGTCATGATTAGCTACCAACTTGGCCAAATCTTTTTTGTCTTCAATACCGTCTAAAAAAATTACTTCTGGAGCATTTTCTCGTTGAGAAAGTTCTTCCACGATTGATCGTAGTTTTTGTATATATGATTGACTGCCTGAGCCAATAATAGTTAAAGTATCTGGGCTAGTGCGAGTATTCATGAAATCTCTAACCATCTGTTCAAGGTTTTTTTCTTCTGCTAATCTGCCAAAGTATAAAAATTTTAAACCTCCTTCTTTTGTTGGTTTCTCTGTTTTGGCTACACCCAGAAACTCTTGGCTTACACCCCTAGACATAATGCCTACTTGGTGGCTCGGAAATCCTAAACCGATTAGTAATTGCTTCATAGTTTCGTTAGTAACCATAACTTTACTAGCCAGTCTGTGAATAGACATAGCTATCTGAGAAAGCCATCTAGGTGTTTGCAGTTGGGGATTTAGCCTAAACAAATTAGATAAAGCAGTGGTTGCATAATTATCAAATCTGGTGTGTACTGCTGTAGAAAAAGGTATTCCTTGAATTTTTAACCCAATAGACAAAAACATGCCATCTGGGCTTTCTGGTACGGCAATATGCACAGCAAAAGGGTTAAGACTAGGAATTATGGACAGCTTTAAAAAGCTAGAAGATACCTGAACATCTGGTCTGTAACCAAAGGGAAGTCTAATTCTTTTTAAGAATTTTATACCATCATGACTAGAATCTAAAGTAATATACACTATCATTCTGTCTATAAATTTGCTATCTAAACCTGATTCTATTACCACTTCTCGAAGTGTTTGGATAATTTCTTGATATGTTCTCGCTACTCCGTTAATTATTTTTTGATCAGATTCTGTTTGCATTCCATCGGCCATGTTCAAAATTACTATCGGTCTTCCGCTTTTGATCCATTCAACTACTTTCGTTCTTTCATATTCTCCAAAACCTCTTGATTCTAGGTTAGTTTCAAGTCTTTTTGAGACTTCATTCGCTATCTCTGGTTGTTTAGTGAACATTTCACTTCTAGAATTAGGCATAACTCTATATTTATAATACCACAAAATTTGTATTATATCAAATACCCTCTTCTTTCAAAGTTTCTTAAAAAACCAAAAAATAACATCCATTACATCATCCATGATGCAAATCTGCTTTATATTCTTAACAGATAATTAACAAAAAATATCCTACCCCCGCCTAAATTCTAGTCATATCAAAAATGAAGATAGATATTAAGGATAGTCAAATTAGTTATAATTCATATAAATTCATATAACTTTTAACCTTTAAAGTTTAACAAGCGACCAATTAAATAATCTAGATGTCATTTTTAGTTTTAAACTTTAATCAAATAATATGAACAGACCTATACAAGAAAAATCAAATATTACATTTTTTGCAAAGATACTAAAAGTCTTTACAAAAAACAGCAAACATTATATCTAGAAAAAATGTCTAATTTCTACTTTTTGAATTTACCTAAAAAACATTTCGTCTTAACAAACAAAACAATTAACAAAGTATTACCTTAAGATAAAAATGAAATGAATACTAGTTATATTAAAAATATAATTTCCAAAACTATCAAATTAACTAGTCTTAATTTCTATTCTTGAAACGATTCAATAATTCAATATATCTAGCACGCAGTTTTAGTTTTAAAACACTTATTGCTTTTCTGGGATTTCTGATTGCTTTTCTAAGATTTTCTAAACTGAATAAGGATGGTCTATTATGTTTTTTCAAAATTTCTGGCTCTAGTAATTGTTCTCTTCTAAAAGCATAGTAATCATCTTCATTTGTAATTTCTTCTACCAAAAAAGCATTTCTCCACAAACTTTTTTTAATTTTTTCTAAAAATTCTTCTTTGTGTTTAAGAATATATTCTTTTTTGTATTTTTCAACATATTTATATTTCTTATTTTCGTATCCTATATTGCTAAATACTTGTGAGAATTCAACTAAATCTTCATACACTTTAGAATCCATAAAACTTCGAAAATTGCTGGTTACATCATATTTGCTAACATTATCTAAATATTTAGAGTATTTAATATACTCATCAACTGCATCGAGAGCTGATAATTGAAAAATTTTAACTTTATCAGAATTTGTATTATCAGAATCTTCTTCTTCAATAGGTATTACAGTTCCATCCGGTTGCTCCTGAAAACCTAATAAGGAACCTTCCGGAGAAGAGAATAAAAATTCGAATAACATATGAGCTTCTTCCACCCAAACTTTATCATACCACTGAACACCAAGATCAACTAGATATCCAAAAGATGTGCTCATGATTTCAGGGTAAGTACTTTCAAAAGTGCCTAAATAATAACCAACAACATTTTTACCAGTCATTTTTTGTATGCTGTATTGTATACTTCCTCTCCAACCGATATCAAAAATGTTGATTGTATCATAGTTAAATAACCCTTCTTGTCTCATATATTTGAGGACTAAATAGTATTTTTCTAACAAAACCTTTTTTATTTTTGGATACAAATAAGCCACTAACTTTCTAGAGTCGTGTAAAGTTGAGTCATCCACTAAAACATCTAAACTAGAAAATCCAAATTTCTTTAAAATAATTTTATCATCAAAATTTAATCCAATGAAATTAAAGATATCTCGTAAGGTTAATTCGTGACCAAGTACTACATTTCTTTGAGTTAAAACATCTACAGCAATGTTAATATGTTCGTTAACTAAATTTGGTATTTGATAAGCTACTCTAGAAGTTTTCAAATAACTCGATTCTGGTAAATCAGGATCTAGTTTACAAAATTTGTCATATACTTTTTTGACTATATAACCATCTCTACCAAGAAAGAATAGATTATCTTTACCTCTATTTAAATCTGCTACCCATTTAGTTAAACCATAATATAATGGAGCGGCAACTTTAGCACCAAATTTATGCCAATAATTTATTTCTAATCCATTATGTACTTTATTGATAGATATGGCAGTCATTATTGATAGATCTACGGAGTAATCAAACTGACTAGCTATCTTAGCTCTAGTTCTCACTGGTTCGTAATGATGCGCGGACAAACCATAATTTATGGGATTTAAATAATCTGAATTTTTATTATCACCAATATGAATAGTTTTTTTGGGCTCTAGGACACCTTTCTGAATCAAGTATGAATAAATATCTCCATTATGCTTACTCTTTTTAATTTGGTTGGAAATTATTAGTTCAGAATAGTTGTCATAACCATTATTTTTTAATACTTCTTCGATAAAGTCTCTGGGTAAATACATGTCTGATATAATAACTACTTTTTTACCAATTTCAAGAGCATAATCGTAAAGTTTTTTCATAAAAGGGTTTGCAATCAAAAATTCTCTTTCAATTTCCATTTCCAAATTTTGTAAGGTGTTTATCTCGTCTTTAGAATAAAAATTAGATAGCTGTTGGTATATTTCTTCATATGAACATTCATAGTTATTTTTGGAAGTCCTAGCCTTACTTTCAGACTCTGTTCTTAATTTAAAATAATTTTTGTAACCATATTTTTCTTCGATTACTCTAAATATATCAGTTGGATACAAGACATTCCTTAATAACAAAGTATCAAAAATATCAAAAGAAACAATACTGTATTTTTTTATTTTTTTTTTTAAAATATTTAACTCATTAGACATACTTATTTTACCTTTTTCTAATTTTTTTAATGCACTTTCCTTATCATATACCACATTAATTTTAATTCTGTCATTTTTGTTAAAATTATTTGATAACTTGATGGTCTGATTCCCCAAAGATACAAATTTACTGGATTCCTTAATTATGTTGTTATCAGATAAATTATTTGGAGAGATATAAATTTCTTGATCATTATGATAAATCCTAATTTTGTAAACTCTATATCTTATAGAAGGTCTAATTGTAATATATGATAAATTTTCAGGTAGAGTAAATTCCACTTCTTCATTAAAATTATGACAATGGTGTTGGAAGATTTTTTTATCTTTGTCGAAGACAGTGATTGAGTCATATGTTCCATTATAAGTTGGAAAGATATCAAATAAGCTCTCAGATATAAAGTATTCTTGATTTTCAGATGGATAAAATTCGTATATACCTTCAAAAGTATGAGAATCAGTTTTGTTGATTACAGCTTCCCTAGCAATTGGTTCTAAACAGTCATAATCTTTACCTAACTCTGAGTAGGAAGGTACCATATAAGTAGAATCATAATAAGTCAAATTAAATTTAAAAACATCTAACATATATTTGAAACTATAGGGAGTATACCAGCGGAGATGTGTTGAATCAAGCAAACCTATATCAGTGTAGGTAAAACTGTTTGTTAACAATTCGATTAATAAACTTGCATGAGCCACATTTGGTATAGCCACTAAAAATTTTCCAGTTTTCTTTAATTTAGTTCTCAGGAAATTTAACACTTTAAAAGGATCATAAACATGCTCTAAAACATTCATCAAAGTTATATAATCATAACAATCTTCTGGAATTAGATTTATCCATTCTTGGATATTGTTCAAATTTTGATAATATATCTTGTCTAATTTTTGATTTAAAATTTTAACCAGTTCTGGATCATATTCTATTCCCTCGACTCGACAATTTTTGTTGTGTTTAAGGTGTTCGGCAAAATAGCCAACTCCAGGACCAACATCTAAAACTAAAGATCCTTTGGCTATTCTTTTATCTATCTTACAATAAGAATTAGGCTCATCTAATTTGAATTTTATGTCATATTTATGAGTCATACTGCCAAAAATGGTCTATAAATAATATTCCTTCGCACATTTGTTTACTTACTTTTATTTCAAAAGCATTTTTGATTATATAATCTGACAGAACCACGGTTCCAGATGCATTATAACAAACCGACCACAATGTGTATATATCTTTATATAACTTTGGGTTTTGATAAGTTAAAATCAGAGTGTATTTTCCTGGTTGGTCATTAATTTTAAATTTGTCAATTTTGGTGTTTAAGCCATTAACATACTCCCCTTTAGAGTTTCTCATTCCAACACCAAAAAACATTCCAGGAAGATATTCATATAGTTCATAGTCAATTTTAATTTTAATTTCCAGATTGGGTGAATACTCAAATTCTTTTACTTCCTTGTTTGCTTGGTTTAAAATTTTAGTAGAAGTAATTTTTACAATACCGCTTGTTTTGTTAGATTCTATAACTGATTCGTCACTAACAGGTTTTATATTTTTTTCGTACATCTCTACAATATCTATCACATTACTACCTTCATCAACAATCTCTCCAGCTTCAAACCTAACCACCCTATCACAAAAGTATTTAACAGCGTGTAGGTTATGAGAAACAAAGATAATGCCTTTACCTGTTTTAGATAATTCAATCATATGTTCAATACATTTATTCTGAAATTGTTCATCACCTACACTCAAAACTTCGTCGATAATTAAAATGTCAAAGTCTGAATGTATGGCTGCCGAAAAGGCAAGTCTGGCAAACATACCACTAGAATAGGTTTTTATTGGCTGAGCTAAAAACATATCATCCAAACCGCAAAAATCAATAATTTTAGATACTCTATGTTTTAGCTCCTTTCTGTTAACTTGCTTAATTTTAAGAAAAAAATCTATATTTTCATATCCTGTTAATTCTGGATTAAAAGCAGCTCCTAACTCAATTAGAGAATCAACTCGACCATTAATTTTTAGGTATCCGCTAGTTGGCTCCAAAATACCGGATAGAATCTTCAAAAAAGTACTTTTACCAGATCCATTTGGACCGATTATACCAACTACCTCACCTTTTTTGAGAGTAAAATTTATATTATTATTAGCTTTAAATATCGAACTATGCTTACCAAGTCTAAATATATCAAAAGCTTCCAAAATCCTGTCTACTGGTTTTTTGTAGATTCTAAATATTTTACATACATTTTTAGCCTCAATTAAAACATCATCTTTAAGCATAAAATTTATAAGACTTCATTAAAATGAGATTTTAGTTTTTTAAATGACACCCAACCTAAAATCCAGATAAATATAACTTGTAATAAAAATATATAATCATAATAGTCAAAACTAATTCCTTGTTTGTAAATGAGAGCATCCCTATAACCTTCCACAATATAGAAAAAAGGATTATATCTTAAATTGTTGACCACTTCGTCGGGGAAAATCCTGTAATCCCAGATTATTGGAGTTAGCCAAAAGAGCACCTGCATGATAATGTCAACGATCTGCTTTAAATCAGGAAAGAAGGGTATGAAAGCAGATAGTAAATATGCAAATCCGGAAACTAAAATTATGGAGCAAAGAAAATAGTATAGAGCTACAACATTTAAAGTAACAGCATCCAAAATATAGATTAAAATTGCTGAAATAATAATAAAAATTAAGTGAATATAAGTAGCTGAAAATATCTTTATAGCCGGTATCAACCATTTATTAAAGGACATTTTTTTGATTAGATATCTATATTCTAGGATTGAATATCCGCCAGAAATAATTACCTCACTTATGTAAAACCAAGGTATTATTCCGATCAAAAACCAAGAAGTAAAGCTGGTTTCAGGTGTCGGGTTAGTTTTTAGTCCATATTCAAATACAAACAAAAAAATAGAAATAGTTAAGATAGGTTTTGTAAATAACCATACAATACCCAGAACTGATCCAGAAAATCTATGGAGAGTTTCATGTAAAGACAAATCAACAATTGAATAAAAATCTTTTTTCACTTTTTTCAATAAATTAACTATGCAATACATAACATTACTCAGTCATTCTAAACTTAAGTTTAACTAATTCCCACCAATATCTATCCTTTATCTAGTCCTCTAGAGAGAGTGTTTTTTGATTTTTTGTTTGAACCTTTTCAATCTTCTAAATAATTTTAGAGTTAGCACAAACCGTTTTTCCTAAAAAGTCTAACCTTAACTTAAAATCTAAAATAATTTATAGCACATATGTAATAAGAATTAAATTGTAAATAGTCAAGCTTACTGAAATTTCTTTTAGTGCTGCGATAAGATTTACCAATCTATCAATTTTTTCTTCAAATTTAAAACCATGATTCTTTGTTGACTCAAAATATGTAAATCTTTAAATCAGACAAAAAATATAAGATTATAGACAAATAACTTCAAAAAATAATTATAAATTTCATAGAAATAAATATTTATAGATTTTGTAAACCCTTGTTTTATTATGAAAAAATCCTAATCAGTAAAAAATATGATTAGGTTCTAAATTAGTATTCTCTTTTAAATTGACTCATTAATATTATAAATCTATCAATTTTTGACAAAGCAAAAAAGATATGGTTTAATTATTTGATTGTTAATCTTAACACAGCTTAATTATGTTCAATCTATACAGTTTTTTAGTTGATAAAAAAATAAAAAAAGAAAGAGTAAAAAACAGAAGAAATATATTTATTTTTAGTGCTTTGTCCGCATTTCTAGGTGCTGCTTTAAGTTTCTTTTTGTCTCCCAACTCTGGAAAGAAAAATCGCGAGATAGCTTTTCAAAAAATTAAGTCGATAGCAAATAATCTTCAAAAGTTCAGTAGCGAAGCATCTGCAGATGTCAAACGAACCGCTAAAGAAATTGTTAGTAAAGTAAAAGAATCGGAAGAAGAGCTTATTGATAAATTTGATGAGCTTAAAACTAAAATTCAGGATAAAATTAAAGGTAAGAAAGAGATTAGACTGGAAAAGGAAAAAGAAGACTAAAATTCTACTTTTTAGGCATGTAATTTAGATCTAATTCTAAACAACAACAAGAAAATATTTAGTTCGGTTTCTGATTCCTTTAAAGTAAATTGACAATGTTTAAACAGTCTGTTTTATACGAGTGTAGTAAAAATGTTACTAGCAAATTAAGATGAGTGATAATAAAAATCCAAAAAATACTAAAAACAACCAAACAATTGAGGAAAAGCTCCTAAGACTTCAAGAAATACAAAACTTATTACAAGAAAAAAAAGTCACCCTGAGTGAGAGTGTGTCTCTACTGAAAGAGGCTAGTAGGCTAAAAGCAGAAATCGAGTTAGAATTACAACAAATTGAAAACAAGTTAAATATAATAAATCAAAATCAAGAATAGTTTTTTCTTATCTAGTTTTCAAAGCTGGTTATAGTTTTGTTCTAAAGTTCTGTTTAATTATTTTAGATTGTGCTTTTCAAAAATTTTATTACAACAAATTAAATAGAGACGAGACAAAAATATTTTTATGTTTGTCTAAAAAGTTGCTTTAACTGTTTAAACTTCACTTATTTAGATGGTTAAATGTATACAGAAGTTTGACATGAATTGACTAAACCACATATTTACAACATCCAACAGTTAAGAATGACTCTGATTGTTTTACTTGGACAAACATGTAGTGGTAAATCCCAAATGGCTGTAGATTTAGCCAAAAAACTGGGATCTAGTTGGATTGTAAATTGTGATTCTAGACAAGTCTATAAATATCTAAATATCGGAACGGCCAAAGTGGAAGGTTCTTGGCAAAATTTTCAAAACTTAGGAAAAGTTTTTCTCTATCAAGGGATTCCTCATTTTTTAATTGATTTTGTTGATCCCAAGCAAACTTACTCCTTGCATAAATTTTTACAAGATTGGTGTAAGTTATTTAATTCTTTAGAACAGAATTTACCAGAATTTGTGATTCTAACAGGAGGAACTGGTTTATTTGCTCGTGCAGTAGTAAAACAATATCAATTAGATGAAATAAATCCTGAATATGAAACTATTTTTCAAAAACAAAAACAACTCTTAGAGAGTCAATCTTTATCAAAATTACAAGAAATCGTTTCTAGTTATTCTACCATAAAAAATATAAATCACAGTGATTTTTTTAATCGCCGCAGACTTATCAACTATGTTTTAAGGAATTTTGCCAAGCAAAAAGGCTTGTTAAACCACAAAAAGCTCAAGTATCCTAATTTTGATCGTACTTTACAGTTTGCTATTTCTGTTGATCAGCAGACTTTAAAAGAAAGAATTTGGCTAAGGTTGAATCAAAGAATCGCAAACGGTTTGTTAAATGAAGTGGTTAACTTGCCACTAAGTCAAGAAAGATTATGGTCTCTAGGTTTAGAGTATAGGATTAGCAGCTTATATCTCAGAGGCTGGTTAACAGAAACCGAGTGGAAACAAAAATTATTTCAAGAAAATTGTAAATATGCTAAAAGACAGATGACATGGCTTAAGAAACAGCCAGTTGTTTGGATACACAACCTTGAAAACTTATACTCTCGTATTGTTCAATAAAAGTTTCATTAACTCTTAATAGAGTCTCTAATTCTAACAAAACAAGCTTAATCCCAGAAGTCAAATAAAATAAATGTCCTACACAAGTCTATCTTACTTTTAAGATTTTATGAGATTGTGAGTCTTGTCTAAACTCAAGCTGACTATTGTTGTAGAGTCTTTTATAGTTTGTATGTAGCTAAAAATTAAATTTACATAAAATGTCCAGCCCAAATACAGACAAGTCTCCGACAACTAAGCACAAAGTGCTAGACTGGGAATTAGCAGACTCTGATTATAGGTGGCTATGTTATTTTGCTGAAAAAATAGGTGCTAGTGTAGAGGAAGCTATGAAGCTAATTATGGATAATAAAAATGAGTTAGACTTGACAACACAGGTAGTCAATGGGCATTTTGTCAAGTTATCAATTCGCCGTTTGTGTATAAGCGGTAGTCTATGTTTGGAAGGTTTGAACCAACTAACAAAACTAGATTGTAGTTCGAACCGACTAACCGAGCTTGATGTGAGTCATAATGGTCAGTTGACTGAGTTATATTGCGGTGAAAACGAAATCACCGAGCTTGATGTGAGTCGTAATAGTCGGTTGACTAAATTGTACTGCTGGTTCAACCAACTAACCGAGCTTGATATTAGTCGTAATACTCAGTTAACTGAATTAGAATGCGGGAGCAACCAACTAACCAAGCTGGATGTGAGTAATAATCAATTGATTCATAAATTATGGTGTTATGAAAATCAACTAACCGAGCTTGATGTGAGTAATAATAGTCAGTTGATTTATTTGAATTGCTCGAACAACGATTTAACCGAGCTTGATGTGAGTCGTAATAGTCAGTTGATTGAATTATGGTGTGGTGATAATAAGCTAACCAAACTTGATGTGAGTCATAATAGTGAGTTGATTAACTTATCTTGCTATAGCAACCAACTAAATGAGTTGGACGTGAGTAGTAATACCCAGTTAGTTGAATTGTGGTGTTCTAACAACCAACTAACCGAAATTGATGTTAGTAATAACAGTCAATTGACTTATTTAAAGTGTCGGAATAATCCATTAAAGAAAATTCGTTTAAACAACAATCCCAATCTACGAATTATTGATAATCGGTACTCTAAATACTTTTGGGTGGGGTTTATTATTGGATTTATTGTTGTTATATTTTTTATGTGGACTTTAGTTTTTTAAAATAATCGTGGATAAATATCTAATTTGTATTTTCTTCCGTTTCAATTACACTTTTCTGTATCATTACGAACAGGGTGAAACAATATCCATAGTATTTTCTTGATTGACCAATACTTGATTGGCTAGATTAGATTTTCTAGGTGATTTGTGTATTTATTAAATTTTGATCAGAATAAATTTTCTTATTTATCCAACTCCACCTCACCTTTGAGGAGTTTTCGGTAGTATTCAGAACGAATTGCTAGTTGTTCTGAAGTATAAAAAGTCATCTGTTTTTCGGTACTGTTGAGCGAAAAGTCTAAAATGCCAGCAGCTTTTTGTAATATCTTGAGCCTGTGAGCAATCACGAAAGTCAAACTGTTTTCGGCAAGCTCAAGAATCATCCTAGTTATG
>FWWL01001275.1_pt1 | contig 61400 bp, 66 predicted proteins | sample 2228331 | NCBI WGS metagenome assembly FWWL01 (sample SAMEA103939775, study PRJEB20133) | metagenome
TATGCGGTGGGGGATTATTCGTTGAGGGGACTTTAGTAGACTGCTTGAAATAGTGCCTTAGTAGGATTCGAACCTGCGACCATCCGCTTAGAAGGCGGATGCTCTATCCAGCTGAGCTACGGGGCCATGCTTCGCCCCGATAGCGGCGAGCGCGGCAGCTTGCAATCACCGGCCTGTGCGATATGCACGGCTGCATGATCGACGGGGCCGTTCAGAAAATCGATGCCGATGCGCTGGGCGGTCGCCCGTTGCGCTATTTCGACTTTGTGATGGCGGCCTTCGTCGTCATCCTGCTTCTGTCCAACCTGATCGGCGCGGCCAAGCTGTCGACGCTGGGCGGCGTCACCTTTGGTGCGGGCATCCTGTTTTTCCCGCTGGGCTATGTCATCGGCGACGTATTGACCGAAGTCTATGGCTATGCCCGCGCGCGCCGCTGCGTCTGGGCGGGCTTTGTCGCGATGCTGTTCATGGCGCTGATGAGCTGGGTCGTGGTCGCGCTGCCGCCAGCGCCCGGCTGGCCGGGGCAGGACGCCTATGAATCGGTGTTTGGCAATACCTGGCGGATCGTGTTCGCTTCCCTCATCGCCTTCTGGGCCGGGGAATTTGCCAACAGCTTCGTCCTGGCCCGCATGAAGGTGCTGACGCAAGGGCGGCACCTTTGGATGCGCACGATCGGGTCGACCGTCGTGGGGCAGGGCGTGGACAGCCTGCTCTTCTATCCGCTCGCCTTTTACGGGCAGTGGAGCAATGCGCAGGTGCTGACCGTCATGGTCACCAACTGGGCGATGAAGGTCTTTTGGGAGATGCTGCTGACGCCGGTGACCTATGGCGTGGTCAATATGCTCAAGCGGCGCGAAGGGCTGGACGTCTATGACCAGGGCACCAATTTCACGCCGTTCCGCGCCCGGCTTTAAGCCGGATAATCGGCCCGCACAAAATAGAGGCCATCTGGCGGCGCATTGAGCCCCAGCGCGGCACGGTTGCGGGCCTCCAGCGCATCGCGCAGGTCATCGGCCGACCATCGCCCCATTCCCACCATCGCCAGGCAACCGACCATGGACCGCACCTGATGATGCAGGAAGGATCGTGCCCCGGCATGGATCGCAATCCGGTCCCCCTCCCGCTCGACGCTTAGCCGGTCGAGCGTCTTGACCGGGCTGGCCGACTGGCAATGGGCGGACCGGAAGGTGGTGAAATCATGCAGCCCGACCAGCACTTGCGCCGCGTCATGCATCGCCCCGGCATCAAGCTGCGGCTTTACCTGCCAGGCCAGCCCCGCTTCGAAGGTCAGCGCCGCGCGGCGGTTGACGATGCGATAGACATAGGATCGGCCCATGCAGGAAAAGCGCGCGTGCCAGTCGTCCGATACTTCTTCGCAACCCAATATCGCCACCGGCTGCCGTCCCAGCCGCGCGTTGATCGCCTCCATCAGGCGGAATGGCGTCATCGGCTTGGCCACATCGGCATGGGCGCGCATCGCCAGCCCGTGCACACCGGCGTCGGTGCGCCCGGCGGCATGAACCACGACCCGCTCGCCCGTCACGGCATGGATCGCATCTTCGATCGCCTGCTGCACGCTCGGCCCATGCGCCTGCCGCTGCCACCCCATGAACGGCCGTCCGTCAAATTCGACGGTGAAGGCAAAACGGGTCATGGCTCAGGGGCGTTCGTGTCGAACATGGTCGAGAAACAGGGGACGCGTCATCTCACCCGTCCACCCGGCTCCCCGCCGGCATATCGAACCCGCGCAGCATCTCATCCGGCGTCATCGCCGCCTTGCCCGCGCGCTGGATCAATGTCGGGCGGATCGCGCCATGGCCGCATGCGATCAGCAGCGCGTCGTCCAGCAACGCGCCGGGCGCGCCATCCTCATGCTCGACCTGCGCCGTCAGGATGCGAAACCGCTCCCCGCCATATTCGAAAAAGGCACCGGGAAAAGGATTGAAGCCGCGAACCTGCCGCTCGATCTGAAGCGCGGGCCGGGTGAAGTCGATCCGCGCCTCGGCCTTGGCGATCTTGGCGGCGTAGGTGACGCCCTCATCTGGCTGGGCCATTGGCGGATGCTGCGCGACATCGTCCAGCACTTCGACCATCAGGTCCGCGCCCGCCTGCGCCAGTTCGGCGGTCAGCGCGCCCGCCGTCTTGCCCTCTATCTTGGTCACATATTTGGCCCGCATCGGCCCGGTATCCAGGCCAGCCGCCATGTCCATGATTGTGACCCCGGTGACATTGTCGCCCGACAGGATCGCCCGCTGGATCGGCGCCGCCCCGCGCCAGCGCGGCAGCAATGATGCATGGATGTTCATGCAGCCATGGCGCGGCGCATCCAATATGGCGCGCGGCAGGATAAGCCCATAGGCCGCGACCACCGCGACATCGGCATCGAGCGCCGCGAAGGCGGCCTGTACCGCCGCGTCCTTCAGCGATTCCGGCGTCCGAACCTCAATCCCCATCGCCTCGGCCCGTTGATGGACAGGGGAGGGGGTCAGGTTCTTGCCACGCCCGGCCGGACGGGGCGGCTGGCTATAGACCGCGACGATGTCGTGCCCCGCCTTTGCCAGTGCGTCGAGCGCGGGAACCGCGAAATCGGGAGTGCCCATGTAGATGATACGCATAGCATCATCTCAAAGCCCTTGTCGGGACGGGTTGCAAGCCCTTATCTCACGGCATGGCCTCTCCCGAAATCGAAGCGCTGACGCAAGCCCTGTCCCGCCTGCCCGGTCTGGGGCCGCGTTCCGCGCGGCGGGCGGTGCTGCACCTCATCAAGAAGCGCGAGGCCGCCATGGCCCCGCTGCTGCGCGCGCTGGAGGCGGTGAACGACCGGCTCGTCACCTGCCATGTCTGCGGCAATGTCGACACGGTCGATCCTTGCGGCATCTGCGCCGATCCGCGCCGCGACCCGCGTGCGCTGTGCGTCGTGGAGGATGTTGCCGACCTGTGGGCGCTCGACAAGTCCCGCCTTTTCCCCGGCCGCTTCCATGTGCTGGGCGGTCGCCTGTCCGCGCTGGAAGGGGTGCGGCCGGAGGATCTGACCATCGATGCGCTGGTCGGGCGGCTGGAACAGGGCGGCATCGATGAAGTGGTGCTGGCGATGAACGCGACGCTGGAGGGGCAGACGACCGCCCATTATCTGGCCGAGCGGCTCGAACATTTCCCGATCCGCCTGACCCAGTTGGCCCATGGCGTGCCGGTGGGCGGCGAACTGGACTATCTGGACGAAGGAACGCTGGCGCAGGCGCTGCGGGCGCGAAGGCCGGTGGGGTAGGGGAGTGAAACCTTTTGCCCGCGCCGTGGATCGCTTGAAATCCTGCGTCTTTCCGCTATTTTATGAAGATGGCCATTCTTCCCATCCTAGAGGCGCCGGACCCGCGCCTGCGCACCATTTCGACCCCCGTGGAGTCGATCGACGACGATCTGCAACGTCTGATCGACGACATGTTCGACACCATGTATGACGCGCCGGGCATCGGCCTGGCCGCGATCCAGGTCGGCGTGCCCAAGCGGGTGTTGGTGATGGACTTGCAGGAACCGGAATCCGACGCGGAGGACGCTCCCCCGGTCAAGAAGCCGATGGTGTTCATCAACCCCGAAATCCTCAAGGAATCGGAGGATTTGTCCGTCTATAACGAGGGCTGCCTGTCCGTTCCCGACCAATATGCGGAGGTGGAGCGTCCCGCGACGATCCGCGCCAGCTGGATGGACCGCGACGGCCGCATTCATGAGGAACAGCTCGACGGGCTGCTTGCCACCTGCCTCCAGCATGAAATGGACCATCTGGAGGGTGTTCTCTTCATCGACCACCTGTCGCGCATGAAGCGCGACATGCTGATGAAGAAGCTGACCAAGGCCCGCCGCGCCGCCTGATTTATGTTCGTCATCCCGGCGAAAGCCGGGATCTCGTTTCCTTTGCGCGGCGCTGCAAGAATAAGGGAGATGCCAGCCTTCGCTGGCATGACGGGCCTCTGGGTCAGTTCACCCCGTCGGTATCCAGCGCATAGCCCGCCGACCGCACGGTGCGGATGATGTCCTGAAACTGGCCATCGCCGTTGATAGCCTTGCGCAGGCGGCGGATATGCACGTCCACGGTGCGCAGTTCGATATCGCTGTCCTGCCCCCACACGCTGTCGAGCAGCCGTTCGCGCGAGAATACCCAGCCGGGATGCTCCAGAAAATGGCGCAGCAGGCGGAATTCGGTTGGGCCGAGCGGGATAACCTGCCCGCCGCGCCGTACCTTGTGCCCCACCGTGTCCATCTCGACATCGGCAAAGGTCAGCGTTTCGCCGGCCAGCGCCGGGCGCACGCGCCGCAGCACCGCGCCGACCCGCGCCACCAGCTCGCGTGGCGAAAACGGCTTGGTCACATAATCGTCCGCGCCCGTTTCCAGCCCGCGCACCCGATCCTCTTCCTCACCGCGCGCGGTCAGCATGATGATCGGCACATTGGCGGTGCCGTTGGCGCGGCGCAGGCGGCGGCACACCTCGATCCCCGACAGGCTTTCCACCATCCAGTCGAGCAGCACGATGTCGGGCACATTTTCCTGCGCCATCAACAGGGCTTCCTCGCCATCGACCGTATGGGCGACGTCGAAATCCTCACGCTTGAAATGCCAGATCAGCAATTCGGCCAGCGCTGCGTCATCCTCGACCAGCAGCATTTTTGCACGGGCCATGGTCCTTATTCCTCCGCCGCCGCGCCGCCGCGATCGCGGTCGGGCAGGGTCTGGCCCGTAGCCGCATAATAGACCATTTCCGCGACATTGGTCGCATGGTCGCCGATCCGCTCGATATTCTTGGCGATGAACAGCAGATGCGCGCATTCGCTGATCGTCTTGGGATTTTCGACCATATAGGTGACCAGCGTGCGGAACACGCTGTTGTAGAAATCGTCGACCACCGTGTCGCGCTCGACCACGGCGACCGCCAGATCGGGATCGCGCGCGGCAAAGGCGTTGAGCGCGTCATGCACCATCTCGCTCGCCACCTGTCCCATGGACGGCAACAGCGATACCGGCTCCAGCGTGCGCTGGTTGACCATGATCAGCGGCACCCGCTTGGCGATATTCTTGGCATAATCGCCAATCCGCTCGACCACGCCGACAATCTTGAGCGCGGCGATGACGTCGCGCAGGTCATTGGCCATCGGCGCGCGGAGCGCGATCACCTGGATGACCAGCTTTTCGACTTCCGCCTCGATCGCGTCGATACGCTTGTCGTCGGCCACCACCTGCGCCGCCAGCGCCAGATCCTGCCGTTGCAGCGCGGTCATTGCGCTTTCGATGGCAGCTTCGGCCCGTCCGCCCATTTCCGCGATCAGGCCGCGCAGCCTGTCGATTTCCTCGTCGAACGCCTTGATCGTATGTTCAGCCATATTCGTTTCTCCCGCGATCAGCCGTAGCGACCGGTGATATAATCCTTGGTCCGCTCCTGCGTCGGGTTCGTGAAGATGTCGCTCGTCACGCCATATTCGACCAGATCGCCGAGGTGGAAGAAGGCGGTGCGTTGCGACACGCGCGCAGCCTGCTGCATGTTGTGGGTCACGATGACGATCGCATAGCGGCCGCGCAGTTCGTGGATCAGCTCCTCGATCTTCGCCGTTGCGATCGGGTCCAGCGCGGAACAGGGTTCGTCCATCAGGATGACCTCCGGCTCCACCGCAATAGCGCGGCCAATGCATAGCCGCTGCTGCTGCCCGCCGGACAGGGCAGTGCCGCTGTCGTGCAGCCGGTCCTTCACTTCTTCCCACAGGCCCGCGCGGCGCAGCGATTTTTCGACGATCACGTCCAGGTCCGCCTTGGCATGGGCCAGGCCATGGATGCGCGGCCCATAGGCGATATTTTCGTAGATCGACTTGGGGAAGGGATTGGGCTTCTGGAACACCATGCCGACCCGCGCGCGCAGTTGCACCACGTCCATCGACGGGGAATAAATATCGTCCCCATCCAGCGTGATCGTGCCTTCCACCCGCGCGCTGGCAACCGTGTCGTTCATGCGGTTCAACGTCCGCAGGAAGGTCGACTTGCCGCAGCCCGACGGGCCGATGAAGGCGGTGACATGGTCCATGTCGACGTCGATCGACACGCCCTTTATCGCCTGCTTCGCGCCGTAAAAGACCTTGACGTCGCGGGCCGACATTTTGGGGTTGGCAATGGCCAGAGGGTTTGTTGCTTCGGTCATGGGCGCGTTTACCACCGTGTTTCAAACTTGTTGCGCAGATAGATGGCCAGGCCATTCATCGCGAGGAGGAAGGCCAGCAGCACGATGATCGCGGCCGACGTCTTTTCGACAAAGCCCCTGGAGACTTCATCGGACCACAGGAAGATCTGCACCGGCAACACGGTCGCCGGATCGTTGATCCCGCCCGGCGGCGTTGCGATGAAGGCGCGCATGCCGATCATCAGCAGCGGCGCGGTTTCGCCCAGCGCGCGGGCCATGCCGATGATCGTGCCGGTCAGGATGCCGGGCAGCGCCAGCGGCAGGACATGGTGGAACACGACCTGCACCGGCGAGGCGCCGATGCCGAGCGCCGCGTCGCGGATGCTGGGCGGGACGGACTTGATCGCGTTGCGCCCGGCAATGACGATGACCGGCATCGTCATCAGCGCCAGCGTCATGCCCCCGATCAGCGGCGCCGATCGTGGCAGGTGCATGAAGTTGAGGAAGATGGACAGGCCAAGCAGGCCGAAGATGATGGAGGGGACCGCCGCCAGATTGTTGATCGACACTTCGATAATGTCGGTCCACCACGTCTTGGGCGCATATTCCTCCAGATAGAGGGCGGTGGCCACGCCAACCGGGAAGCTGAGCGCCAGCGTCACCAGCATCGTCAGCAACGAACCCTTGAACGCCCCCCAGATGCCGACCTGCGTCGGATCGGTGCCGTCGCTGGACGTCAGGAAGCCCCAGTTGAAGCCGGTCGTCAGCAGCCCTGCCTTGCGCAGGCGCTCCACTGCCGCTTCGGCTTCCGGCGCGCCTTCATGCTTGGCGGCGAGGTCTATGGTGGTCGAGGCTGGAACGCGGATCGTCACCGTCTGTCCCAATATCGCCGGATCGGCCTTGATCGCATCGCGGATGCTGATCCAGGCGGTCGGCGACAGCAGGGCGTCGGCGTCCGGGCCGAGCGCTGCCTTCGCGACCTGCCCGGTCACCATCGGCAGATTGGCATTGGCCAAGGCTGCGTCGGTGATGTTGGCCGGATCAAGCAGCAGAGGGGACGCAGGGAAGTTGACCTGAAGCGCGATTTCCGTGCGGGTGAATCCGCGCAGCCCGTTGCCGATCATCGTGAACAGCAGGAAGGCGAGGAAGGCGGCAGAGAGCGCCACGGCGAACAGGCCGGCGAATTTGAACCGCCGCTCGGCCGCATAGCGCCGCGCAATCCGCTTGCGCATCGCGTCCGACTTCCAGTCGGTTGGGTTGCGAGTGGTCATTCTGTCTCTCCCCGTTCGGGCTGAGCCTGTCGAAGCCTTCCACTGAGCGCAGCGAAGTGACCTCCTTCCGGTCGGTCGAACCCTTCGACTTCGCTCAGGGCGAACGGATGTTGGGTGTTCCGGCTCATTCGTAAGCCTCGCGATATTTCTTCACGACCCGCAGGGCCACGATGTTGAGCAGCAGGGTGACGATGAACAGCACGAGGCCAAGCGCGAAGGCGGCCAGCGTCTTGGCGCTGTCAAATTCCTGGTCGCCGGTCAGCAACTGGACGATCTGGGTCGTCACCGTGGTCACGCTGGCAAAGGGGTTGAGGGTCAGGTTCGCGGCCAGACCGGCGGCCATGACCACGATCATCGTTTCGCCGATCGCGCGGCTGACCGCCAGCAATACGCCGCCGACCACGCCGGGCAGGGCGGCCGGGATCAACACCTTGCGGATCGTTTCGCTCGTGGTCGCGCCCATCGCCAGGCTGCCGTCGCGCATCGACTGCGGCACGGCGGCGATGCTGTCGTCGGCCATGGAAGAGACGAAGGGAATGATCATCACGCCCATCACCAGACCAGCCGCCAGCGCGCTTTCCGACGAAGCGCCATGGATGCCGATCGTCACCGCAAAGTCGCGCAGCGCAGGCGCAATGGTGAGCGCCGCGAAATAGCCATAGACCACCGTTGGAACGCCCGCGAGCATCTCCAGCGTCGGTTTCATCCATTTGCGCACGACGGGCTGGGCATATTGGGTCAGATAGATGGCGCTCATCAGGCCCAGCGGAATGGCGACGACCATGGCGATGATCGCGCCGATGAAGATGGTGCCCCAGAAGAGCGGCACCGCGCCGAACGCATCCTTGTTGCCATAGCCCATCGCCGCCGATTGCGGCGACCATTTGGTGCCGAACAGGAAGTCCAGCGGATTGACCATGGAAAAGAAGCGGAAACTTTCCCACAGCAGGGACGCGACGATCCCCACCGTCGTCACGATCGCGATCAGCGATGCGATCAGCAGCGTCGCCATCACCAGCCGTTCGACCCGCGTGCGCGCCCGGAAATCGGGGCGAACGCGCGTGAAGGCATAGGCGCCGCCGGCAAAGGCGAGCACGATCGCCAGCACAGCGCCCGCCAGGCCATATTTGCTGATGGCGGCGCGATAGGGTTCGACCAGTCCCTGCGACAGCGGATTGAACGCGCCCGCCTGCGCGCCCGTCGCGATCGCCCGTGCCTCACCCAATATGGCGGAGCGCGAGAAATCGTCGGCGGGCAGGCTTTGCGCCGCCGGATCGGCCAGCACTGCCTGCGTCACCAGACCGGGCGCGACATTGGACCAGACCGCCAGAAACAGGACCGCCGGTACGATCGCCCACAAGGCGACATACCAGCCATGATAGCCCGGCAGCGAATGGACGGCATCGCGCCGCCCGGTCGCCCGTGCCACGGTCTGCAAACGCATGGCGCGGGCGCGGGCGCTGACCCAGGCGATAGCGCCCAGGCCAGCGAGCAGCAGGAAAAGTGCGGGACCGGTCATTATGGCCCTTACTTCAGCTTGGAGCCGTCAAGCACGGTCAGCGCCTTGATCGTTTCGGCGCTGGCCTTGCGGACATCTTCGGGGGCCGCGACCATGCCGCGCTTGGTGAGGGCGCCATCGGGCGCCCAGTTGGCGGCGAAGGTGTTGAGATAGTTTTGCAGCCCCGGAATGGCCGCAATATGCGCCTTCTTCACGTAGATATAGAGCGGACGCGCACCCGGATACTGGCCGGTCGAGACCGTTTCATAGGTCGCCTGGATGCCGTTGATCGGCACATCCTTGAGCGTGTCCTTATTCTCTTCCAAGAAGCTGTAGCCGAATATGCCGACCGCATTGGGGTTCGCGCCCAGTTTCTGGACGATCAGATTGTCATTCTCGCCCGAATCGACATATTTGCCGTCCTCACGGACGCGAGTGCAGGTTGCCTTATACTCGTCCTCGTTCTTCTCTTTCAGTTCCTTCATCGCCGGGTCGGACTGGCAACCTTTTTCCAGAATCAGTTCCGCCAGCGAATCGCGCGTGCCGCTGGTGGACGGAGGACCGAACACCGAAATCGCGATGGCGGGCAGGCTGGGATCGACATCCTTCCAGGTCTGCGCCTTGTTCGGGCCCTTGCCATAGGGATTGGCCGCCAGCGCCTCATAGACGATTTTCGGCGTCAGCTTGTAGCCGGGACCGTTTTTGGCTTCGGCAAAGGCCAGGCCGTCGACGCCGACCTGCACTTCGATGATGTCCTTGACCCCATTGGTCGCACACATGTCGAATTCGGATTTCTTCATCCGGCGCGATGCATCGGCAATGTCGGGATGCTGGGCGCCGACGCCGGCGCAGAACAGCTTCATGCCGCCGCCAGTGCCGGTCGATTCGATGATCGGCGACTTCATGCCGGGATTGCCCTGAACGAACAGTTCGGCAACCGCCGTCGCGAAGGGATAGACAGTCGACGATCCGACCGCGCGAATCTGGTCGCGGGTCTGGCCCGCGCCGCCGCTGCCGCTCTGGTCGCCGCAGGCGGACAGGGAAATGACGCTCAATGCCGTTGCGGCGAACAGGGTGAATTTATGCACGGAAACCTCCATTATGAAAGGCCGCGATTCGCTGTTCGCTGCCCCCTTTGACCGGCGCTATAGGGCCGCTCCATCGCGGCATTGTGACATTCAGGTTGCAGTTTGATGACATCGCAAAAGGCGATGATGACAGGATCGCTATTTTGGTCAAACCTGCCCGGCTTCCGCCTCGTTCATCAGCGGCAGCAGCACGGTCACGGTCGTTCCCTTGCCCAAAACGCTTGCTACGTCCAGCCGTCCGCGATGCCGTTCGACAATATGTTTGACGATCGCCAGCCCCAGCCCGGTGCCGCCCATCGCCCGGCTGCGCCCTGAATCGACGCGGTAGAAGCGCTCGGTCAGGCGTGGCAGATGGTCCGGGCCTATGCCTTCCCCTTCGTCGGCGACGGACAGGCGGCACATGCGGCTGCCGCCTTCGCTCAGCGTCACCCGGATCGGCGTGCCGGGACGGCCATATTTGACCGAATTGCCGATCAGATTGTGCAGCAGCTGCGACAGCTGCGCCCGATCGCCCTGCACCGCCTGCCGCCCCGGCGCGACATCCATCTCCACCTCGCGGCCACGCTCGCCATGGCTGGATCGGAACACATTGACCGCTTCGGCGACCAGTTCGCCCAGATCGACCGCGTCCGCGGGCGCGCGATATTTCTCCGCCTCGATCCGCGACAGCGAGATCAGGTCATCGACCAGTCGCTGCATCCGCCGCGCTTCGCCATCCATGATTTTAAGGAAGCGCTGCCGGGTTTCGTCGTCCTTGCCCAGTTCGGGATCGGCCAGCGTTTCGATAAAGCCCAATATCCCGGCCAGCGGCGTGCGCAGTTCATGGCTGGCATTGGCGACGAAATCGACCCGCATCCGCTCGGCGGCATGGGTGCCGCTATGGTCGACCAGATGCACCAGGCGGCGCATGTCCGCCACCGCGCCCACCGGCGCGACCCGCATCTGCCAGCGCTGCTCGCGCGTGCCCAGCCCGACCAGTTCGATCATGAACGGTTCGGCCAGCGGGGCAAGGCTCGCCAGTCGTTCGGCGGCGGCAGGATGCCGGATGGCGATGCGCGCATCCTCCCCCTCGATATGCGCGCCCAGCAGGCGCTGCGCCGCCCGGTTGACCCGCGCGATCCGCCCGCGCTCCACCAGCATCAGCGGATCGGAAATCCCCTCCAGCAGGCTCGCAAAATCGGGATGGTCGATCAGGTCCGGCTCGTCCAGCGTCACTTTCGGTACGTCGCGCCGTGGCGTACCGGCTTCGGCGGTAATGGCCAGGACGATCACGCCCGCCAGCACCGGCAGCATGACGGCAAAGGGGGATGCGCCCATCATCAGGGCAGCGCCCGTGCTCAGCAGCAGGACGGCGAAGGAGGCGATGATCTGGGAAGGACTGAGTCGATTCATGGTTACCGCACTGGATTTGTCGCGCATTTGCTGCGATGTCTGGCCCAATAGCGTGCAATCATGACGCTTTGGCAAGCCCGATAGCGGACCAGGATCAGATGAGCGAGCCGATGACCGGACAGGATGATGACCAGCAGCCCGATATGGCTGCGCAGGCCGACACGCCCGATCTGGCCGTGCCTTCGCGTCGCCAGTTGTTGATGGGTGGCGCAGCGGCGGCGTCCGCGATCGTGTCGATCCGCCCGGCGCTGGCCAATACCGCCGCCTCGGTCCTCAACTGCACGATACCCGTGCCGGATGCCGGCCGGGCGGGCAATCTGATCGCCCCCAATGGCCAGCTCGTCCCCGCCGGGACGCCCGGCGCCTTTCCCGGCGCGGGTCGCCCCTTCACCGGCGAACAGGTCAAGCAAGCCTTGCGGGGACGCCCGCTGCCGGGCACCAGCTATCAGCAGAATCAGGCCTATCTCAACTATATCCGCCGCCTTCAGTCCGGCACCAGCGGCTTCACCTGCTACGCCTCGCTCCAGATGCCGCGTTAGGCACTTGGCTACCCCTCTGCGTTAGGGCAGGGCGGATGTATGTGAGGCCAACATCTCCTTCATCGTCACCCTGAACTTGTTTCAGGGTCCATTTCACCAGATCAAGCAGTTGTTTGGGACGAGAAATGGATGCTGAAACAAGTTCAGCATGACGGGCATGTGGTGGCACCATATGCAATAGCGCCGGAGCAGGGCGCTGCTTATGGGGTAGCAGAGAGTGACAGCGACGAAACTCTATCGGCGGGACGGGGCGGATGCGGTGACCGCCTGCGCGCTCGACGACATCGTCCTCCTCTACCATCCACGGTCGGAGCAGACCCATATGGTGATCAGCCCGGTCCCCGAAATTCTTGATCAACTGGCCGATGGCGGCCCGGCCAGCGTGGCGCAGATCCATGACCGGCTGGCCCGCAGCTTCGACCTTGGCCCGGCAGACGAAGCGATCGACGAAATCGCCGCCCATCTTGACGCGCTGGTGGCGCTCGGCCTGGTGCGCCCGGCATGAGGCACCATCTGACGCTGCGCATTGGCCCGGCGACCTTCCGCATCGGCTCCGCCTGGCCAGCGCCGATCGACCAACTTGCCAGCCTCTACGCCGCCTATCCGCAACCTGCCGACGCCATCGCGGATTTCACCGTCCGGCTCCAGCCGACCAGTCTTGTGCGCCGCTTCATCCGCCCGTCCATTTTCATCACCGGCGACCATGGCCTGGCCGATGCTGCGCCGATGAGCCTGTCCCATGGCCTGCTCGCGGCGGAGATGGGGATGAACCTGCAAATGGCGCTGGGCTGGCGGCGGCACCTGCTGCTTCATGCCTCCAGCGTAGAAAAAGATGGTCGCGTGCTGGTGATGACCGGCGAGTCTGGCTCGGGCAAATCGACCCTCGCGGCCCTGCTTGGCGAACGTGGCTGGCGCTTCATGGGCGATGAATTTGCCTTGCTGGACCTTGATAGCGGCGCGATCCTGCCCTTTCCCCGCCTCGTCAGCCTCAAGAATCGCGCGATCGACGTGGTGGCGGGCCAAGTCGGGGAGGGGCGCATGGGGCCGCTGCTCGCCGCCACGGCCAAGGGCGACATTCGCCATATGGTCCCCCGCCATGATGCGGTCGCGCGCATGGGGCAGGGGGCGATGCCCGCACTGCTGCTTTTCCCCCGCTTCGGCCACGCCGCCGATGTGCGTGCCGTTGGCCAGGCGGAAATCTTCATGCGCCTCACGCAAGCCTCGACCAATTATGTCGCGTTGGGCGAACCCGCTTTCACGGCGCTGACCCGGTTCGTGCGCGATGTTCCCGCCCGCGCGATCGACTTCCCCACGGGTGAGGACGCCATCGCCATGGTCGAACGGCTGTGGGAGGAGATGGCATGAGCGCCGCGCTGCTGGTGCGCACGCTGCGTGATCCTGCGTCCGTCGCCGGGCTGGACGCATCCGGCTGGAACGGCCTGATCGCCGCCGCGCGTGCCGAACGGCTGATCGGGACGCTGGCGTTTCGGCTTGATGGGGTGACGGTGCCCTCAGCGCTCACGCCGATCCTGTCCGATGCGCGGCTGGATGCCGCCCGCGAAGCGCGGCAGGCGCTATGGGAGGCTGATCGCGCGGCGCAGGCGCTTGGGGCTCTGGGCGTGCGTGTCGTCCTGCTCAAGGGCACGGCCTATGCCGCCGCCGGACTGAAGGCCGGGCAGGGGCGCTTCATCGGCGATCTCGACATCCTCGTGCCGGTCGAGGCGATGGCGGCGGTCGAACAGGCGCTGATCGCGGCGGGCTGGGAATGGGTGAAGGATGATCCCTATGACGATGTCTATTATCGCCAATGGATGCACGAACTCCCGCCGATGATCCACGCGACGCGCGACCGGATGATCGACGTGCATCACACGATATTGCCGCTCACCGCGCGCCAGACCCCCGATGCCGCCGCGATGATCGCCGACGCCGTGCCAGTGGATGATGGCCTTTTCGTCCTGTCCCCCGAAGATCGGGTCGTCCATGCCGTCGCCCATATGCTGGCCGATGGCGATTTGCAGGGCGGGCTGCGCAACCTGTGGGACATCCATCATCTGCTGGCCGACACTGACCCGGACATATTGGCGACCCGCGCCGCCCGCCATGGCCTGACGTCCCATGTCCGGCAAGCGCAGCGACTGGCCGCCGCGCTCTACGGCCCCGGCGCGCGCCTGACCCTGTGGGATCGCCTGATCCGCGCCCGGCTGCTGGCCCGCGACGGCTGGGGCCGCGAGACCCGCAAGGCGCTGGTGTTCGCCTTCTTCCTGCGCTCCCACTGGCTAAGAATGCCGCCCCTGATGCTGGCCCGGCACCTGTGGACCAAATGGCGCAAGGGGCATCGGCCGCAATAGGCAGCCTACTCCTTCTTCAATATATCCAGCGCCAGCACCGTCATCGCTTCGCTCGCCGTTGCGATCACTGCGTCGGCTTGCGGCGCCCAGAAAGGGCTGTGGAGCGAGGGAAGGGGAGCCTGGCCCGCCTGCGCCGCCGCCATCTTGTCCGCAGGCACGCCGCCGACCCAGAAGATGAAGCTGTGGATGCTCTTGTCCGCGCGATAGAAGCGGCCGAAATCCTCGCCGCCCATCACCGCCTGGGTCTTGACCACCCGGCCTTCGGGGAAATGCCCTTTCAGCACGCCTGCCATCTGTTCGGCAAATTCGGGCGGGTTGTAGGTGGAGGGGGTGAATTCGTCCTTCACCGTCACCACCGGCATCCGGTCGTCCGGCACCCCGGCCGCGATCGCTTCGCCGCGCGAAATGCGCTTGATCCCGTCGATCAGCCTGGCCCGCGTCTCGTCCGAATAGCTACGGATCGTCAGCAGCAATTTCGCTTCGTCAGGGATGATATTATGCTTGGCCCCGCCCTGGAAACTGCCCACCGTCACGACCGCCGGGTCGGATGGCTCCTGCTCCCGGCTCACCAGCGTCTGGAGCGTCCCCACGATCCGCGATCCCAGCACGATCGGATCTTTGGTCGTTTGCGGATAGGCGCCATGGCCGCCCACGCCCCGCACCAATATGTCCACGCTGTCGACATTGGCCAGCGCATAGCCGGGCGTATAGCCGATCTTGCCCGCCTCCAGATTGGCCGCGTCGTGAAAGGCGATGGCGTGGGTAGGCTTGGGGAAGCGGGTGTAAAGCCCGTCCTCCAGCATCAGCCGCGCGCCGCGCCCGACTTCCTCGGCAGGCTGGAGGATCATCACCAGCGTGCCTTTCCACTCATCCTTGGCCGCCGCCAGCAGCTTGGCCGTTTCGATAAAGGCGGTCATATGCGTGTCATGGCCGCAGGCGTGCATGACGCCCGTTTCAACGCCTTCGGGCGTCTTGGTACGCACTTTCGACGCGAAGGGCAGCCCGGTCTGTTCGACGACCGGCAATGCGTCCATATCCGCCCGGATCAGCAGCACCGGGCCGGACCCGTTCTTCATCACCGCAACCACGCCCGTGCCGCCGACCTTGTCGGTCACGTCGAACTTCAACGCTTTCAGCCGCTTGGCGAGCTTCGCGGCGGTATTGACTTCCTGTTCCGACAATTCGGGATTGGCATGGAGGTCGCGATAGAGCGCCATCAGCCCTTCCATATCCTTCGCTATGGTCGCGCCGATCGCGCTTTGCGGCGTTTCCGCCGGGGCTGTCGGCGGCGTTGCCGGATCGGTCTGGGCGATCGCGATGGAGGTGAAGCTGGCGACGGCCAATATGGCTGCGAGCGCATGGCGCATGATGAAAGTCTCCCTTGGCTGCCCGCAGCATAAGGCGATTTCAGGGCGGTGAAAGGGGGGGCTGCGTGCCAAATGCCGAAAAAGCGGCGGCCCTTGTAAACCCGTCCCGTCGATACTATTTCACAAGTGAAAGGAACGATCCGCCGCATCGCGTGGCGCGATGATCGTCCATCCTCCTGCGACATGCTTGATCCGCGCGCGTCCGACGAAGCGCATCCTGTTGCCCTGTTATCCCGATCCCTCGCGCAAAGGAGCCTGCTCCATGGCCCAGACATCCGCCTTCTGCCTTGCCCAGCAGTCGATCCATCACGCCCGTTCCCTGTCCGAAACCCTGCCCAACGCCCGTGGCGTTGCGCTGGCCGCTGCCAATGCCTGGGGCCGCGAAGCCAAGCTGGCCGCGAGCGCCGAACGCCGCCGCGCGACGCGCACGATCACGACGGAAGATGAGGCGATCGCCGCCGAATTTCGCGCTGAAGATGACGCCGAAGCCGCGTTGAACACGGCGCGCTGACCTCCCTCTCACATAGCGGAAAAATCCAGATCATGGCCAAGGGTCAGAAGAAATCGAACCGGGAAATCCGCAAGCCCAAGGCGGGAAAACCGCCCAAGGCCAATGCGTCCAACCCGTCTACCAAGCCCGGCCCGGTCGGCATCGTGACGTTGAAAAGCTGAACGATGACGACCGACACACCCGATCAGTCCGCGCCAGCGCCCGCTTCCAACCGCACATCGCCGGGTCGGCGCTTCACGCCGCACAATGCCGTGCGCCTGTCCCCGGCGGAAGCCGAACGGCAGGGCCGCGTCACCCGGATCGCGATCGAGAGGCTGGGCGCGCCTGCCGCGATCCTGTTCCTCAACAGCCAGCATGAGGGCATGGCCGACCGCCCGCTGCCGCTGGCGACGGCGAGCGAGGAGGGCCTGCAAGCGGTGCTGCGCCGGCTGGAGGCTGGCCCGGCCTGACGTCAGGCCGGGCGGCGCGTCATTGCGCCGTCCATCCGCCGTCAATGCTCATATTCGCACCAGTGATATTGGCGGCGGCGTCGCTGCACAGGAACAGCGCCATCGCGGCGACCTGTTCGACCGTCACGAACTGCTTGGTCGGCTGGCCCGCCAGCAGCACATCGTTCATGACCTGCTCGCGCGTCATGCCGCGCGCCTTCATCGTGTCGGGGATCTGGTTTTCAACCAGCGGCGTCCAGACATAGCCGGGCGAAATGCAGTTGGCGGTAATGCCACAGGTCGCGACTTCCAGCGCCACGGTCTTGGTGAAACCGGCCAGGCCATGCTTGGCGGTCACATAGGCGCTTTTGAACGGGGACGCGGTCAGCGAATGCGCGCTGGCGGTCTGGATGATCCGGCCCCATTTCTTGCTCTTCATATAGGGGACGGCCAGCCGCGTCGTGTGGAATGCGCTGGTCAGATTGAGCGCGATGATCAGGTTCCACTTGTCGACCGGGAAATCCTCGACCGGGGCGACATGCTGGGTTCCGGCATTGTTGATGAGAATATCGACCCCGCCAAAGGTAGCGGCGGCCTCCGCCATCATGGCCTCGATCTCTTCCTGCTTGGTCAGGTCATGGCCGCTATAGAGCGCCTTGGCCCCGCTCAGTTCCTCCAGACCCAACCGCTCCTTTTCGATCGCGTCCTTGTCGCCAAAGCCGTTGATGACGACATTCGCGCCTTCGCCAGCCAGCGCCTTGGCATAGGCGAGGCCGATGCCGGATGTTGATCCGGTGATCAAAGCGGTCTTGCCAGCGAGGGACTTGCTCATGCCTTTTTCTCCTTGAGATGATCGGGACGGTCGAGGTCAAACGTGGCGCTCTTGCCATCCAATATGTTGCGGGCGATCAGGTCGCCCTTGTGCATCACTTCTTCCACCGCGTCGCGGCCCTGGCTCCAATGGTCCAGCATCGTGGCGCGGGAAAATTCGAAATCCTTCGCGCCGCTTTCCCAGTTGCGGCTGCGGTAGATGAGGTGGACGATGTTGATCGATCCGGTTTCGACATATTGACGCAACTGCTGCGCATCCGCATCGTTCCGCAGCTCTTCGGGCAGTTTGTCGAGCAAAGCGCGGATCGTGCCATGTTCGCGCCGCAGCCGCAGATACTGGTCCGTCACCTGCCGGGTACGGCTGCTATATTGAATGTCCTTGGTCCGCGAATAGACGTCGGTCATCTGGCGCGGCATCGGCCCTTCGGCGGGGAACAGATCGACCTGAAACACCAGCATGTCTTCTGTCTGATGGTCCAGCACATGGGCCAGCGGCGTATTGGATACGATACCGCCGTCCCAATACCAGCGCCCGTCAATCTCGACCGGCGGCAGGCCAGGCGGCAGCGCGCCCGACGCCATGATGTGGCGCGCGTCGATCCGGGTGTTGCCGCCCGGCCCGCGCGTGTCCCAATAGGCGAAATTGCCCGTTTCCACATCGACCGCGCCAACCGAAAGCCGCACTGGCCCGTCATTCAGCAAGTCCCAGTCGATACAGGCGTCCAGCGTGTCTTTCAGCGGGGCGCTGTCGTAAAAGCTGATCGCGCCGGCCGATCCTTCGGGCATCATCGTCGCTGGCCACAGGCGCGGGCGGAACATGCCCGGCACACCAAAGGTCGCGACCGTCCCTGCGGCGGCCAGATGCGCGATCTCGCGGATATGGTCGATGTCGGGCAGCAGGATATTGGGCATTCCGCCCGATACGGTGTACCAGAATTTCTTGAGGCGGCTGATCCGCCGGTGGGGCGGGTTGCCCGCGATGATCGCGGCGTTGACCGCGCCGATCGATATGCCCGCAACCCAGCTGACATCGACCCCCAGTTCGTCCAGCCGTTCATAGACGCCAGACTGGAAGGAACCCAGCGCGCCGCCCCCCTGAAGCAGGAGCGCGACTTCGCGGGGGAGGGGCAAAGGCGTGCGGGCACGGCGGAGGGGCTTTGGCTGAATATCCATGATGCAGTGCAATATAGGCTTTGCGAACGGCAATCCAACTTTATGTCGCCAGATAAAATTTGCTTTGCCCGCAACCCTCTGGCCATTCCGGCGGTTTGCAGCATCCGGTGAATCGGCTAGGCACAGGCCTGAACAGGGAGGGCGTCATGCGTCTCGACGACGAACAGGAAAGCAGCCATTTCGAGGTGCAGGACGGCCGGGGCGGCGGAGGCGGCTTTGGTGGCGGGCTGGGGATGCTCCTGCCGCTGATCGGTAGCAGATTCGGGTGCGGCGGCATTGTCGTGGCGCTGATCATCATGATTGTCATGGGTATGAACCCATTGAGCCTGATCGGCGGCGGCGGGGGCGGCCAGCCTGTGCAGACGCAGCGCCCTGCGACGACCGAACTGACCGACATTCAGCGCACGTCGCTCAAAGTGCTGGGATCGACCGAGCGCCGCTGGGACGAGATTTTCAGGGCGGAAGGACAAAGCTATCCGCCGCCGACGCTGGTATTCTACAGCCAGAACGGCCAGTCAGGCTGCGGCGCGGCGCAGGCGGCGATGGGGCCGTTCTACTGCCCCGCCGACCAGCGCATCTATATCGATACCGATTTCTTCAAGGAAATGGAGACGCGGTTCAACGCGCCGGGCGATTTCCCGATCGGCTATATCATCGCCCATGAAGTGGGCCATCACATCCAGACCATCACGGGCGAGGCGGACCGGATTCGCAGGGCGCAGCAGCGCGCATCGGAAGCGGAGGGCAATGCGCTGCAAGTGAAGATGGAATTGCAGGCGGATTGCTATGCCGGGGTGTGGGCGGCGCGCGACACCAATTTGATGGAAGCAGGCGACCTGGAAGAAGGAGTGCGCGCGGCAGAGGCGATTGGCGATGACACGCTGCAAAAGGCGGCGGGACGTCGTCCAGTGCCCGAAAGCTTTACCCATGGCAGCAGCGCCCAGCGCATGGCCTGGCTGCGCAAGGGCTTGTCGACCGGCGATCCGGCCCAGTGCGACACGTTCAACGGATCGCTCTGAGCCTATTGTCCTTGATCGTCGGTTGATTCGGCCTGATCTGCCTCCGGGTCGACCATCTGGCCGTTGGCGTCCGTTGGCGCGGCGCTCGTTTCAGGCAGGCCAGCGCCCGGCGCGAGCATCGGTTGCCCGGCTCCGGCCATTGGCTGGCCAAAGGCTGGCGCATCCGCAGGCGGGGGTGGCGGGACCGCCGGTTGCGCTACGGGCGCGGTGACGGACGGCGGTGGCGACGTGCCGAAGATGGCGGGCTGCGATGGGGAAGATTCGGGACGCCTGGGCAACACGTCCTGCACCGCCAGCACGACCAAGGGTGCTGCGATCACCGTGCAGATGGCAAAATTGCGGTATATCATCGCCTGGACTTCTTGCTGATCGACCGGGCGACAATATCCAAAATCGGTAAATAAATGCCTGTGCCGATCAGCGCTTTACCGGCTGAACACATCGAGCCGAGCCAGCAGGGCGGTCATATCGTCGGGCAGCCCATCGCGCGGCGGCGCGTAGGTAGAGCGCAGCGCATTGCCAACGCCTTCATAAGGCAGGGGAAGCGCGACAGTCACAACCCGTCCCTTGTCGCCTTGGCGACCCGGTGCCGATCGGCCGGACGATTTGCGCTGCATTTCCATGTCAGTAGAACGGACGTCGCAGGCAAAAGTTTCTGGCATTCGTCGCAAGCCCAAGCGATAGCGCGCGACAGCAGGCCCGGCGCAAGGGGAGAGACGATGGTGACGGACTGGCCCGAAACACTCGCGCGGATACGCGGCCATTCGCCCTTTCTGACGCGCGCGCTGGATCGCTACCCTGAAGTGGCGGCGGCGCTGGCGACCGGAGACATGGACGCGGCTCTGGCTGTGGCGCAGGCGCTTGGCCAGCCGGAGGATGGCGTCGCCCGGTCCTTGCGGCGGCGGCGCACGGGGATCGCGCTGGTGACGGCGGCTGCCGATCTGTCCGGGGCATGGGGGCTGGACCGGGTGACGCGCACCCTGTCCGATTTCGCCGATACCGCCGTGGAGGAAGCGCTGGCCGCCGCCATGGCCGAACGCTATCCCGATGCCGAGCATAAAGGGTTCGTCGTGCTGGCGCTGGGCAAGCATGGCAGCCGCGAGCTGAATTATTCGTCGGATATCGACCCCATACTGCTCTACGATCCCGCCACGCTGCCGCACGGCCCGCGCGAAGATCCCGCCGATGCAGCGGTTCGGATCGGGCGGCGGATGAGCGAATTGCTGACCGCGCGCGATGGCGACGGCTATGTATTCCGGGTCGACCTGCGCCTGCGTCCCTCGCCCGAAGCGACGCCGATCGCCCTGCCGGTGGAAGCGGCGATCGGCTATTATGAATCGACCGCGCTGGGGTGGGAACAGGCGGCCTTCATCCGGTCGCGCGCGGCGGCAGGGGACATGGCGCTGGGCGACTATTTCCTGCGCCAGATTCGCCCCTTCGTCTGGCGGCGGCATCTGGATTTCAGCGCGATCGACGCGATCGTCGACATCAGCCGCCGAATTCGCGACCATTATGCGCAGGGGCAGGCGTTCGGGCCGGGATTTGACCTGAAACGGGGGCGGGGTGGCATCCGCGAGGTCGAATTTTTCGCGCAGGTTCACCAGTTGATCCATGGCGGTCGCGACCCGGCGCTGCGATCGGGCAATACGCGGCAGGCATTGGCGGCGCTGGCGCAGGCGGGGTTGATCGAGCCTGACGTCGCGGCGCGGCTGGACGAGGCTTATGTCCTGTTCCGCACCATCGAGCACCGGCTTCAGATGGTGGAGGATTTGCAGACCCACGAACTGCCCAAATCGGCGGAAGCGATGGACAATGTCGCGCGGCTCCATGGTGTGGTCGATGGCGACGCGCTGCTGGACCTGTTGCGGCCGCAGGTCGAATGGGTCGGGCAGAATTATGACCGGCTCAGCCCCGAACAGGATGACGCCTCCCTGTCGCAGGATGAGGCGCTGCTGGCCGGGCAACTGGTCGAGATGGGCTTTGCCGATCCTGAAACGGCGATGGCGCGGATCGCCCACTGGCGCGCGGGCAAGGTGCGGGCGCTGCGCAGCGGCCCATCGCGCGAAGCGCTGGAAAGCCTGCTGCCTGGCCTGATGCGCGCGCTGGCGACCGCGCCCGATCCTTCGCGCGCGCTCAACCGGCTGGACGACATGATCGGACGACTGCCCAGCGCGATCAATTTCTTCAAGCTGCTCGCCGCGCGGCCCGCGCTGGTCGCGCTGCTGGCGGAGATATTGAGTCATGCGCCGACGCTGGCCGATGCGCTGGCGCGGCGGGCGGAACTGATCGACGGCCTGATTGACGCCACGGCTTTCGACCCGCCGCCGCCGGTCGAGATATTGGCCGGGCAACTGGCCGCGCTGGAGCCGGGCGAGGATTATCAGGCCTTGCTCGACCGGGTGCGCCAGCGCGTGGGCGATCGCCGTTTCGCGCTGGGCGCGCAGATCATCCGGGGCGGCGATCCGCTGGAGGCCGGGCGCGGCTATGGCCGGGTGGCGGAGGCCGCGATCGAGGCGTTGGCGGCTGGGACGGTTGCGGAGTTCGAGGCTGCACATGGCCGGGTGCCAGGGGGCGAGATCGTCATTCTGGCGCTGGGGCGGCTGGGGGGCGGGGTGTTGACCCATGCATCGGACCTGGATGTCATCTTCCTGTTCACCGGCGATTTCCGCGCCGAATCCGACGGCCCCAAGCCTCTGGGCGCGACCCAATATTTCAACCGGTTGGCGCAGCGCATCGTCAACGCGCTGTCGGTCCATACCGCTTCCGGCCCGCTTTATGAGGTCGATACGCGGCTCCGCCCATCGGGCGCGCAGGGCCTGCTGGCGGTCAGTTTCGACAGTTTCGCCAAATATCAGCGCGAAGAGGCGTGGGCCTGGGAGCATCTGGCGCTGACGCGGGCGCGGCCGATATTCGGATCGGCCAAGGCCCGCACGGCGTTGGCCGCCATTCTGACCGAAACATTAGAAAAAGAACGCAATATCAATGATTTGGAGCGAGAGGCCGTCAAGATGCGCGGCGACATCGCAACCCATAAGCCGCCAGCGAGCGAACTGGACGTCAAATTGGTGCCGGGTGGTCTGGTTGATCTGGAATTTCTGATCCACATCAATCAATTCCGCTACGGCATGGCGTTCGACCCCGATCTGGGCAAGGCGCTGGCCATGCTGGTGGAGGCGGGCCATCTGCCTGCCGATCTGATCGAGGCCCATGCGCTCATCACGCGCTATTTGATTGTGTCGAGGTTAGTGTCGCCTTCTTCGACCGAACCGCCCGAAGCGACGCGCCCGCTGGTCGCCCGCGCCTGCGGTGCTGAACATTGGGACAGGTTGCTTGAAAGCTATGCCAAGGCGCGGCAAAGCATAGCCCAAGCCTGGGCTGCGCTCGCCGCGCCCTATCAGGAGGATATGTGATGCTGGTACAAGGCGACAGCGCGCCCGACGTCGCGCTCAAGGATGCTGATGGCGCGGATTTCACCCTGGCTCGCTATCGGGGCAAGCCGGTCGTGGTCTATTTCTATCCCAAGGCGGACACGCCCGGCTGCACCAATGAGGCCAAGGATTTCACCGAACTGGCCGGCGACTTTGCCGCGCTGGGCGTGCCGGTGGTCGGCGTGTCGAAGGACAAGCCCGCCAAGCTCAAGAAATTCGCCGACAAATATGGCCTGACGGTCACATTGGCGTCGGACGAGTCGGGCGATGCCTGCGAGGCGTTCGGGACATGGCTCGAAAAGTCGCTCTATGGCCGCAAATATATGGGGATCGAGCGGGCGACCTTCCTGATCGGTGCGGACGGCGTTGTCGCGCGGGTCTGGCCCAAGGTGAAGGTCAAGGGGCATGCCGCCGAGGTGCTGGAGGCGGCGAAGGCGCTTTGACCCTGCCCGACAGTGTCGGGGCGGCGTGCCGCCATGTCCTGCTGACTGCCGATCCCCATGCCAAGGTCATGGCTGCGCGCGCCGTCGCGCGGGCGTGGCGGCTGGGACGGCTGGCGCACCGCTTCGATGGGGCGATGCCCGATCAGCCCGCGCGCCCGGACGCGCCCGTCCTGCTGCATCCTGGCCAGATGCCCCGACGCGGCAAGATGGGGTCGGCGCGATCGCGCGTCGCCATGCTCCACGCGCTGGCCCATATCGAATTTGTCGCGATCGACCTTGCGTTCGACCTGATCGGTCGTTTCGGCGATCAGTTCCCGCCGGCCTTTGTCGACCAGTGGATGCAGGTTGGTGCTGAGGAAGCGATGCATTTCGCGCTGCTCGACCGGCGGCTGCGCCAGTGCGGCAGCCATTATGGCGCGCTCCCCGCCCATGACGGGCTGTGGCAGGCGGCGGAGGAAACGGCGCACGACGTTCTCGCCCGGCTCGCCATCGTCCCGATGGTGCTGGAAGCGCGCGCCCTAGACATCACGCCAGCGACGGTCGAGCGGTTCGAAGGGGCGGGCGACTTTGTGTCGGCAAAGTCCCTGCGCCGCATCATGGCGGATGAGATTCGCCATGTCGCCGCAGGGACGACATGGTTCCTTGCGGCGACGAACCGATTGGGGCTGTCCGCCCCAAATCATTACCAAATGCTTGTGAAAAGGCATTTTCGTGGTTCGGTTAAGCCACCGTTCAACGACTCAGCGCGTCGGCAGGCCGGTTTGACGCTAGAATTCTACGCCGCGCTTGCAACATGACCGCCGATTTGCAGTCTGCCTAACAGCGGGGGCGATCCAGGTCGCCAAAAAGTAACACGGGAAGCGCCGAGGGGCATAAGCCTCCGGTGACATAGTCGGGGTCGGCATGTTTGAACGTCATATGATCAATACTCGTGGTGCGCGTTTGTTCCAATCTGCCGTAAAGGCGACAAAGATTTTCGCAGGACTCGGTATCGCGGGCGCACTCTGCGCCGCTGCATCGGCCAATGCGACGGAAACCGACGATCCCTATGGCGATGCGTCGGAAATCAACACCAGCGCCCTTGGGCCGCAGGATGTCGGTTTCTCTAACCTCTTCTCCAGCCTTCAACGCCTCGATGGCAATGCCAAGACCGCTGCCTATATCCCGTCGGGCCGCCCGGTCGAAAAACTGGCGCTGACCTCCAATTTCGGCGTCCGGTCTGATCCGTTCAATGGCAGCGCCCGGATGCACAAGGGCATCGATATTCCCGGTCCCGTCGGCACGCCGATCCACGCCACCGCCGACGGCATCGTCAACCGTGCTGGCTGGGCCAGCGGTTATGGCAATCTCGTCCAGATCTCTCATGGCAATGGCATGGAAACGCGCTACGGCCATATGTCCAAGCTGCTGGTGCCCGCCAACAGCTTCGTCAAGCGCGGCCAGATCATCGGCCTGATGGGATCGACCGGCCGCTCGACCGGCAGCCACCTTCATTATGAAGTCCGTGTTGACGGAGCCGCGATCAACCCGCTGCCCTTCGTCGCTGGCACCGACTATCTGGTGGCGATGAACAACAAGCCCCCGGTCGCCATGGGCGGCCCGACCAAGGCGCAGGAAAAGAGCATCGACTGATCGCGCTTTTATCGACTTTCGTAAAAGGCCCGGTACCCTATGGGTTGCCGGGCCTTTTGCGTCATCCTATCTAGGGTAGCATGACCGATATTGATCTCACCTCATCTGCCGCTGCCCGTGTTGCCGCGATCGCTGCCAAGCAGGGCAAGCCTGCGATCCTGCGGCTGGCGGTGGAGGGGGGCGGCTGCTCCGGCTTCCAGTATCGCTTCGGCCTGGCCGATGCGGTCAAGGCGGATGACCTGGCGGTCGAGCGCGACGGGGTGACGCTGGTGGTGGATGACGTCAGCCTGGACCTGGTGCGCGGGTCGGCGGTCGATTTCGTTTCCGACCTTGGCGGCGCGGCGTTCAAGGTGACCAATCCCAACGCCACTGCTGGCTGCGGCTGCGGCACGAGCTTCTCGGTCTGATTTCATCCATGACGTGCTCCCGCGAAGGCGGGAGTCCAGTCGAGCCATCGGAACGGGGCTGCCGCCTTCGCGGGAGCGCATTTCATGCTATGGGCGGGGCATCGACATTGGAATCGAAACGGATTGGGTTAGGTCATGCGCATCGCCACCTTCAACATCAACGGCATCAAGGCGCGCCTGCCGCGCCTGCTGGAATGGCTGGACGAAACGCGGCCTGACATTGCCTGCCTGCAGGAAATCAAGACGTCCGACGAGACCTTCCCGGCCAAGGATATAGAAGCGGCGGGCTATGGCGTCATCTGGCACGGGCAGAAGGGGTTTAACGGCGTTGCTATCCTGGCGCGCGGCGAAACCCCGGTGGAAGTGCGGCGCGGGCTGGAGGGCGAGCCGGAGGACGAGCATAGCCGCTATCTGGAAGCGGATGTGAAGGGCGTGCGCGTCGCCAGCATCTATCTGCCCAACGGGAATCCGCAGCCCGGCCCCAAATTCGATTACAAGCTGCGCTGGATGAAGCGCCTGCGCGCCCGTGCGGCGGAAATCTGGGTGGAGGAAGTGCCCGCGATTCTGGCAGGCGACTATAATGTCATCCCGCGCGACGATGATGTCTATTCGGTCAAGGCGATGGCGGACGACGCACTGATGCAGCCCGAAAGCCGCGCCGCCTATCGCCGGTTGCTGGCCGATGGCTGGACCGACGCGCTGCGCAGCCGCCATCCCGCGGGCGGGGTGTGGACCTATTGGGACTATCAGATGAACGCCTGGCCCCGCGACGCGGGCTTCCGCATCGACCATCTGCTGCTCAGCCCCGCCGCCGCCGACCGTCTGGTCGATGCGCAGGTGGACAAGGAGTTCCGCGGCAGAGAGAAGGCCAGCGACCATGCGCCGACCTGGGTGGAATTGCGGGGCTGAGGAAGGGCGGTTTGGGTGGGTAGCCGCCGTGCCCTTCCCACACCGTCATCCCCGCGAAGGCGGGGATCCATTTCCCGCCTTCGCACCGTGTTGAGAGTTTGGGAGATGGGTTCCCGCTTTCGCGGGAATGACGAAAAAGGGTGGTTAGCGGACTGGCGACTTCGCTCGCAGTTTCAGGTGGAAACAGCCTTACCGCTTTGCGCGAAACAGTTCTCTTTGCGCCTGATTGATAGAAAGCTCATCCCAATCAACCTCACGCATTGATGGCGGGAAGCTTTCTCGCCGGTCATCATAGTCGTAGAATAGCGTTCCATGTATCCCCTGCGCTTCGCTCTTCAGAATGGGGCGATCCCAAAGAGGCGAAATAACGCGGCCCGCTTCGGCATCCCCAAGACGCGCAAACACGTCCTCAATGATTGCCATGTCACTATTCCCGACAAAAATCGCACCAAATTCATCGTCAGTGGCTTGAAACAGGCTGAAGGTCGCATTGAGCGCACCGTCAATGATCTGGATGTTTTTCATGAGCTTATTATGCGGAGGGCTGTGACGAACAGCAATGCTTTCGAGCGTCCGGTTTTGAGCCGAATTGCGAAGTTGCTTAGCGTCGGCAAATGGTCGCGTCTCGCCCTAAGCCGCCAGCCGCAGGAACGGTACGGGCTGGGTCGATCGCAGCACGATCGGCTTGCCTTCCGACGCTTCGAACAGTTCGCCGTCCAGAATGACGCTGCTGTGATTGCCCTCGATCCGGATGGTGTCGCCCTGTTCCAGATGGATGCCCTGCATCTGGCTCTTGCCCACGCGCTTGAAGAGGCTTGCAAAGATCAGGCGCAGCAGGGCTGGCAAGCTCTGTTCCACCGCCATCAGCTTCATATTGCCCCGGCGGCTGTCGCCCGGCTGGACGCCGAGCAGCAGTCGTTCCAGCGTGGTGACGATCAGCACGGAGAATCGCCCGGCCAGTTGCCCGTCGCGGATCAGGGATATGCTGACCGGCTTGCTGGATGGCGGCAGGAATTTGGCGCGGATGCCGAAAATCAGGGAAACCAGCACCGCCATCGCCGTCAGGAAATGGCTGAGGCCGTTGGACAGGCCCAGCGGATAGATCTGGTTGCGGCAATAGAGCATGTAATCGGCCAGCCCCGCGCCGCCCAAAAACATGCCCAGCACCGGGCGGCTGCCGACCTGCCCGTCCGACAGGGCGATCAGTTCGCGCGCGACGACATGGTCGTCAACGCCAGCCTTGGCCAGCGCGACGATTCGTTCCAGCGCCTTGATGGGATCGCCATGGATGCCAAGGTCGAGCGCGATCAGGTTGGTCTTGCCATTGGGCAGCACGGCGATGGGCGGCACCCGGCCCTTGAAATGTTCGCCCTGGTAAAGCTCGGTCAGCGCCGCCTGCACCGTACCGTCGCCGCCATTGATGACGATGACGACGGGATCGACGCGGGCAATCGTCTGGAGCGCGCGGCCGATCTGGTCGACATGCTCCACTTCATAATGGAAGATGTCCGGGTTGCTGGCGCAATAGCTGCGAACGCGCGGCAGGGTCTGGCGGTTGCCCGTGGACTTGGGATTGGACAGGAGCGCGACGCAGACCATGGCTTTTGATCACATATATTTGAGGGTGATGGTGATTTTCGTCACGCCGGGACCGGCATAGAAAGCGGCCTTTTCGACCCCAGGCTTGCCCAGATTGAAGATGTTGATCGACGGATTGTTGGAAAAACCACCGCCGTCGCGGCTGATGTCGGTCTTGCCATTGCCATCGCGATCATGACGCACGGCGATGCCATATTTGCCCGGCTGCGGCACCGGCATGCAAAAGCGCATCGTGCCATTGGACGGGCGAACCGGAATGTCGATACGATTGAGCCATTCGCCCTTGCTCAACCAGGCGGATTTGGTGGCGGGGTAGGATTGGACGCGCACCTTGCCGGTTTCCGCCGCAAAGCCGCGCACGTCGACCAATACGGCCGGGCCGTTCCGGCTGCCGCCGCAACGTTCCAGATCGTTGGGAATGACCTGACCATGGGCCATTGCCGGGATAGCTGCGATCATCGCTGCCACCGACATCAGACCCACTGCAACTTTTACCATGACCATTAGACTCCTGGAAGCTATAGCCGCCCGATCGGGTCGGACGGCAGCCCCTGTTCGCCCCGCTATTTTCCTGATTCCAATATGGAATGGGTTTGCGGCCAAAACATGGTGATGGGACGACGACTTAGAGAATGCTGACCGCCACCGACCGTTATCTTGCCCGCCTGATCGCGGTGCCCATGCTGGGTACGCTCGTGATCGCCGCGATGCTGCTGGTGCTGGACAAGATGCTCAGCCTGTTCGATTTCGTCGCGGCGGAAGGCGGGCCGGTCAGCGTCGTGTGGCGGATGCTGGCGAACATGCTGCCCGAATATCTCTCGCTCGGCATTCCCATCGGCCTGATGCTTGGCATCCTGCTGGCCTTCCGCAAACTGGCGCTGTCGTCGGAACTGGACGTGATGCGCGGGGTCGGCCTGTCCTACGGGCGGCTGCTGCGGGTGCCGTACATGTATGCGATTGCGCTCGCGCTGCTTAATTTCGGCATTGTCGGCTTCGTCCAGCCGCTGTCCCGCCACGCCTATGAAGCGCTGCGATTCGAATTGCGGTCGGGTGCGCTGGGTGCGTCGATCAAGGTCGGCGAGTTCACCAATCTGGGCAAGCGGATGACGATGCGGATCGAACGCAGCCTGGACGGCGGGCGCAATCTGCAGGGGATTTTCGTCCGCGCGGTCAGCCGGGACGGACAATCGGTCGCGGTCACGGCGGCGCAGGGCATGTTCCTGGCGACGGACGATCCCGACACGATCATCTTCCGCCTGCGCGACGGCGTTCTGGTCAACGACGCGCCCAAATATAAGACGCCGCGAATCCTGTCCTTTTCCAGCCACGACCTGCCGATCGACCTGCCGCAGATCGAAAATTTCCGCGGGCGCGACGTCGATCGGGAAAAGACGATCCCCGAACTGATCGTCATAGGCCGCGATCCGGCCACCCCGGACAAATTGCGCAACGAAGTGCGCGCCAATTTCCACTTCCGCATGGTGGAAGTGGTGATGATGATGCTGTTGCCGCTGGCAGCGCTGGCCTTTGCGATCCCGCCCAAGCGGTCGACATCGGCGCTGGGCGTGTTCCTGTCGATCATCTTCATCGTGACCTATCACAAGGTCAACCAATATGGCGAAAGCGTGGGCGCGCTGGGCAAGGTCGACCCGATCATCGCGCTATGGGGACCATTTCTGCTGACGGCGGGCCTGATCTTCTGGATGTATCATGTCATCGCGCACCGCCCCGGCGGGCAGCCGATCGGCGCGCTGGAAGTCGCCTTTGCCAAGGTGGGCAAGCAGATCGTGCGCCTGTTGCGGCTGGGCCGTCGACGCCCGCCCGCGGCGGAAGGAGCCGCCTGACCCATGCAATTTGCTTTCTTCCCCTCGCGCCAGATCAGCTGGTACATGGCGCGCCTGTTCCTTACGCGGACGCTGGCGGTGCTGGCGCTGCTGGTGCTGGTGCTACAGACGCTCGACCTTCTGGGCCAGTCAGGCGACATCCTTGCCTATCCCGGCAATGGCGACGCGCAATTGTGGCATTATGTCGGCCTGCGCGTGCCGCAGATCGTGGCGCGCTTCCTGCCTTTTTCGGTGCTGCTCGGTACGCTGGTGATGCTGGCGACGCTGAACCAGAATAGCGAAATCATCTCGATGAAGGCGGCGGGCCTGTCCGCGCACCAGATATTGGCCCCGCTTGTGGTGTCCGCGCTGGGCGTTGCGATCATCAGCTATGCCTTCAACGACCGGATCGTCGCCCGGTCCACCGCGGCGCTCAGTGCCTGGCAAGCGGTCGATTACGGCCCGATCCCGCGCGATAGCGGGGTCAAAAGCAATCCCTGGGTGCGCGACGGCAATAATCTGGTCAACGCCGCCATCGTCGCCGGGCGCGGTACGCAGGTGCAGTTGCGCAAGGTCGAGATTTTCAACCGCATCAACAACAGCCTGACGACCATCATCCAGGCGCCGCGCGGCCATTATGACGCGGCGGACAAGAGCTGGGTGCTGGAAGAGGCGCGCCAGTTCGACGTGGCGCGCGGCACCGTGACCAATGTCGGCACGGTGCGTTTTGGCCGCGACATTCGCCCCGACCAGTTCACCCTGGCCAAGGTCGATCCCGATGCCCTGACCTTCAGCCAGCTTCAGGCCGCGATTTCCGACCTGCATGATGCCGGGCGACCCACGGCGGAGTTGGAGGCCAATTTGTGGCACAAGCTGTCCGGCCCGCTTTCGGCCCTGCTGATGCCGATATTGGGGTCGGTCGCGGCGTTCGGGCTGGCGCGATCGGGCCAGTTGTTCGTGCGCGCAGTGATGGGCATGGCGCTGGGCTTTGCCTATTTCGTCGCCGACAATTTCTCGCTCGCGATGGGTAGCCTGGGCGCTTATCCGCCGTTTCTGGCGGCCTGGGCGCCCTTCCTGCTGTTCCTGCTGGTCGGTGAGACTGTGCTGTTCAGGACGGAAGAATAGCCTAGCGCGCCACCATGGTGCTGCGGGCGATCTTGCCGACCAGCGGCATCATCCCGCGATAATTGCCGCGATGATAGGGCGATTGCGGGTCCAGCGTCGCCACCAGCTTGCGGTGCGCGGCGGCCAGATTGTGATAGGGCACGCTGGGCAGCAGGTGGTGCAACGCATGATAGCGCAGGCCGACCGGCGCCCATAGCGCAGGCAGGCTGCCGGGCGGGGGCACATTGACCGAATCGAGATATTGCGCCGTCACGGTCATCGGTTCGCCTTCATTCTCCCACAAATGCGCGACCAGAGTGCGCAGCTGGTTGATGACGGTCATCGCCGAATGGACGGCCATATAGACCAGCAACGGCTTCCACCCGACCACGAACACGCTGCCGACCAGCGCCAGCGCGAACAGGGACGCGCCAGCCTCCTGCCACGCCCACATGCGGGCGAAGGCCCCTTCGGGCTTGCGGCGGCGATAGGCCGGATTGATCGACAGCGCGGACAGTTCACCGATCATCTTCGCGCGGAGCGGCGGGATGATAAGGGACAATGGCGTCAGCACAGCAAAGCGCAGGATAAGGCCGACAGGCGCCAGCGCGGCGACGAGGATGAACAGCGGCAGCGACCAGGGCTTCATGAGCGCGAGCGGCAGATATTCCGGATCTTCCGCCGTGCCATAGCGGGTGCGGGCGTGATGCTGGGTATGGACGCCTTCATACATGAAGGACGGGATCATCAGCGGAATGCCCACGATCAGGTTCCACGCGGCGCGGAAACCGGGCAGCGCGCCGGCGCGGATATGGGTGAGTTCGTGGATGAAGCTGGCCGCCCGATACAGCGCCAGCATCGCAATCACCGCGCAGGCTATGGCCAGCGGCACGCTGTCGATCAGGATAGCACCCGCCAGCGCACCCCAGCCGATCAGCGCGGACGCCAGCATGTCGGGCCAGTAGATGCGCGGATTGGCGGTGGACAGGTCGCGCGTCAGGTCGGCCGCCGCACGCAGCATCGCCACGTCATCGGGAATGGTCACACGGGCGCGCTGCGCGGCGGCAAGGATGGGATCATGCACAGTCATGGCAGGCGTCCTAATCTCCAAATGCGCTGACATCGTGGCAGCACGATGACATTATCCGCCCAATAGCGGGCTGGCGGCGGGCTGTGATTGACAATCCGCAAACAAGCGGCGAACTGCTGCCATCTTTTGGTGAAAGCGGCAGCCGTGGCACATTCTGATCTGGTGATTACGCCCGTTTCGGGCAAGGGCGACCTCAAGGCGTTTATCGACCTGCCCTGGTCGATTTACGCCACGGACCCCAATTGGGTGCCGCCGCTGAAGGCGGAAATGTACGAATTGCTGACGCCCGGCAAAAATCCCTTTTTCGAACATGCCAAGGCGCAATATTTCCTGGCTCGTCGCAACGGCCGTGTCGTTGGCCGCATTTCGGCCCATTATGACGAACTGGCGCTGTCGATGCCGCCGGAACAGGGCATGGGGCCGGGGACCGGCAATTTCGGCCTGTTGGAGGCGGAAGATGATGCGATTGGCGCGGCGCTGATCGCGCAGGCCGAGCAATGGCTGCGTCAACAGGGCATGACCCGCGTGGTCGGTCCGATCTCGCTGTCGATCTGGGAAGAGCCTGGCCTGCTGATCGCCGGGCATGACCATCCGCCGACGGTCATGATGGGGCACAACAGCCCGACCTATCAGGCGATGATCGAGGGGGCGGGGTATCAGCCGGTCAAGACCCTCAACTGTTTTGAGCTGGACATCACCCAGAATTTCCCCCCGCTGATCCAGCGGATCATCGCTTCGGGCCAGAAGAACGAGCGCATCCGTATCCGCAAGGTCGACAAGTCGAAATTCGATGCGGAGGCGGCGATCATCCTCAACATCCTGAACGACGCCTGGGGCCGCAACTGGGGCTTCGTGCCGATCACCGATGCGGAAATCGCGCATACCGGCAAGAAGCTGAAACCCATCGTATTCGAAGATCTGATCATGGTCGCCGAACTGGACGGTGAGCCGGTCGCCTTCATGATGACGCTGCCCGACCTTAACGAGGCGATCAAGCCGCTCAACGGCGCGCTGTTTCCCTTTGGCTGGGCCAGGCTGCTCTGGTGGCTGCGCAAGCCCAAGGTGCGCACGATGCGCGTGCCGCTGATGGGCGTGCTGCAACGGCTGCAATCGTCCCGGCTGGCCAGCCAGCTGGCCTTCATGATGATTGAGGCGATAAGGCTAGAAGCGATCGCCCATTATGGCGCGACCCGTGGCGAGATCGGCTGGGTTCTGGATGACAATCAGGGCATGAACGCCATTGCGCAGGCGATCAACAGCAAGGTCAACAAAGTCTATCAGCTGTACGAAAAGCCGCTCTGATCATGGATCGGCGGGCACTGCGACATCGACAGCGCCCGCTGCAATCCGCGCCACGACCGGCGTTTTCGCCAGCACTTCGCCGTCGATGGATATGCGCTGGCGCGGGCGGGTGGTGATGGTGAAGGCCTTGCCATGCCATTCCTGCGTATGCGCGTCGCGATCGCGCAGCTTGACGAATTTGGCGTACCAGTCCCACGCCAGCCGCGGCTTGCTGCGCCCGACGACCGCCTGGACCACGATTTCGCCGCTATCGACGTCGGCATGATCGGACAGTTCGACCCCGCCATGAAAGGGGCCGTTCAGGATGCGTACTTCGGTGGACCATAGCCGCCGTTCCTGCTGGCCATCGTCGATGATCAGGCGGAAGGCGCGGAAGCCGACCGAACATTTGATCGCCCATAGCAGATAGCCGATCCGCCCCAGATAGCGTTTCAGCTTGTGCGGCACCGTCCGGCCGATCATTGGCGACAGGCCGAGCGAGGCGGCGTTGACGAAATAATCCTGGTCGATCATGCCCAGGTCCACCCGGCGTCGGCGTCCGTTGGCGATGGCCGCGATCGCGCCGTCCAGATCGAGCGGCAGGCCCAGTGTCCGCGCGAAACTATTGGCGGTGCCGAGCGGCAGGACGGCGAACACGCAATCCTTGCCGACAAACTGGTCGACCGTGCTGGACATGGAGCCATCGCCGCCGCCTACAATCACCATCGGCGCGCCATCGGCAATCGCCTTCCCCACGGTTTCTTCCATCAGTGCGGGGTTTTTGACTGCATGGGCGGCGAGCAGGTCGATGCCCGCCTCCTCCAGTTTTTCCTTCGCCTCCGCAAAGAGCGCTTCGCCCTTGCGGCTGTGCGCGTTGACGATCAGCGCGGCCTGACGCGGGAGGGGGCGATTGGAGGATTTCATTATCATGCCACAACAACTGCGAAGGCCGGGTTCGGCTCCGGGGAAACCATGTCCCGCTGGATCGTTAACTGATCATGGCCCGTATCGCTCATCTGTCCGACATTCATTTCGGCGCGCACGATCCGCGCATAGTCGACGCCGCCACAGCCTGGCTGGAGGAGCGTCGGCCCGACCTGGTCATCATCAGCGGCGACCTGACCCAGCGCGCGCGGGTCGAGCAGTTCCGCGCGGCGTCCGCATGGCTCAACCGGCTGCGCGCGGCGGGGCTGAAATTGCTGGTCATTCCCGGCAATCATGACATTCCGCTCTATGACGTTGTGCGGCGCTTTGCTGCCCCGCTCAAACGCTACAAACGCTATATCAGTCACGACCTGTGCCCCTGGTATGAGGATGACGAAGTCGCGATCCTTGGCCTCAACACCGCCCGGTCGCTGACCATCAAGGACGGGCGGATCAATCATGACCAGATGGACATGCTGCGGGACTATTTCGCGCCGGTCGCCAGCGACAAGACCCGCATATTGGTGACGCACCATCCCCTTTTTGCCATGCCGATCGGCCGGGGCGGGGAATTGAGCGAAGCGGTCGGCCAGCATGACGACGCGGTCCAGGCGGCATGCGAAGCAGGCGTCCATCTGGCGCTGGCGGGCCATTTTCACCGCACCTATGCGCAGGCGGCGCGCAAGATGGTGGAACGGGCGGGCGGCGCGTTGATCATCCAGGCCGGCACCGCGACATCGACCCGGCTGCGCAACGCCGAACCGCAAAGCTTCAACTGGCTGCACGTCCGGCGCAATAATGCGATGGAGCTGCAAGTGATCGTCTGGGACGGCGCAGGCTTTCGCCGGGCGAGCCATGTGGAATATGTCCGCGACGGGCAGGATTGGACGCCTCGGGACTTGGCGGACGCTCCAAGGATCGGTGAGATCGTGGAGTGAGGATATGGCTGCCCGATTACACTACAAATTTTTGGGGGTAGCTGCTTTCCCTGGCCTGACCTAGGTCGTCGACATGATGGACACGCAAAGGACGGATATGGGCTGGGCGTTGACCGAGAAGGAGAAGCAGACGCTGCGCCTGATCGTTCGCGGTCATGACGCGAAGTCGGTCGCGCGAAGTCTGGGCCTGTCGGTCCACACAATTAACGAGCGGTTGCGCGATGCGCGGCGGAAAATGGCGGTATCGAGCAGCCGGGAAGCGGCCCGGTTGCTGCTGGAGGTGGAGGGGGACGGTGCGGGACCGTCCCCCAATTATGTGGGGGACAAGGAAATCCGGGCAGACGCGCCGGATAGTCCGGTGGATCAGGACAGCGTGCCGATTAGCGGCGCAGGGCGGGCCATCCGCCCTTACTGGATCATCATCGGAGTAGCTCTCATGACGCTTGCCCTTGGCCTGTTGGCCCTCACCGCTCTGCCGCAACTCGCTTCTGCCCCTTCTTCCCCGGTGGCAGTTGCCAGCACAGCACAAAATCCGGCAGTGGTGGATGCAGCGCGTCGATGGCTGGTGCTAGTTGACGAAGGGCGTTGGGACGAAAGCTATCGCGGGACTACCGTGACCTTTCGCCGGATGAACACGGCAAAGGTGTGGGCCGATACCTCGGAACAGGTGCGCGTGCCCTTGGGCGCGGCACTTTCGCGTATCTTCGTCAGTCAGGAAAATCTGCCTGCACCGCCCGCCGGCTATGAAGTGGTGAAATTCCGCACCCGTTTCGCCAACAAGGGAGAGGCGATCGAGACGGTCAGTCTGGATCGCGAGGATGGGCAGTGGCGCATAGCAGGCATCACTATCGAATGAAGTGGGGCAGGGGGCAGGCGTTATCCCGCCTTCCCCTTCAACGCCTCCGCCAGCGATACTGTCGCGCTGCCGCGTCGGGCCGGGGCGGCCTGGCTGGGGTCGGGTTTCCAGCCTGACAGATAGAGGATCGCCATCTGCTCCGCCGTCCGGCCATCCGGGTCCGCTGCATCGGCAAAATGGCGCGCGGCGGCGACAAGCGCGTCCCGACGCAGCGCGGGGGCGCGCGCCGTCAGCACATTGCCCGCGCCCATGCCGCGCAGGTCATGCATCAGCCGCAGCAGATCGCCATAGCGGATCGTCAGCGTCTCGCCATCGGCCACCGGCATCGCAAAGCCCGCGCGGCTGAGCAGGTCGCCCGCCGATCGCACATCGACCTGCGGGTGGATATGCTGGCCCGGCCGGTCTCCTTCGCCCACCATCAGCGCGGCGCGCAATCGCGGCAGGCTGCCAGCACCGGTGAAGGCAGCCAGCATCAGCCCGTCGGGCCGCAGCACCCGCCGCATCAGGATCAGCGCACCGGGCAGGTCATTGACGCTGTCGAGCGTGCCGCAGGCGATGACCAGATCGAAACTATTGTCGGCAAAGGGGAGGGCGTCCTCATCCCCCTGCACCCCATTGCTGGCACGGGCGGCGCGGAAGCCGGGGTCGATGCAGGCGACCCGCTTGCCCATCGCTTCCAGAGCGGCCCTGGCGCTGCCGTCCGGGCAGCCGATCACCAATGCTTCGGGCAGGTCGCGCTGCACATCGCCCAGCCGGTCGAGCAGTTCGTCCAGCATGGCGCGATAGAGAAAGTCATGGGCCGCAAAATCGGCCAGCATCCGGTCCCGCCGAATGCTGCGCAGGGAACGGTCGAATATGTCGGGGCTGCTCATGCCGGGCCTTGTGCAACGGGCGGGAAGGGGGGACAAGGCAGATGATGCCTTTCCTGCCGCTTCTCAAGAGCGCGATCCGCCCCGCGCTTGATTATGCGCTGCCGCCGCGCTGTCCCGGTTGCGGCGTGATCGTGGGGGAAGATCATGGTTTCTGCCTGTCCTGCTGGGACGGCATGGAATTTTTGGGCGAACCTTGTTGCGCGCGCTGCGGCATACCCTTTCCGCATGACATGGGGGAGGGCGCGGAGTGCGGCGCCTGTCTGGCCGATCCGCCGCCCTTCGACAGCGCGCGGGCGGTGCTGGCCTATGGCGATGTCGCGCGCACGGTGGCGCTGCGACTGAAATATGGGCGGCGCATCGGCCTTGCCCGGCTGGTCGCGCGGCAGATGTTGCGCCATGTGCCCGCGACCGGCGAAGACCCGCCGCTGATCGTGCCGGTGCCGCTGCATCGCTGGCGATTATGGGGGCGGGGGTTCAACCAGTCGGCGCTGATCGCGGATCATTTGGGGCGACTGACCGGGCTGGCGGTGGACAAACATGGTCTGCTGCGGGTCAAACGGACGGCGCCCTTGCGCGGCATGCATCCGGGGCAGCGGGCAAGGGCGGTGCGCGGCGCCTTTGCGCTGGCGGCCGGGCATCGGATGACGGGACGACGCATCCTGCTGATCGACGACGTTCATACCAGCGGCGCGACGGCGGCCGCCTGCACCCATATTCTCAAGCGCGGCGGGGCTGGCGAGGTGCGGCTGCTGTGTTGGGCGCGGGCCCTGCCACGCGAAAGCGCCGATTGACAATGTAGAGCAAAGCCCCAATTTCAGGGAATAAGGAGCAACGACGGACAGATGGCAAAGGTCGAAATCTATACCAAGGCGTTTTGCGGCTATTGCGCGCGGGCCAAGGCGCTGCTGAATGACAAGGGTGTCGCGTTCGAGGAATATGACATCACGATGGGCGGGCCGAAACGCGCCGAGATGCTGGAACGCAGCCGGGGCGGCAGCACCGTGCCGCAAATCTTCATCGACGGACAGCATATCGGTGGCAGCGACGACATGGCGGCGCTGAACCGGCAGGGCAAGCTCGACCCGCTGCTGGGGCTGTGACCACCATGCGCGCCGCGCTGTTCCAGATGACCAGCGGCATTGATCCTGCCGCCAATGCCGCTGCCATCGTGGCGATGGCGGCGCGGGCCAGGGGGGAGGGGGCGGACATGCTCTTCACCCCGGAAATGGCGGGCTATCTGGACCGCGACCGCGCGCGCGCTGCTGCCACATTGCGCTGCCAAGCCGATGATGCGGTGCTTGCCGCCGTGCGCGATGCTGCGGCCAGGGAGGGCCTGTGGATTCATATCGGATCGCTGCCTTTGAAAGATGAGCGCGCCGACGGTCGCTGGGCCAATCGCAGCTTCCTGATCGACGACACCGGCGCGATCCGGGCGCAATATGACAAGATCCACCTGTTCGACGTCGATCTGGCGACGGGCGAAAGCTGGCGCGAATCGTCGGTCTACGGGCCGGGCGAACAGGTGGTCGCTGCCGATACGCCCTGGGGCCGTATGGGTTTTTCGATCTGCTACGACATGCGCTTTCCCGACCTGTATCGCGCACTGACCAATGCCGGGGCGACGATCCTTCTGGCCCCGGCCGCCTTCACCGTGCCGACCGGACAGGCGCATTGGCATGTGCTGTTGCGCGCCCGCGCGATCGAGGCAGGCTGCTTCGTCATTGCGACGGCGCAGGTCGGCGCGCATGCGGACGGGCGCGTGACCTATGGCCATAGCCTGGTTGTCGATCCATGGGGCGAGGTGCTGCTCGACATGGGGGAGGCTGGGGGACTGGGGCTTGTCGATATCGACCTGACGCGGCTAGGGGATGTGAGGGTGCGTGTGCCCGCCATCGCCAACCGCCGTGCCATTGCGCAGGAAGTGCAAATTTCGTGATCGTGTTCGACCTTAAATGCCAGTCGCAGGGCCATGTGTTCGAAGCCTGGTTCGGTTCCAGCGCCGACTATGCGGACCAGCAGGAACGCGGGCTTCTGGCCTGCCCGATATGTGGCGACCCGCAGGTGACCAAAGCAGTGATGGCGCCCGCGGTTGCGGCCAAGGGCAATAGCCGCTCGGTCGTGGAGCAGGACGCCCCCGCGCCTGCGCCCGGCGCCGCCGTCGCGATCAGCACGGGCGACGCGGCCAAGATGCGCGCGATGGTCGAAGCGCTTGCGCAGGCCCAGCAAAAGCTGCTGGAAGGGTCCACCTGGGTTGGCCGCGGCTTTGCCGAACAGGCGCGCGCCATGCATTATGGCGAACAGGCCAGCGGCAGCATCCATGGCGAGGTCGCCCCGGCAGAGGCGAAAGCGCTGATGGAAGAGGGCGTGCCGGTCGCGCCGCTGCCTTTTCCCGTCATTCCCCCCGAAGCGAAGAATTGACCGCGTCGCCCGCCCATAATAGAGGCCAAGCGATGGGCACCCGTAGCTCAGCAGGATAGAGCATCAGATTCCTAATCTGAGGGCCATGGGTTCGAATCCCGTCGGGTGCACCACCTTTTTCATTTATGCCTCCTTTTTCAATAGCTTGTCGCTCTGATTGGCTAACCGTTTGCCAAGGTTAGCCATCAACATCGCACCAGCTTCGTCCGAAAGTGACTTTTGATCAGCCGCCGCTGTGTAGCGCGCGACCTCGCTATCAGTCGTGTGACCGGTCCAAGATTTGATTTGCTGATTGGAGCAGCCTGCCTCTGCGAATCGTCGTGCAGCCGCTTTGCGGAGGCCGTGGGCGCTGCATTCGGTCAGACCGGCTTCATCGCACCACTCGCGGATTTTGTTGCCAAATCCCTTGCGCGTGAAAGGACGACCAAAGCCGTTGACGATGAACACCATCGCGCGGGAAGGGGTCGCTAAGATCGAGGTTGCCAGCGGAGGCAGGACAGGCAGGCTTACCGTCACACCGGTTTTTTCCTGTGTGAGGGTAATTCGCTTGTCACGAACATGGCCCGGCCCGAGCAAGCGCACGTCGCCGCCGCGCTGGCCGGTGAACAGCAGCAGGTCGAACGCAAGGCGCGCCATCGTGCCGATCTGGTGCGTCGCCTCATAGGCGGCAATCTCCGCCTCGGTCCAAGTGTGAAAGCCGCCACCTTCGACCTTGAAGGGCCGCGTAGCATCGACGGGATTGGTTTTCGCGAGACCCTGCCGAATCGCGAATTGCATTAGAGCCTTTAGGCGCTTGCGAAGCATGTTTGCCGATGTCCGGTGCGGCAGCATGTCGGCCATCATCTTCTCGACGTGACGCGCCTGTAGGTCGCGCACCAGTGCCTCGCCATAGCGCCTGCCGCTAGACGGCTTTTGCTGCCGCCAGCGCTCCAGCACCCCGCGATACACGACCCGGGTGCGTTCGCCAGGATCGAGAAAGTCGGGTGACCGGTAATAACGGGCTATCAGGTCGTCAAACGTGCCGGGCATCGCCCTATCGGCGCCAGGATCGATCGCGGGCGCGGTTATGCCATCAAGGCAGGCCGCATATTCCTGCCGGAATGCGTCCGTGCCCGGCGCAGCCTTGAAAGCATATGAGGTGAAGCCCTTGCGACGAAAGCGATAGCGCGGCTTTCCGTGCCGGTCGCGATACTCGCTTACCCATTCAGGAAGCCAACGCCGTTTCATGTGCCTAGGATCTCATCGAATGAATTGCTGGCTGCTGCGCGTGCTTGGCCGTCAAACAGAACTTCGATCAAGCCGGCCGGGTCAAAACGAACGCCGGTCGGCTTCAATCCGGCCGCGACAGCTGCCTTTAAGGCGCGTGTAGCGTCGGCTTGTTTGAATGTGGCGCGGCGTGCGGTCATCGCTAAATAGCCTTCACGACAGTCCAAGCCCGGACAAAACTTGATTGCGGAGGGCATTGAGATTGATCAAAATCGTCGCGGGAGCCATGAGTTGCGAAGATGGATTGAACATCAACTCGATTGGCAAAACATCGTTCGTCGCGACGCACTGGCCGCGCTCCGCGCCGGGGCAATAGACATAGAGCGTATAGCCCAAAGTCTTCTCATCAAACACGTCGCCCGGATTGCGATCATGACCGCCGAAGCTGTCCGTGACAGAGCCAACATGGGCAAAATCATACATCGCTCGGTCAAAAGCGACTTTGGGTTCGATCCCGCAAGACACGAGCTGATGCGCCAGAGCATAGCCTAGCGCATCTTCGAGGGTGAACTCATGCCCTTTGCCGAATGTCTCGGCGGCCTTGGAATCTCCAATAATGCGCCAGTTTCCTCGCGACAGGTGCGCGCGGAAATTGATGGCGGTCATGCCTGCGGCTTTTGCCACTTGCGAACTGGAGAATTTGGCGTTGGAAATGTTCATCTGATCACCTAACACTGTAGTATCAAGGCGTATGTCTGTTACTGCGGTATCATGCAAGCAGTTTTCACTTTGCGCGCATTTTGGCATTCCACGCCAGAAAGGCGAGCGAATGCGTACGGCACGCTCTGACCGGGCGATCATGGACGACAACCCATATCCCAGCGCCGCTGGCGCTCTGACTCGATCTCGTTGAGCGGCCCTAATGTCTGATCGACGCCATAGACCGGCAAAAGGCGGTAATAGTCCTGGCCCTCTGCCGCCTGCGGTTCGTCCTCGACATTACCGCCGAACCAGTCGTCCTGGTCATCGTCGCTGTCCGGTTCGGCGTCGGGGTCTTGGAGCTGGCAGTCATAGCCCAACCGGCCATGCGAAAACGTGCGGGCGTCGTCGTCCGACGCGGCGCAACAATCTTCATCGTCATCCTCCCGATCGGGGTCGCCATCCGCCGCGTCGAGCATGGCAATCAGAAATTCAATCTGATCCTCGATCGCGCGACGATTCGCTGGCGACCAGGACAGGGGCGATGCTACGGGGAAAGGGAAATGCATGCTCATCGGGCAGCCTCCCACATGCTAAGAAGGCGATCAGCGTCACGCAAAACTAGATCGATGACCGCTGGATATTCATCATCACCATCCAGCACGTCCATATCGCCTGTTTTGATGTAGGTGAGCTTGGCCCGTAGTGCTGTCAGGGTGGCAATAGGCGCAGCCATCATGGCCCGCTCTGCCTCCCTATGAAGCGCGCCCCAATCATTCATTTCCTCATCCGACATGTCAGATGACGTCGTTTTGAAACTCGCCTCCCATGCCGCATCGATCTTGATCCTGTGCGCGTGCAGCTGCCAAAAAAGCGCGTCCGCTTCATCTGCGCGAGCAAAGAGAGGCTTCCGCCCTTCCGAAATGGAAGGGGTCAGCGCGTGAACGGAGGGCACTGTCGCAATTTGGGAAATGGCCAAGGCAGCGAGTGCCTGGCGGCGACCGATAGGGTTGGCATAGGCGGATTCCGCCCGTAGATGGGAGTGAGCCACGATCGATCTCCTGGATCGGTTGTTGGTTAGGGCTGGCGCAAGGATTAGGCCCCTTGCGTCCGCCCGTTATTTATGGTTGCTTAAATTAGTGAACGCAAGCGAAAAAATGCAACCAAAAAAGCGAGGCCGCCCAGCGATCGGGGCAGGCACGCCTATCCAGGTCCGCCTTCAGCCTGAGCAACTAGCTGCGCTAGACGCATGGATTATGCGCCAAGACGGACGGCGGCTATCAAGACCCGAAGCGATCCGCATTCTAATCGACCGTCTAATTTAGTGTCGAAAATTCAGGGGAAATAATGTGAAATGGACATGTCCCTACTGTCAAACCGCGCAAGTAGTTGTGCCCTCACAGAGGAGCCTAAAGACCTCTCTGGTTGGTATAGAGAATCTTTCTGAAGGACGGGTTGGATTTTCTATAGAATCGATCGGATGCGCCAATTCAGATTGTTCTCGGTTGACAGTTTTCGTAGCTTTACGACGTGTTCATCCCAGTTATTCTCCTGATCGACTTGATTTTGATTCATGCTACCAAGAGTGGAATTTTCTTCCAGAAGGATCGGCGAAGCCGCAGCCCAACTATATACCCGCTCCACTTTTGGAAGATTACGCTGAAGCCTGTCGTATCCGGACCCTTAGTCCAAAGGCCTCCGCCACTTTATCACGGCGCTGTTTGCAAGGCATGATAAGAGACTTTTGCGGCATATCAAAATCGACTCTTTTGCAAGAAATTACCGAGTTGAGAAAAAGGGTAGATGAAGGCGACGCACCTAAGGGCGTCAATAGTGAGGCTGTCGACGCGATCGACCAGGTGAGGGGTATCGGCAATATCGGTGCCCACATGGAAAAAGACATCAACCTGATCATTCCGGTTGATGCCGATGAAGCCCAGGTTCTTATTCAATTGATCGAAATGCTGTTCGAGGAATGGTATGTCGCTCGCAACAGTCGCCAGCAGCGCCTTGCACGCATTGCCAGCGTGAGTGACGAAAAGAAGGCAGCGATCGCGAACGCTCGCGCCGGACAAAATGCCCTTGCTCCGCCCACGGTCAATCCTCCTGAAGAATCGACTGAATGAGCATAGGAGGGACAGACTTTCGCCTGTCCCTCCTACTGCCGTGCTGCGCGATTGAACCAATCAGCCCACGCTAGGCATCCGCCAGGCATCGCACTTGTCGCTGTCGGCCGCACGGCGTCGGCCTCGGGAGTCGGCGGACTTATTCGGCGGAGACCCGCAGCAACTTGATCGCTTCGCTGTTCAGAACGGAGCCATGAACCCGCTTGCGGAAATACCATTTGATGATCCCCTTCGTGGTGTAGGGGTCGCGCAACACATTCAGCTTAGTGCGGTCGCCGATGACGTAGCCGCGTTGCCAGTTGCCAAAGGCGAGCGGCGTAGCGTCCGCAACAACCGGGTCCATATGTTCCGCCTCCAGCACAGGATAGCCCAACAGCGTTCCTGGCACACCATCGGTCAATGACGGGATGAAGAGCGGGCGGCCAAGTTCATCCCTGAGCTGGGTCAGATAGGAAATCATCTCGGTTGCGGCGAGCCATGCCACGCCAGGCGCCTGTCGGTAACCGGCCTTCATGCTGAAAATCATCTTCACCAGGAGCGAGATCATGTCAGTGGAAAGCGACGCAGGGTTTCCGGTCGGGATATATTGCAGGGTGCCCACTGGACGCGCGCCATCGGCCTGCGTGGTGGCGATGCGATCCGGTGCAAGAAAACCGGCTGGCTTCTTAATCCCGTTGCCCCGGATGAACGCTTCGCTCTCGCTTTCCGCGAAAGCGTCCACCACATTTTCCTCCAGGAACTGGTCCATGTTGATGATTGCATCCTCTACCACTTCTTCGCTCGCAGCGGGCAGGGCGTAGAGGGTGCCACCCGGCGGATTGACTGTCGCCAGTTCGGGCGTCTCTGTTTCAGTGCGCTCCTCGGTTTCACCGACCCATCCGGCCGTCGCACCCCGCGCGTTTACGGGCAGTACGACCTTGGGGCTGGATATGAAATCAACCACCCGACAAATGCGGCGCAAAGGCGACTGGCGCAGCACTAGGGTCTCGATCTGCGCTGCTATGACCTCCGGCACCAGATAGCCTCCATCGGGGTCGCTATTTTCACGCATGGCCGAAGTCACCACGCCCCGCATGATGTTGGCCAGGCTGTCGCGGGCATCGCCGCTGCAACTCAGGTTCCGCATATCCGCCATGCCGAAGCTCGAAGGGGCGATGCCGTCGACGTTGCCTGCCGGCTGCTGTCCGGGGCGGGAGATGCCGCCGCCGCGTGCGGCAGCTGGATGGAGGGGCTGTTGCCGTTGTGACCGCTGGAGCGCCTGAACGGCGTCGTTGATGGTGGTAATCTGCCCCTCGAAGCCGGACAGCGCCGCGTCAACGCTATCGGTATGCTGGCGCAGCAGTTCTTCAATTTCGCTCATGTTCGGTCCTTCTTGAAACGGGCCAGTTTACTGCTGGCGCTGGTGAGGATGGTGGAAATGGCTTCGTCGGCCTGCCCGTCGCTGGCGTTGATCGCCCGCCAGGCCGCACTTGCGGCAATTTTTGCCTTGCGCCCTGACATGCCCGCGTCGCGCAACAGCTCTTCAACCTCGCGCGGTCCGTTGAGCGAATTGACCTGAAGGATGTTCGTGCCTTTGTTCGCAGGGACGCTCACAAGGCTGATCTCTACGAGATCCGCCTCGGTGATGATCTCGCCCGAAACGTCGCCGGCGGATCGTCCAGTCGGGCGAACGACCTGACTTTTGATGTGAAGTGCGCCAGTCGATAGGCTCTGGATCGCCTTTGCCTTGACAAGGGCATAGGCTTCTGCACCGTCGCGGGTCGATCGCTCGATCGTTCCTTGCACGTGCATCTTGTTGCCCTGCGACTGGATCGACCGCCATGCGCCGACCGGGCGATTCAAGTCATGAAACATCAACATGGCGGGCATCGTCCCGGCCGCCATATGCGCCGCTACAGACTTGTCGAAGGCACCGGCCGCATAACGCCGCCGGTTTCGATCAAGCTGACCATCGTCGAAAGCGGCAATGCCGGTCAGGGTGCCAGCATCATCAAGACTTGAAATGGTAATTGGGAAATTCATGCGCATAGTCCGACAGCTCGCCCAAATGGGCGTTTCAGGAAGCCGTCGCCTTGCGCGATCCTCGCGGTTGGCAGAGGGTCAGAAACACGGACACCCGCGTTTTGACCTTCACGGCATAGCAAAGGAGTGATCGAGGATCAAGCGCCCCGATGTGGGCGCGCCGCAGTGTCCAAACGGTCCATGCGGTCCACGCGATCGGCTTCCGTTCTGAGGGCATCGGAAAGCACACGGCTCGCACCAAATCGCCGGAATAGCTCGACCGTTGCAGCAACAGATCCCGCCAGAACTAAATGCCGCGGGTGTAGGGCCAGCTCCTCGTAAATGGCCGCACTGACTCGCTGCGCCACCGCGCCCGCTTGATCCAGTTCATTCACTTTCGGTTCCTTTGCGTTTTGAGAAAAGCTCGTCCGCGTATGCTCGGCGCAGCGTTGGCTCGGACACGCCCAGCGCTTTTGCGATCGTCATCTTGCTCGCCCCGGCGCGGCGCATACGGGCCACTTGGGCGCGGGTCGCATCGGTCGGGACGTGGCGGGGCCGTCCGCGCGGGACAGAGCCGACGCCAAGCTCAGAAAAATAAATGGCGTAAAGGGTGGACTGCGAGACACCGATAGCCCGCGCTATCGCTGGTCGTGTTTTACCGGAACGTACCAAGTCACTGACAAGTAATGATTTTTCTGGCGTTTTATTGTGGGGTGGTATGCCACCTCGTCGGGGTGGCGTATCACACGCCGGAACCGCGCTCTGAAAATCGCTTTCAGCTAAAAAAAGTCTCCCGATGGGGACTGAGGCGGTGCAGACCCCCCCGGCCTTAGCGACTTTTGACCACCCCCCCCGGCCTCTGTTTGCCGGTGCTGTATCACACCCTGCGTCCCCAGACGTGTGATTGACCACACGGTCTCGCTGTCCCTTTTGGCTCATCGTCCAGCCTCCATGTCAGTGGCGAGCGCGGCGATCTCCCGGCGCAGTTCATCGCGCCGCTCGAAGTAGCGTTCGGGGTTTTGCCAATCGGGATGAAGGCGGCCGACTTCTCGGGCGAGCGAGCGCAGCCGGGATGAAGGGGAAACCCGCCTCATAACACCGACCCTTGCACCAAAAGCTGTGAGCCTTGCACACCCTTGCGCAGTCTGGAGACATGGAATGGCGGAAAACCGCCATTCTCTTTGAGAGAATGCAATACTTGCAAGACTAGCAAGGCTTTTGTGTAACTCTCGCGCATGCGCGCAGACGCGCGCCCGCGCGCACACGCATGAGGACAACAATGCACATAGGCGTTGCAGGTGTTGCAAAGGCGCAGAAAACCGCGCCTAAAGCGTTGCATCAGGTGTTGCGCTAGCGTTGCACGAAGCGTTGCAAGCCTAGATTGGCAAGTCATCGTCATCCTCCCAGGGGCGACGGGGCGCTTCAAATCCGGGCACGAAGTCGTCGGCCATCTCATCACTCGCCAGGTCGTCGGCCGTGCGCGTCATCTCCAGGTCGAGCCACCGCATGCCGTGACTTTCGATTTTGCGATAACCGCGATCGAGCATGGCTTTGCTGAAGCCCATCTGCGTCCACTCCCGTTCACCGGCGGCGCGCGCCCATGCCAGGAACAAAGCGTAGAGCTTGGATGACTGGACCCGCTGCCCATCGGCAGGGCGCGTGCAGGCCGCCAGGAAGCGACCGAGCGGGTCGCTCTGCTCCCGATAGTCGGCCGTCGCACCGCGCACGCTGGCCGGTTCCTGAAGGCCGCGAAGCCGCCAGTCGAGTAGCCCGGCCAAAAGCCGGTTGAGTATCCCGCTGGCCTCATCCCGAAGCTTGGCGACTAATTGCCGGTCTTTCTCCGCGTCGGGGATTTGGACGTCCCACGGCACCAGCATCACGCGCCGCCAGATGCCATCGTCCACCCCACTGATCGACGGGCGATGATTGCCCGATATGATCATCTTGAAAGCGGGATGCAGATCGAAAGGATCACGGTTTAAGCGCCGGACCGGCATAGGCTCGCCGCCCGTCGCCAGTTTGATCAGCGCTTCGGCCAGTTTCGATCCCTTTTCAGGTTCGGACGTGCGCAGCAGACGAACGCCCACAAGCGCCGCCAGGTCCGGGGAAGCCTCTGACCCTTTCCGCTTTCGACCCTGATCAAGGAAGGTCTCGATCGGCACGGTCCCGGCATAATCGCCCGCGATCGTCGCCCATGTGTCCACCAGCGTCGATTTGCCGTTTGCACCCTTGCCATAGAAGAACGCCAGCTTTTGCTCGCTCACGTCGCCTGTCAGGGACAACCCGCCCCAGCGATGGAGAAAAGCCCGCATTTCGTCCGAAGGCTGCACCCTCTCTAGAAAGCGATCATAGCGCTCGCACGTCGCGCCTGGCCGATACTCTACCGGCACAAGCCGCGTGATCAGGTCGCGCGGATCATGCGGGCGTAGCCGCAGTTGCGCCCACGGTTCCGGCGCATCCGGTTCATGCACAAGCTCTAACGTGCCGTTGGCGCAATTGATCAGGAACGGATTGCGATCGAGCTGCTCAGGCTGGACCGTCAGGCCATAGCCTTCGAGCTGGCGTGCAATACCAGCAATACAGGCGAGCTTCGCCGCGCTCTCCGAGGCCTTCGCCCAGGCCGCGAGCTTATCCGACAAAAGCACCTCATCACCGTTGCGCTTCGTCTCGATCAGGTCATCCAGCGCGCCCGCGTCGCCATGATCGCGACGGCCGCTGTCCCGCATGACGCGCGCCTCCTGCCTGATCGCGCGCACGGTCGCATGCACCCACCCGCCAATCAGGGCTTCGGCCCCGTCATGGATGTAGCGCCGCCCGTCATGGGCAATCCAGCCCCATTTATCGACATAGCGCACGCGATCACCAAAGCGGGCCGCGAAACGCTCCGCGTTGCCCAGGTCAGTCAGCGGCACCATGCATAGACGGCGATGCAGAGCATCCTCATCCGGCGTATTGTCATTGGCCTCTGCAGGCCGCACCCGCGCCGTTGTTTGGCGGCGCACTTGCTGCCGATCCGCAATGGCTGCAAGGTCGCGTGGCTTGCCCAGGCCCGCCAACCAACCGCTGTCAATGGTGGCCGTCAGTTGCGCCTCGCTGTCCCTTCCCGGATTCTTCGCGGCCGACTGTTCCAGCGCTGCGCGCGCCATCCCTTCTGGCAAAGCGCCAGCCGCGACCAGCTGAGCAATGTTGAACGCTGCGCGGTTAAGGCTGTCCTGCCTCCCGCCCGTTCCTGCGGTTTCCACTTCGGCACACTCGCGCTGGAGCGCGGTCAAGGCATAGCGCTCCGTCGCCGCGTCACCCTTTCCCTTGCCCAGAGGAGGCGACCCATTGGCCTTGCTGGCCTTGCGCGGGCGAAGGATCGACAGCAGCGCGTCTGGCGCATCGACAATCGGCGCGGCGCTATCATCGCGTAGCCAACGATAAACGCCACCGGCGGCATTGCGCCCAGGCGGTGCAATCACATAGCCGCCATCGCCGCGCACATCGACATGATCGGGCAGCGCATTGCTGTTGCGGATCGGATCCTCGTCAGGCTGGCGATAATATACATGGACCCCGCCCGAGGGGGTTCGGACGGCGAGTGACGGCGGCAGGGCGCAGCCCATCTGCGCCTCTAATTCCGCCTTCAGTCGATCGAGCGTCCATTCCTCGCCCGTATCGGCGTCTATTCGCGGATCGAAGTCGAGGGCGAAAAAACCGCTCTTTCCCGTCGCAATGCCGATCAGCGCGTGTGGCCAGCGCCTCCACCAGGCCCGCACCGTCTCCGTGTCGCAACTGGCCTTGGACAGGCCTCCGCTCTTGGGAACCGGCTTCCCGTCAACAATCTCGCGCTGGACAAGCGGACGCTTGTCGCGCGGATTGCAGGGCAACACCGGCCAACCCCGCGCAGCATAGGCCAAGGCGGTGGAAAGTATCTTTTGGTCGATCGCAGGGGGGCTAGGCTCAGTCGCCATGGACCGAACCGAAACATAGCCGCGCCGCCTTAGAGAGGCGCAAAAGTGGCTTCGTTCGGTTCGCCAACGCGTTCATAACGCATTGAACTTGCTTGGCAGCTGTTGGCCGGGTTCGCCAGCCTAAGCCATTATAAATCGGAGAAACAAGCAACCCCGTCGGGTGCACCATTTTTTACAGCTTCAGGCGCCAGCGCGGGCATGCGTGCCCGTTCAGCCTTCTGCCAGCATGGCGTCGATGATCGCCTGCCAGGCGGCAAGCGCTGTGCTATCCATCGCCAGGTCGGGATCGCGGATCGTAGCCAGCACGACGCGGGCATTGTCGCGATACATGCGCCGCATCGGTTCTGCATCGGGATCGTCCCAGTCCCAGTCGGGCGCGATATTGGCGTACATGGCGCGGGCTGCGCGTTCCAGGGCGTTGGTTACAGCCATTTGAGTTTCCTGAAGCGAACATAGAGCAGGGCGCAGATGATGCTGATCACGCCCAGCACCACGAAATAGCCATAGCGGGTGCGCAGTTCGGGCATATTCTCGAAATTCATGCCGTAAATGCCCGCAATCGCGGTCGGAACGGCCAGGATGGCGGCCCAGGCAGCCAATTGGCGGGTGATGACGCCGGTGCGCTGCTGTTCCAGCAAATTGCTGAATTCGAACACGGACGCCAGAATCTCGCGCAGATCCTCCACCATCGTCTGGACCCGGCGCACATGGTCGCGCACGTCGCTGAAATAGGGGCGGGCCTCCGCATCGATGCAGGGCAGTTCCTGCTTGACGAATTTGGTAGCGACTTCGTGCATCGGCGTCAGGATACGCTGGAAACGCAGCAGCTGACGGCGCAGGTTGAAGATGCGGGTGATGTCATCATGTCCCAGGAACGTGTCGATGGTGTGCTGTTCCATCGCCAGCACCTCTTCCTCTATCCCCTCGATGATCGGCAGATAGCCATCAACCACGAAGTCGAGAATGGCGTGCAGGACATAATCGACCCCCTGGGCGAGGCGGGCGGGCACCGCCTCCAGATCCTGCCGCAGGGCAAGGTGCGCGCGCGAAGAGCCGTGGCGGACGGTGATGATATGGCTGTGGCCCACGAAGATCGCGGTTTCGCCGTAGCAGATGCTGTCATCTTCGACATGGGCGGTCCGGGCGACGACGAACAGCTGGTCGCCATAAAGGTCGACTTTGGGCAGCTGGTTGGCCTTGACCGCATCCTCGACAGCCAGCGGATGCAGATCATAGGTGCGCTGGAGCGCCTGCATTTCCGCCAGCGTGGGGTCGGCGACGCCGATCCAGACAAATTCGGATTTGTCGTGGGCGCAGTCGATTCGCTCGTCGATCGACACCGACCGGACACGGGCGCCGTTGCGATAGAGATAGGCAGCGATGACAGTCATGAACAGGTCCGGCTTGGGGCAAGGCGAGGTTCGATTAGCAGATGGCGGGGATGGCGTCCTATCCCAATCAGGCCACGGCCCGCATGATTTTTCGACGAAGCGGTGGCAGGTGACTTCGCCCTGACATAGTTGGGGGCGAGAGGGGGATTGGAAATAGCAGGCGAAGGCGGTCCCCATCATGTTGGCCATAGATTTCGAGGCATCCTGCCTGCCGCGCCACGGACGGTCCTTTCCGATCGAGGTCGGACTGGCGGGAACGGATGGCGCGCGCAGCTGGATCATAAGGCCGCATCCCGACTGGGCGGGCTGGGGCTGGACGGCGGAGGCCGAGGCTTTGCACGGGCTGAGCCGGGCGCGGATCGAACGGGACGGGCTGCCTGCCCATGTCGTGCTGGATCAACTGGTCGAGGCGGTGGGTGGCCAGCGCGTGGTCGCCGACAGCCTGATCGACCCCTATTGGCTGGAGACGCTGGCGGCGGCGGCCGGTCGGGCGGCCCCCTTTGCGATCGATCATGTCGCAACGCTGCTCGACGAACGGCAGGTCGATGAGGCGCAGATCAGTGCGGCCGTGCGGATCGCCGACCAGCGCTGTCCGACGCGGCACCGGGCAGGCAGCGATGCCCTGTGGCTGGCATGCGTCATGGCGCAGCTCTGGCCCGACCTTGCCGCTGCTCCGCCGGTGCGGATGCCGCTGATGTCCTGCTACTGATCCAAATCTGCCGTCGGCCATTAGCAACAATTTGTTACCTCCGGCAAATTTCGGAGACATTCGCCTGCCCTAATTCGGGCGCGCCGGCTTCGCAGGGGCCGGATGCTTTCGCCTGAGCAGGAGTTGCGATGATGACGCACAATGCCGCGCCGAATGGTCCGCGATGCCGGTAACCGCGCCGTTGATCATGGTCGCCGAGACGCAGCCGGATCTGCGCCGGACGATCCGCGAGTTTCTGGAGGAAAGCGGCTTCCGCGTCCTGCCTGCCCAATCGTCCGACGATGTGTTTCAGGCGCTCGGTAAAGTGCCTGTGGGTGTCGTGGTGCTGGATTCGGCGTTGCGCGGGGCGGATGGGCTGGACCTGTGCCGCGACGTGCGCGAACGCAGCGACGTGCCTGTCATTCTGGTCGGCGCCAATAGCAGCGAAGTGGACCGGGTGGTCGGGCTGGAACTGGGGGCGGACGATTATATGGCCAAGCCCTATTCGGGGCGGGAACTGGCTGCGCGCGTGCGGGCCGTGCTGCGCCGCGGGAGGAGCGATCGGTCCCCAGGCCTCAATCGCCAGACCCAGGCGGTCTTCGACGGCTGGACAGTCGATTTCGGACGGCGGACCATCCTTGATCCAGCCGGCGCGCCGGTCGATCTGACGGCTGCGGAGTTTACATTGCTGGCTGTGTTGCTGGACCATCCCCAGACGGTAATCGCGCGGGCGCGGCTGATGGAACTGGCCGGCGTGCGCGACGCGCCATCCTCGGATCGCAGCGTCGACGTGCTGATCAGCCGCCTGCGCCGCAAATTGCGCCATGGCGACCAGCCCGCGCCGATCGTGACCGCCCGCGGCATCGGCTACATGTTCAGTGCCACCGTCGATCGTTGCTGAAATATGCTTTCGCCGCACTGCAACATCGATTCAACGTTCAGACATACTATTTAACAAAGCCGCTGCGACCTAGCAAAGCCGCTCTCCTATCTAACGTGACAGGCCGGTCCGTTCCGACTGGCAAAACAACGAAGGAGAGACTCCATGAACGAGCTCATCGGTCGCGTTTTCAACTTCGAAAAGCACACTTTTCCGAACGAAAGCGCGCTTTACAACCGACTCGCCAGTGACGGTCAGAGCCCCAAGGCGCTGATGATCTCCTGCGCCGATTCGCGAATCGTTCCCGAACATATCATGCAGGCGCAGCCGGGCGATCTGTTCGTATGCCGCAATGCAGGCAACATCGTCCCGCCGCACGCGACGCAGAATGGCGGGGTCACCTCCACGGTCGAATATGCCGTCATGGTTCTGGGCGTCCGCGACATCATCGTTTGCGGCCATAGCGATTGCGGCGCGATGAAGGCTTTGTCGACCGAGGCCGACCTGACCGCCATGCCCAATGTCGCTGCCTGGCTGCGGCACAGCCATGCCGCGCAGCAGGTCTGCAAGGCAAGCTATCCCGCCGATCTGAGCGACGCGGAAAAGCTGCGCAACATGGCGCTGGAAAATGTCGTCGCGCAACTCGCCCATCTGCGCACCCATCCATCGGTCGCATCGGGCATCGCCCGTGGCGAGATTGCATTGCATGGCTGGTATGTCGACATTCATGCCGGTCTGGTGATGGGCCTTGATGGCGAAACCGGCCGTTTCTCGCCGCTGCGCGAAGGCCAGCCGCTGCCCGTAGCGCTCCCCCACGCCCGTCGCCTCGCTGGCGAAGGCGAATATGCCCTGGCGGCGGAGTAAGCCATGTTGAAAGCCTTTTCCGGCGGCACATTCAGCCGCGATTTCGTAGCGTCGATCGTTGTCTTTCTGGTGGCGATGCCGCTGTGCATGGGCATTGCGGTTGCTTCCGGCGTGCCACCGGAAAAGGGTCTGATCACCGGGATCATCGGCGGCATCGTCGTTGGTCTGATGGCAGGTTCGCCCTTGCAGGTCAGTGGTCCGGCGGCGGGCCTGGCCGTCATCGTCTTTGAAATCGTCCGCGAACAGGGGCTTTCCGCCCTTGGTCCCATCCTGATCCTGGCAGGCGCGATCCAGGTGATTGCCGGACTGTTGCGGGTCGGCGGCTGGTTCCGCGCGATTTCGCCCGCGGTCGTACACGGGATGCTGGCTGGCATCGGCGTGCTGATCGTGGTCGGCCAGTTCCATGTGCTGTTCGACGACAAGCCCTTGTCGAGCGGCCTGCACAATCTGATCGCCATGCCGGGCCAGATTTTCGGCCTGACCAACGGCGATGCGGCGACGGCCTTCGCGGTCGGCCTCATCACCATCTTCGGCATGCTGGGTTGGGAGAAATTCCGCCCCGCCTCGCTCAAGCTGGTGCCCGGCGCACTGGTTGGTGTGGTTGCGGCCACGCTGGTCGCCTTCCTGCTCGCCCTGCCGGTTGCGCGGGTCGTCGTGCCGGAATCGATTGTCGGCGCCATCACGCTGCCCGAGGGCGGATTGCTGGCGCAATTGCTCAATCCGACCGTGATCACCACCGCCGTTGCGATCGCCTTCATCGCCAGCGCCGAAACCCTGCTGTCGGCTGCTGCCGTCGACCGGATGCATGATGGTGTGCGCACCAATTACAACCGGGAACTCAGCGCGCAGGGCGTCGGCAATCTGCTTTGCGGCTTTGCCGGGGCGTTGCCGATGACCGGCGTTATCGTGCGCAGTTCCGCCAACGTGCAGGCGGGGGCCAAGACCCGGATGTCCACCATACTGCACGGCATCTGGATTTTGGGCTTCGTGGCGCTGCTCCCTTGGTTGCTGCGTGAAATTCCGATGGCTGCGCTGGCAGGCATATTGGTTGTCACCGGCGTCCGTCTGGTCAGTGTCGATCATGTTCGCCATCTGCTGCACCGCTATGGGCCGTTGCCGGCCATCGTGTGGGCCGCGACGCTGATCTGCGTGGTCGCAACGGACCTGTTGACCGGCGTGCTGGTCGGCATTGGCCTGTCGATGCTGGAACTGATCCCGCATCTGAGCCGTCTGCGGCTGAAGATGGAGGAAGAAAGCCGTGGCGACACGCATGAAGTCGCGCTACGCGGTTCGGCCACCTTCCTCAACCTGCCCAAACTGTCGGCCAAGCTCGACTCGCTGCCTGCGGCCGGCCTCGTCATCCTGAATGTCGAGCGGCTGGGGCATATCGACCATACCTGCGCCGAAATGGTGCGGGAATGGGTCGATCGCCGCCGCGGTGCCGGTTCCCCCGTGGAGTTGTTCGGCGCAACCGGACGGATGCGCCAGCTCGTCGCCTGATCATCCCCCCCCTGATCAGGCGACCAAAATGCCGCCGTGTTCCTCCCGACACGGCGGCATTTTGCCGTTTCAGAGCGGCGAGGGTGACGGTCAAATCGTTACTTTTATGTCACAGCAATTTCCAACATCTCGCATATGCGAGAAAAACCTGTTTGCCTGCCGGGCATTTGAGAATTAGTCAGACGTCGACCACAGGCACTGGAAGCGGCAGCAACAGACTTTCGGGCCAGTGGACGCAGGACGGAACATTCTTTCGTAAAGGGGAATGTTCATGAAGTATAAGATCGCTACCGCCGCCCTCGCCCTTATGTCGAGCGTCCCGGTTTTCGCGCAGGAAGAACCTGCCGGTCCCGTCACCATATCGGGCAGCGTTGCCCTGGTTTCCGACTATCGCTTCCGTGGCGTGTCGCAGACGGACAAGGGCATGGCCGTTCAGGGCGGCATCACCGCCACGCATGAAAGCGGCGCCTATGTCGGCACCTGGGCATCGAACCTGGGCGGCTGGGGCCGTTTCGGTGGTTCCAATATGGAACTCGACCTGTTCGCCGGTTACGCCATTCCGCTGGGCAGCGCGACGCTCGACGTTGGTTTGACCTGGTACATGTATCCGTCGGGTGCCGACACGACCGATTTCGCCGAACCCTATGTCAAGCTGTCCAGCACCGTTGGTCCGGTCAAGGGTCTGGTTGGCGTTGCCTATGCGCCCAAGCAGGAAGCGCTGGGTAATGTGTGCAGCGACGCGGCTTGCACGATCTTCAATCCGGGCGACAAGGAAGACAACCTTTACGTCTGGGCTGACGTGAGCGGCGCCATCCCCAACACGCCTGTCTCGCTGAAGGCGCATTTGGGCTGGTCGAACGGCAACCCCGGCCTTGGCCCGAACGGCACGTCGATTGCCCCGACCGGCAAATATCTCGACTGGCTGGTCGGCGCGGACGTCGCCATTCCCGGCACGCCGCTGACGCTGGGCGTCGCCTATGTCGATACCGACATTGCGCGCGTCGAAGAAAACTACCTCCGCCCCAACTTCATGGTGTCGGGCGACAGCAAGGATGTCGGCAAGTCGATCGCACGTAGCCAGGTCGTCTTCTCGCTGACCGCAGCCTTCTGATCCAGATGCGCCGGGCCTGTCACGCAGGCACGGCGCAACCTGTCCCGCCGCGCCAACCCGCCGATGTCGCGGGCATGACAAATTGTTGCTGTCGCGCTTGCAGTTCGTTTCCCAAGCGTCTCATGGTTGACCCCTGTTCCGGGCGACCTTATCCCTGCTGACATGACCAACGTCCTGTCGTTCCCATCATGACCGCCCCCACCATCATCCTGGTCGAGGACGACCCGCCACTGCGTACGCTGACCGCGCGGGCGTTGCAGGAGCATGGCTATCAGGTCCGTCCAGCCTCTTCGGGACCGGAAATGTGGGTGGCGTTCGATGCCGGGCCGGTCGATCTGGTCGTGCTGGACGTCATGTTGCCGGGCACCAACGGCATAGACCTGTGCCGCCAGATCCGGCGCAAGAGCGACGTTCCCATCATCTTCATCAGCGCCAAGGGCAGCGAGACCGATCGTATTGTCGGGCTGGAACTGGGCGCGGACGATTATCTGCCCAAGCCGTTCGGCACCCGCGAACTGATCGCCCGCATCCGCGCTATCCTGCGCCGTGTCGGGCTGGAGCGCGGGCCGGACGATCATCGCGAAAATGAAGCGCGCTTCGACGATTGGGTGGTCAATTTCCCCCGCCGCGAACTGCGGTCGCCCACGGGCGCGATCGTCGACCTGACGGGCGCGGAATTCGACCTGCTGGGCAGCTTCCTCAGCCATCCGCAGCGGGTGATCGCGCGCGAGCGGCTCATAGAATTGTCGCGCACCCGCATGGGCGACAGCAGCGACCGCAGCATTGACGTGCTTGTCAGCCGTTTGCGCCGCAAGCTGACCACAGAGGATCGGCCAGCGCCCATCACCACGGTGCGAGGCGTCGGCTATATGTTCAATGCTGAGGTCAGCCGCGCTTGAAACGGCATTTCAAAGGATCGCTGGGGCTGGTCGGCCGCATTTTCGCGATCCTTTTGCTGACGGTGACGCTGGAATTTGCCGTCGGCACGCTGATGTACGAGCGGGCCAGCCAGCTATCCCTGCAGGATGACGAGGCGCGGCGGCTGGCCGAGCATCTGGTGATCGCGCGCAAGCTGCTGACCGAACAGCCGGTCGAGGAGCGGCGCACGATGGGCGTCCAGCTGACCACGGACCGCTATGACGTGCATTGGTCGCCCGCTGCGCCTCCGCCGCCGCCCCTGTCGCCCGAACTGGAGCGGATGCGCCAGCAGATCATCGCCTGGGAACCCAGTCTGGAACGGTCCCGCCTTTGGCTGCGGCTGGCGTCGCCGGGCCGCCATTCGGAAATCAATGGCGGGCTGCAATTGCCCGATGGCAGCTGGCTCTATTTCGGTATGCACCATGGCGGGGGCAAATGGGCCTTCACCATCGGACGGATGGGGATGGCGCTCATTCCCGTGCTGGCGCTGTTGATTGCGGGTTGGGTTCTGATCCGCAAGACGCTGGACCCGCTGCGCGACCTGACCCGCGCGACCGAGCAGATCGGCCTGGGGCGCGAGGTGATCCTGCCAGAAGCGGGCACCAACGATGTGCGCAACCTGATCCGCGCGTTCAACGTGATGCAGACCCGCATCCACCGTCTGATCGATGAACGGACGGAGACGCTGGCGGCGGTTGGCCATGACATGCGTACGCCGCTGGCGCGGCTGCAATTGCGGCTGGAAACGGTGCCCGACGGGGAAACGCGCGAGGCGATGGATGGCGACCTGGAGGAAATGGGGCAGATGATCGAATCGCTGCTCGATTTTCTGGGCGGTGAGAAAGACCCTGAACCTGCAGTGCGGACGGACCTGGCGGTGACGGTCGCGACGATCGTCGATTCGTTTCAGGACCATGGCCATGATGTCGAATATGCCGGGCCGGATCATCTGGAACTGGCGGTGCGGGCGCTATCGCTCCGCCGGGCGGTGCGCAACCTCATCGAAAATGCGCTGCATTATGGCAAGCGCGCCCGCGTGAGCCTGGAGCGCAAGGGGAATGAGGTGCTGATCCGCGTCGATGATGATGGACCGGGCATCCCCCGCGACCAGCTCGACGCCGTACTCAAACCCTTTGCCCGGCTCGACACCGCGCGCCAGCGCAATACCAGCGGATTGGGGCTGGGGCTGGCGATCGTGCAGAAGGCGGTCGATGCCGAAGGCGGCAAGCTGACGCTCGCGAACCGGCCCGAAGGGGGCTTGCGCGCTGAAATCTGCCTGTTCCTGCCTTCGGGCAAATGAGAAACCGCGGCCGCGAGCAATATTCGCGGCGCGAACGGGAATAGCCCCGCCAAAGCCCCGTCATTGCGCGGGGCAACTGCTCCCTTCACCCGCCACCAGATCCAGGCAACGGCCATCAATCTCGCTCTTGGGAACGGGCAGGCCGATCAGAGCCGCCAGCGTCGGCATGATGTCGACCGTTTCCACGCCCAGCGGCTGCTCGAAATGGGTTAGCCCCTTGCGCCAGAACAGGATGGGCACGCGGCGATCATAGTCCCACGGGCTGCCATGGGTGGCGACATAGCCCTTGGTCGGATCGACGATCGGCGTGATCCGGGGCTTGAGCAGCAACAGGATGTCGCCCGACCGCGCCGGATCGAAACTGGCGCGCGCTTCCTGTAGCAGCGACCAGCTTTCCGGCGGGCCGGACGGGGAGGGGACGGCGGCGATCTGCGCCTTGGTATAGGCGGCCTCGACCTGCGGATGCGCGCGCAGCAGCTTGAGCGTCTCGGCCTCCACCTTCGCGCGCTGGGCGGCGGTCAGCCCCTTGTCGACATAAAGGTCGCCCGCCGGGCCGTCGCCCCAGATCAGCGTCTTGCCGGACAGGCCGGTCATGGCCCCGATCGTCGCGCTCAGCGCCTTGGGCGTCAACGCCGCGTCGACGCGGTTTTCCATCGGCATGGCATTTTCGCGGTGACGTTCGGGCAGGTCGTGGCCGCCATGGTCGGCAGTCAGCACCACCGCATAGTCGATGCCATCCTTGTCGAGCCGGTCGAAGAAAGCGCCCAGTTCGCGGTCCAGACGGTCGATCTGGATGCAGCTTTCGGTGCCTTCGGTGCCGTAGGTGTGGCCGACATAATCGGTCGCCGACAGGCCGATGGAGATGATGTCGGTCTGCGCCTGCTTGCCCAGCGCCATGCTTTCGATCGCACCGGCGGCCAGCACCAGCGTCATCGCATCCTGTTCGGGCGAGGCGCGGAAGGCTTTGAAATCACCGGCTACGCGCGCGAAGCGGCCGGTGCCAACGCTCTTGCCAGCGCCGATCGCGACCGGGAAATCCTTGGCCACGCATTGTTGCGGCAGATCGAATCCAGCATTGGGCTGGGCCAGTCGCGCGGCAAAGGCTTCGTTGATCTTCGCCACCAGTGGCGGGGTGCCGACGCCCTTGTAGCTGACGAAGCCTTGTGCCCCGCCGATCCACCATGTCTGGTCGGCGGTCGGTCCGCCCATCATGATCGCGGCGCGATCCTTCCCCGCGACCGATACGACGCGGGTGGCGGGGTTGGCGATCTTCATCCGGCCGCCCAATGTGGGGACTTTCAGGTGAACGGGGGAGGCGACATAATTGCCGCTGTTGCTGCCCGGCTGACTTTCATCCTCGGCGCAATAGACCGCCTTGTCCTCGCGCGCGGTCGACAGGTCGAACCATGTGTTTGCGATGATCCCGGTGCGCGACGGGCGGCTGCCGGTCAGGATGGTTGAATGGCCGGGGCAGGTTTCGGTCGCGGCATGGCTTTGATAGCCCTTGGGGAACACGACCCCTTGCGTCAGCCGCTTCAGGCCGCCGCTATAATATTGGCGATATTCGCTGAACAGGTCGGCGGAAAACTGGTCGACCGATATGGCGACGATCAGCTTGGGTGGCGTCGTCTGGGCCGTGGCCGGGATCGCGGTGGCGAGCAGCAGAGCTGTGGCGACTTTTCTCAACATCTACTCTACCTTCTCCAGCCTTGACGGCGAACGTCACCCGACCTAGCCCGCTGACACCCACGCGACCAGAGGCCCGATGCGGATTTTTCATGTCATATTGATGACGCTGGCTTTGCTGGCCGGGGTTTCAGGCGCGCAGGCGCAGGGCGCGTTCGGGGGCGGTGCGCCGCATATTTCTGCGCATCTGGTGGCCGAAAGCGCTACGCCCGCACCGGGCAAGACGACGAACATAGCCTTTGCCATGGTGCCGGAGGCGGGATGGCACGGTTATTGGGAAAATCCGGGCGACGCCGGCCTTGGCATGACGGTGAGCTGGACATTGCCCAAGGGCGTGAGCGTCGGTCGCCTGCGCTATCCAGTGCCTGAAACGCTGCTGATTTCGGGCCTGATGAACCATGTGTATGAAGGCCCCTATGGCATATTGGCGACCCTGACGGTTGCGCCCGATGTCGCGGCAGGCACGCGCCTGCCCGTGCGGGTGAAGGCGCAATGGCTGGCCTGCACCGACAAGGTGTGCGTGCCGGAAAGTGGCGAGATGGCGCTGGATCTGGTCGCGGGCGACGGGCAGGTGGAGGCAGCCGATCGGGCGCGGTTCGACGCCTGGCGCAGCCATCTGCCGCGGCCGCTGGGGTCCGAAGCGACCTATGCGATTGCCGATGGCAAGCTGCGCCTGTCCGTACCCTTTCCCGCCGATGCGCAGGCGGATCAGGTGCATCTGTTTCCCTTGGGCGAAGGGCTGGCGCGCTATGCCGCGCCGCAGAGCGTGACCCGCGATGGCGACCGGCTGCTGGTCGAAACCGATGCGGGCGAGGGCGGCAAGGGCGGCGCGGTGCAGGCGGTGCTGGCCACGGGCGACCATGTCGGCTTTCTGCTGACGGCCCGTCCCGGCCAGGTGGCGGCATCGGGCGGCGGCGTGACCGGCGCGATCCTGATCGCGCTGGGCGGGGCGCTGCTGGGCGGGTTGCTGCTCAACATCATGCCCTGCGTCTTCCCGATACTGGGCCTCAAGGCCATGAAACTGGCCAAGGCCGGGGGCGATGAACGGACCGTGCGGCGCGAAGCGATCGCCTATGCCGCCGGGGTGATCGCCACCTGCCTGGCGCTTGGCGCGGCGCTGCTGGCGTTGCGCGCGGCGGGGGCGGCTGTCGGCTGGGCGTTCCAGTTGCAGGACCCGCGCATCATCCTGACGCTGCTGTTGCTGGTCGGCGCGATCGCTTTCAACCTCGCGGGCCTGTTCGAATTGCAGGCGGTCGGCGGGGGCGAGGGGCTGGCGGGCAAGGGCGGCATGGCGGGTGCCTTCTGGACTGGGGCGCTGGTCGCCTTTGTCGCGACGCCCTGCACCGGGCCGTTCATGGGCGCGGCGATGGGCGCGGCGCTGGTGCTGCCGCTGGCCGCCGCGCTGGCGGTGTTTGCCGGGCTGGGGCTGGGGCTGGCGCTGCCCTTCCTGCTGCTGGCCTATATCCCCGCGTTGCGCACACGGTTGCCGCGACCGGGGCCGTGGATGGGGCGGTTCCAGAAGATATTGTCGATCCCGATGTTCCTGACCGCGCTGGGCCTGGCATGGCTGCTGGGGCAACAGCGCGGCGTGACGGGCATGACGATCGGGCTGGCCGCCATGCTGGCGCTGGTGCTGCTGCTCTGGTGGCTGGGCAGCCGACAGCGGGCCGGGCGGGGCGGCGGCTGGGTCGTGGCGCTGGCGGCCCTTGCGGTGCTGGGCGGGGCGGCGGCGC
>FWWL01001278.1_pt1 | contig 61391 bp, 51 predicted proteins | sample 2228331 | NCBI WGS metagenome assembly FWWL01 (sample SAMEA103939775, study PRJEB20133) | metagenome
TGGGATTTATATAATTTTATTCGAAGCGATATCCGAAAATGGTGAAACATTCAAACAAAAGTCAACCGTCGTGCTTGCAAAGAGATTGTAGCTTTCCCACATCTAACTCGAAAAGTCCGCGATACAAAATCTAGATGATTATACCTTTACACTAAAGCCAATTTTTTCAAATGCTTCTTTTATGCGTTTCATTGCTTCTTGAGAAGGGGCTTTGTGGTTTGTCATCTTGTATTTCTTTGAAAGCCTTTTGTACTTTTCCCTCACATCGTGAAATGGCAAAAGCTCTATTTCCCTAATCCACCTCAAGGAAGAGAGAAACTCTAAAATTCCCGTAATGTTTCTGTCGGTATCCGTTATACCCGGAATCACTGGAAAGCGAAGAAGCACATTTTTTCCTTTTTCATCAAGGAGTTTCAAATTTTCTTTTATGTTTTTATTTGAAACCCCTGTATACTTCTTATGCTCCTCTTCATTGGCGAGTTTTACGTCATACAAAAAATAATCAACATATTCGATAATATTTTCGAAAACATGCGGATGAACAAAACCCGACGTATCAAGTGCTGTATGAAAACCTTTCTCCTTACATTGTTTTAACGCCTCTTTTAAGAAACTTGCTTGCATAAGTGGTTCACCACCAGAAAAAGTAACACCCCCACCTGACTTGTCATAAAGAAGTGCATCTTTTTCCAATTCCCTTATTAATTCATCTACACTTATTGTTCTTCCAACAAGTCTTATCGCGTTCGTTGGGCAAGCATCGGCACACCGCCCACATCCTGTGCACATTTTCCTATTTATTAAAGGAAAACTGTTGTCACTTTTAAAATAAATAGCCCTTTCCGTGCATACTTGAGCACAAGTTTGACACTTTATGCATTTAAATTCGATAAACATCAATTCTTTTTTTGAAGATATACCTTCAGGATTATGACACCACCAACACCTCAAAGGACAACCTTTCATAAAAACCGTAGTTCTAATTCCTGGTCCATCATGTATTGCAAAGCGAAGGATGTCGAAAATCAAACCATAGCAAGACATTGAAAAACTTCCTATATAGTATTAAAGTTCTTTATGCTCAGTCCTTGCTATTATCTCTTCTTGCAATCCTTTCGGTAAATTCACAAAGTAATCACTGTATCCCGCAACCCTTACCATTAGGTCTTGAAAATCAGCCGGTCGCTTTTGAGCTTCTTTTAAAAGTTGAGCGCTTACTACATTAAACTGCACATGATGTCCACCCATGTTAAAGAAGGTCCTTATTAAACTCGCAAGTTTTTTAAGATTCTCTTCGCTCTCAAAAAGATCAGGCGTAAGTTTTTGATTTAAGAGCGCACCACCGGTCTTATCCCAATCACACTTTGCCACGGATCTAAACACAGCTACTATACCTCTTCTATCGGTTCCTTGAACTGGGGATACGCCCTCAGATACCGGTGAACCGGCTTTTCTTCCATCCGGCGTAGCACCAGTAACTTTTCCAAAATATACATGGACAGTGGTGGGCAAGAAGTACACCCTTCTAGAAGCTTTTCTTACAGGTGTAGGTGGATAACTTTCTATCATGTCAACTATTTCATCAACTAATCTCTTCGCAATTTCATCAGCATAATCGTCATCCTCACCATATCGTGGGGTTTTATTTAATATTCTTTGCCTTAAAATTTCATAGTCTCCTTTAAAATTTCGCCTTAATGCTTCCAAGTATTGTTCCATACTTACTGTTTTTTCATCAAAAACATGATACTTCAACGCGCTCAAGCTAAAAGCTAATGTACCAAGACCAACAACTTGTATATACTGAGTATTATATCTTGCCCCACCAGAATTGTAATCTTTTGCATTTTTAACACAATCGTCTATCCACAGCGAAAGAAATGGCACAGGGAGATATTTTGAGTATATCTCTTCTATAATATCGTTGCCCTTAATTTTTATATCCAGAAAATGTTTAACCTGTTTCATAAATGCTCGCCAGAGATCTTCAAAGGTTTCAAATTTTGTAGGATCACCAGTTTCAATTCCTATCTTTTTACCAGTCCGCGGGTCTACACCGTTGTTTAAAGTTATTTCAAGAATCTTTGGCAAGTTGAAATAACCAGTGAGTATATAAGCTTCTTTACCAAAAGCACCGGTTTCTACACAACCACTTACCCCAGAAGTTCTTGCATCTTCCAGAGTTTTTCCTTGTCTTAGCATTTTAAGAATTACGCCATCAAAATTAAAAAGTGGTGGTTCCCCAAACCCTGGAGCTACAACTTGAAGGGCTTTTAGCAATATCCTGTCCGGATTTTTATTGCTGATAAGCAAAGCGGTGTTCGGTTGAAGCGTTCTCATTTCATCTAATACTTCTAAAATCAAATAAGACACCTCATTAACACCGTCTGAACCATCTTTCTTCAAACCACCTATATTTATCTTGGCAAAATCATTGTAAGTGAAACTCTCTTCAGCTGTAACCCCTACTTTGGGAACTGCTGGTTGGTTATTGAACTTTATCCAAAAAGCCTCTAAAAGTTCTTTAGCTTTTTCCCTAGTAAGCCTTCCTTCCTTTATATCTTTCTCATAAAAAGGATACAAATGTTGATCAAATCTACCGGGACTGAAAGCATCCCAGGGGTTAGTTTCATATACAATTCCAACATGTATAAACCAATAATGCTGTAATGCTTCCCAAAAAGTTTCAGGAGCATGTGCAGGAACCTTTCGGCAAATCCTTGCCATTTCCTCTAGTTCCTTCTTTCGTTCTGGGTCCTTTTCTTTCTTAGCAAGATCTTCTAATTTCTTTGCGTAGCGATCAGCGTATATCAAAATAGCGTCTGCTGCTATGTCCATGGCTTTTAATTCCTCCATCTTTTCCATATGTTCCGGATCCTGGGGACTGAGATTATTCATTGCTTCTTTTATTTCATTTTTTATATCAAGGATCCCTTTTTCAAAAATTCTTTCTCCCCCCGCAGTGTGTCCAGGAGCTCGCTGCTCCATAAATTCAGTCCATACGCCCGCTTCATAAGCTTCCAACCATTCCTGAGGAAGCGATGCGAAAAGTTTTTCCCTTATTGTTTTACCTCCCCAAAATGGTATTATTTCCTCCTCATACATTTTTTTCGTTTCCCCATCCACCTTGTAAGGCATATTTTCTCTGGAATCCAAAATCTCTAAATCGTTCATACTATGAGCACATATCTCGGGGTAAGTAGGAACTTCTTTTGGTCCAGTTCCCCTAAGCCCTACTATAAGTTGTCCTTCTTCAACTGGTAAACTTACTCGCTCCATTAAATACTTAAAGGCCATTGCACGCTGTACTGGGATAGACTTATTTTCCGCGATTCCACTCCTGTAAAATTCTGTAATAATCCTTGCTCTTTCCCCGGAAATCTTAACCTCCGCTTTTATGCTCTCTTCACGTAACCTTGCAATGCGATCACTTACAGGTTTTATAACTGACTTTCTTTTTTGAATTTCTCTTTCAATGACGTTAACTACCATACCCACTTCCTCCTTTTAGGTGTTTTATTTATTGACAAGTCAATATATGATGAACTAAATCATGAAAACGCCCCGACCTTTTTAAAGAGCTAAAAAATCAAAAGGCTAATAAAAATTACACCGCAAAATTATCAAAATCAAGAAGACAATTTGCCTCCACTTCGAATTGTCAAATCTATCGTTCATTTTTTACTTGATAACCCACCTTCTAAACGGAGCAAGGTTTAAGTTTACACTCAACGAAATGAAATTTAATGTTTATGTAAAGCGTGAACCTCTAAAAAAATATCTCAATTACCTGCCCCATAATAAGGCATAAAGAGAAAGAAACTGCTTCCCGAAAGATATTCGGAACCAACATTAGAATAATTCTTTTGAGCAAGTGAAACATAAAATTAAAGATGAATAAAATTCCAAACATAGAAATTAGTCTTGAGAATACCCGCTTCGTTTGTTTGATCGGGAAAGCTTAATGTGAAAATCTCTTCATAATGAAACATAGAAAAGCCACCTCACTTACTTCTCTTCTATATCCCAAAGTTTTTCGCTCGCAGCGCGGAATATTTACTATCCAAACCGATATTCTCACGATCTTTTAACAAATCGAAAACTTATTCCTTCTCCTCAAGCACCTCTTTTAGTTTTTTAACGAGCTCAGGCAAAACTTCACCAGATTTGCCAATTATAACCTCATCCATAAACCAAGATAAATCCGTTCTCTCAATGTTGATTTCAACCGTATAAGCCCCACTTCTTTTTGCAATTTGAGGTAAAGAAGCGGCGGGATAAACAACACCGGAAGTCCCGATAGAAAAGAAAACATCGCAACTTGAAGCAGATTCCTCTGCTCTCTCCCAAGCATCAACCGGCAACATCTCACCAAACCAAACGACATCTGGTCTTATCAGCCCACCGCAATCACACTTCGGACTTTTCAATTCGATCGCAAAATTTACATCGTCGTACCTTTTACCACACTTGATACAATAATTTCTTTCAATGTTTCCATGAAGTTCAACGATATTTTTGCTTCCAGCTCTTCGATGAAGGTTATCTACATTTTGCGTTATCAAAGTGAAATTTGGGAATAAATTCTCAAGTTCAACAAGGGCATAATGTCCCGGGTTCGGCTGAACTTCCAAAAGCAGCTTCCTTCTGTAGTTATACCATTCCCAAACAAGTTCAGGATTTCGGATAAACGCTTCAAAAGTTGCAAGTTCTTCAGGTTTAAATTTTTTCCACAAACCTTCCTGCCCTCTAAAAGTAGGAACTCCGCTTTCGGCAGAGATTCCTGCGCCGGTTAACACTGCCACTGATTTGGCAGACTTTAACTTTTGAATTAACTTTTGCGAAAACATTGGGAAACTGAAACTATTTTTTGTGTTATTTAAAATAAAAAAACCGACCTCATTCGGGACCCCGAATTGAGATCGGCTTAAAAAGAGATAGGAAATATTGCCTACCTACCAAGGGCGCGATTAATCGAAGTTAAAATATCCTCAAGATCATACGGCTTACTCACAAAATCAGACGCACCAAGTTTTAAAGCCTCTATCGCATTTTTCACATCCGCATAAGCAGTCAACATTATCACCTTGATCTCAGGCTTATTCTGCTTTATAAATCTCAAGACCTCAAAACCATCAACTCGCGGCATTTTAATATCAAGTAAAACAACATCATAATCTTTTTGTCTTATCGCCTCGATCGCCTCATCACCATCTCCTGCTGTTTCAACCTCGTAACCCTCCGCTGCAAGTTCTGTGCTAAGCAAATATCTCAACGCTTCTTCATCGTCGACAACAAGTACTCTTGATTTTTCGGCCATTTTGAACTCACCTCTGTTTTTATTTTATTATCTTGCTTTACCCTGAATATTAATCGTTGCAGAACCGTTTGGTCCAACAGTCGAAATTCTGATGAGAACGGGTCTTTCAGTCTCATCGCCAGCTGTGTCTTGAATTGCAAATGAAAATCTCGTCCAACTTCTATCTCTCGTATCGGGCAAAACGATATCAAGGTCACCAAGAGCCCTGATATCTTTTCCATCAATTGTAACTTTTATCGTCGTCCCACCTGAAAGTGGATTTCCATTTTGATCGCTAACTGTGTAATTAAAAACTTGAGAACCTAAATTTGGAATATCAAAGGTCGCTGGATCAACAGTTATGCTCGGAATGCCAGAGAAAAGAACGATCGTTTCAGCCTTTATCGTTCTTTGATTTTCATCCGCCGTCGTTGCAGTTATAACAGCATAACCCGGTCCAAGAACCGGATGAACTGGTCTTGGTTCAGCAGAAATCAAATTAACAGTCCCTTGTCCCTGCTCATTTGTTAAAACTGAACCTTCAATAATCCCACCTGTTGTCGTAAAGTAAACAGCGGTGCCGGGTTTAACTGGATTTCCATATTTATCCCCAACATAAGCAGTTATCTTGTTTGTCAAGCCAAATATATTATAACCTGGAAAATTAAGTTTTTCTGACGCTATACTGAAATGAGCTGAATCAGGCAAACCACCATGAATAACTATTGCAACAGGAAGAGATCTTATCGTTCGCGTCCCAACAACTGTCTCCGCAATTATTTGAACTACGCCAGACTTAGTCCCGCTTGCTACATTTACCGCAACCCTTCCTTTGCTGTCGGTCCTAGCCTTTGGCGGATAAACAAACTCACCTCCACCGGGTCCAGAACCAATCCTGAAACTAACCTCAACAGAATGAGCTAAATCAACTGGTTTCCCACTTGAATCCTGTACTTCAAAAACAAGTTGTGCGGTTTCAACCGAACCACTTCCCCTAACCCCGATATTCTTCGCGCTTTGAGAAATCAAAACTATACTCGCAGCCTCACCACTTGTCGGCACTTCGGGAATAACTCTATCCAACATTAAATTCGGAACATTTATATTTCTTCCCGGAACCGCAAGGACAACAGCTGTGTCTGGTTCATAACCTTCCTTAAAAGCTACCACCTTGACCTCAGTTTCAGATTCAATTTCAAAACTCACTTGATAAAACCCAAGCGAATCGGTATAAGATATAATTTGTGGCGTTATTCCAACTACCCTTATAACAGCGCTATCGATAGGCATACTCGTTTTTGCTTCTAAAACTTGTCCTTTTAAAATAACTAATTTTTGCTGTTGTTGCTCCGGTTCGACCGCTTTTTTACATCCAAAGTAAAAAAGCAAAAAAATTAACGAAATAGAAATGAGTCCATATTTTTTCATCGATTAACTTACTTTATTTGTTTTTTGTATTCCTCTAAAGCCTTCAATAATTTTTCTCTTTCCTCTTTCAAAGTTGGACGTTCAATCACTCTCTCTGCCCTTTCTTTAAATCTTTCCACAAGCGTCGGCAAAAGTTCAGCTTTCAAAAGAATTATCAACTCTTTTTTAGATATCGTTTTTGTATCAAAACCAAACAAATACCTCAATCCAAAAAACCACCAAGGTAAGTCTTTGAGAATCGGAACCCCTTCTCGAATTTTTCTCTCTTCATTTATATAAAGACCACCGATTATCGTTTCCTCGCCATCTAAAAGTAAAATCTTCGTTTGAGCTGATGACTTGTTTATCGTTATTTGCGGTGCAACTCCAGCAACATTGCTCCTCTCAATGCTAAGATCAAGCGAAATAAAATAGATAGTGTCGTATTTTATTACCTCAGGCTTTACTCTGATTATCGAACCCGTCGATATAAATTGAGTAATAGCATTTCCGGCAAAATCTCTAACAGTTGTAGAAATATCGCTTCCAACTTGAATTTGTCCCTCTTGACCTGACATAACCGTTACCCTTGGATTAGCTATAACTTCACCAACTTGCTGAGATTCAAGAGCCTTAAAAATTGCAAGTAAACTTCCGAAATCAAGTGATGGATTTACATCAACAGTAAACAAACCGGTTTTACCATCCCCTGCTGACATCGTAACTCCAAGATTAACACCTTTACCTCTAAAAAATTCCCAACTGAAACCATATTGTTTAAGTTTTGAAGCATCAGCCTCAAAGAAAATAGCCGAAATCGAAACCTCTCTGGTTTCAAATTTTATCTTGGCTTCTTCCTCCTTTGGTGGAGCGGTCGGCGCAGTTGGAACTCCAACTTCCGCAAGTGGAATGATTTTTATATAATCTGGATATTCCTCATACCAAAGTTTGTTCGTCCTCAAAATAAGTTCAAGAGCATCAAGCCAATGCATCCTGTCAATATCAACCCCTATTGGAATAGTCCTTGACTCCGGGTCGATTATAATTTTGCCCAAGAACTTTTTGCTTATATCATTAAATATCTGCAGAGCCTGATTAAACGGCATTGTCCTTGACATTGAAACAATCTCTTCAGGAGCAACATAAGCCCTTCTTAATTCCCTCGGGCGTCCTCCAATTTGTGAAAGAACTAAACCTGTGAAAATTTCGAAAAGAAGGAAAAAAACTATTATTTTTCGCTTCATTTCACCTCTCTTGTTATTTTTATTGTCCAAATCTAAGTTTCAAAACAAATTTTTCAACTATACCAGCCTTATTAAGCGTAAACTCAACTTGATTCTTTTCAACATCGATCTTGGTCACATAACCAAGATAAACTTCATCACCTTCTTTTAGGACATGAATTTTACCCGTATGGTCAGCAACAAAAGCCCTTCCCGGGATTACAGCTTTTAAATCCGCTCTTTCAACCTCCAACAATCCTCTTGTATTCGGAGGCAATTCTCTATAAATGTATGGGACAAAGGGACTTTTAACTTCTTCGACTTTAACATCCGCAAGCGTTCTTTTTATCGGTGGCAGATCTTTAACATCAGCATAAAGCGCATGAACCTCCATTTGAAATGGGACAACTATTTGAAACTGCCTCGTTTGCTCATCCCGAGTTTCAACACCACGAAGATTAAGTCTGCTTATCCTATAAATTTGAGGTCCTCTCTCAATATACCAAATAAATTTATAAATGTTGTCAAACGAAGCCTCACCCTTTATGTCATAAATATTGTAAGCGTATTTTTGCGCTTTTCTGCTTCCCATGTAAAGCATATCAAACTTTACAAATCCAGCATAATTCAAAATCGAATTCAAATATGAATAAGTCATCGCTGGCGTAACATCAGGGACGATCTGCTTATCAAGTTGAGCAAGTTTTTCCTGCTCCTCTTTTATCTGTTTCTGTAAATTATAAAGTTCAATTTGCAAATCACCAAGGGCATTGATTTGTTGTTCGATCCTCCGAATTTCAGCCTTGGCTTCATTGATTTTCTTTGGATAGCGATAAATAATAAAATATGCTCCAATAGCTGAAATTATCACGAGAAAAGCAAGGAGTATGAGCGTATTTCTTGTTTTATACGGCAACTTTTAACCATAAATTTATTTTTTAGCCTGTTTAGTCGGCTCTATGCTCGCCTTTATCTCAAATTGATAAACCGTCCTACCTCTTATCTCCTGCACTTGAACTTGCATCAATGTTGCATTTCCAATCGCGTTCGAAAACCTCGGAATTCTATTTCTGTAAAGCGAATAACCTCTTATTGTGATATTATTGGGGTCTCCCGCATCCACGTCCGTAATCCATATTCTGCCTACATTTTTAGCCTCAGTCGAAATCTTATGCAAAAACTCACTCCATATATCCGTTTTCGCTCGCATTGAATCAAGGACTCCAAAAGTTGATTTATAATATGCTAACTTTTGCCTTGCAAATTCAACTTGCTCTTGTATAACTTGAAGCTCGACAAGTTCAGATTTTTTCCTTTGAAGCTCTGTTTGCACCTCTTTAAGGCTTCTATTTATCTCAGCTATTTTCGTTGTAACCTGAAAAGTTAAAAGCGGGATCAAAAGTAAAAATATCCATCCAAGGATTCCAAGTTTAAATACTTTCTGCCCTTCTCGAATTTCAAACGGCGTTAAATCAATCGAATAAAGTTCCTTATTCTTAATTTCAAGCGTTCTCCAAGCTGAGCCAATTGCTACTGCAACCCTTGGCAAACTTTCAAGAAGCAATGGATCTGCACCATTTGGGGATAGATTCGGAAACTTTATATAATCAATATTTACATCATCAGGAAACATCTGTTCGAGGATCTCTTTCACCCCCGCTGATTGAGCTTCACCAGCAAGAATTATGTTATTTATAAACGGTAACCCAAGACTATCTTGCTCAAGTATCAACCTACTGTAAATTGTGTTCGCGATATTGTACGAATCAATACCCTCACCAATGACCGGAGATATATGATAAAGTTCGTTTCCTTTCATGAAAATTAATCTGCTGAACTCATGACCAACATAAATTATAACAGTGATCGCATTCGGTGGAAATTTATAATTTAATTTCACAAGGTTGACAAGTGAGAATTCAGGACTTTCAACGAAAGATATCTTTGGAATTCTCCCACCTATCGATTTTTTTATACTATCAAGCAAGTCTATTAAAGCGATTCTTGCATCTCGAACTATAGCGAGGACAGAACCGTCCGGGAATTCGACATAATTTACCGCATCTGGTGCCAACGCTCCATTAGCTCTGCCCTTCGATAATTCTTCGATTAATTTAGATTTGAGTTTATCTTTCTTCAATCCCCAATTCGACTCAAAAGTAGCATAATAAATGTATGGCTCGGATGTTGAAATGGCAAGTTTATACTTTCGCTTCGGATACTTGCTTAAAACCCCGATTAATATCGAAGCGTTATCTTGGGCTCCTTTGCCAACCTCTGTGAAAAGTAAATCAGCAGTGGCTGTTTCAGAAGTTATATCTATCGGTGTTGCTTCAGCTGGCGACGTTGGTTGTTCAAAAACTTGAGCGCCTGCAACCGTTGTCTCAAGCTTGGTTGCAAGGTTAACAATTTGAGCATCGACGAACCTTACCTTCTTCCCTGATTTAGCAAGACAAGCAACTTGCAAGGATAAACCATCAACGAAAATTCCAACTGCAAGTTTACCAGAAAACTTTTTATTTCTCGCCATTTTAGATAAAAATTAATTTTTTAAGCTGCCTGCAAAAGTTGCTGCATCCTTCTCTTGTTATTTGCGAAGTTAATCGCGGTTTCAAGTGAAATTTTCCTTTCAAGATAGAGCCGTCTCAAATCTTGTTCCATCGTTATCATACCGTATTCAGCTCCTTCAGCTATCATCTGATAGATTTCACCCGTATTATTGTTTTTAATTGCTGACCTTATCGAAGGCGTCATGACCATTATCTCTTTCGCAAGAACTCGCTTACCATCGAGACTTGGAACAAGTTTTTGAGATATCACACACCTTAAAATGTCAGCTAATCTATTTCTTACGCGCTCCTGCTCAATGGGTGGAACTTCACCGATTATCCTATCTATGCTTTCAACTGCGGAAGATGTGTGAAGCGTCGACAAAACCTTATGACCGCTATCCGCCACCTCAAGCGCAGCCATTATCGTGTCTGGATCTCTCATCTCCCCAATTATAATTATATCTGGGTCCTGTCGCAGTGCTTCTATAGTTCCCTGCTTAAACGACATCGTATCCCTACCAACTTCTCTATGTCTAATTATGCAACGCTTTGATTCATGGACATATTCAACGGGTGAAGCAATTATAATTATATGCCCATCAACAGTTCTATTATTCAAATCTACAATTGCATCAAGCGTTGTGCTTTTACCAGAGCCAGTTATACCTGTGACAAGGATTAGTCCCTCCTTTGTATATTGAAGGCTTAAAATTCTCGTCACATTAGGATGAAAACCGTAACTTTCGTAAGGTCTTATCTGCGTATTTATAGCTCTCATATTTAACGCAAGGTCATCAAGTTCAAAATAAGCGTCCGCACGATATCGGTAAATTGTGCCCTTTTCATCTTTGAATGTATATGAAAAATCGAGATTCCTATTCTCGTAAAGATATTGCCTTTGCCTCTCCATAAGCAAACTTTGAATCAAGATATTGAATTCATCGATCTCATAAGTTCCAAACTCAGGGAATGGTTTTTTAACGCCATGAACCCTAAGCCAAACCATCTTTCTCGACCCCCAACCTCCAAAATCTATATCCGATGCGTCAAGTTCACGCATTCGCAAAAGAAAACCGTTTATAAGATTTCGCAATATGAGTTTTTGCTGTTCGCTCATCTTTTGAATTATCTCACTTCCAATATACATTTGCTTTTCAACGCTGAAAAGCGTCACCGGAATCTTATTAGCAAGCGAACTCAGCAATTCCTTTGCATCTTTAATTAGCTGTGGATTTAACATAAATCAAATTTAACATTTTGTTTTTCATTCCCACCATGAGATTAACCTTAACTGCCTTATATCCGGAAAACTCACAAGAGGATAAAAAGGTGGTGATTTTCTCGCAAATCGTGGATCATACTTGTAATTTTTCAGAAAACCATTCTGTATTATACCACTACCACCAGAAAATCGCCCAACAGGACCTCTTTCCTCCTGGCATACACTACCTGTCAAATAAATTGTACCTGAAGGTGGCCTCTTATCCCAATTCTCAGCGATGAAAACCTTATCGAGCGAACCACCATCATAGGCCATTATAGCAGCTTGAATTACGACATTATTCTGATTTGGATCGCTATCCGCGACTATTACATTTCTATATGAAACGAGACCAAGAAAATCTTCGGAGTTGGGATCAACCAATGGATCAGTCGCATATTTTAAATCATCCCAAATTCTTATGTTTCCATCAGCAAGAATCGTCAACTGACCCTTTAACGTCCCTTCAACTACAACTTCTCCTCTAACCCAAACCGCACCGGTTGAACTCAACTGTGAAACCATTAAAGTTTCAGGAGCTGAAAGAATCGGAACCTGGCGTGTTCTTCTATATGAACTCGAGCCTATCGTTTCGGTATTCCAACCATTGATAAATCTTCTCACAACTCTTCCATCAGGCAAAAACTTAAACGCAACAGACTGATTTATTACTCCACCACCGCTTGTTGCAGCTGTTTTCGTTCTGGTATAATCAGTTGGTATCTCAGCTCTAATTCCAAGTTCCCAACCACCGTAAAATTTAGCTCTATTCCGTTGAGAAGTTGGAGGCGGATTGATCCCAGAATAAGCTGTAACTTTTCCATAAAACACTGGTTCCCCATAGGTATGTAAAGTGCTATTTGTATGCACAGGTCCCCAAACGGTATCACCGCTTATCCAATAAACAGGCGCACCATTGTAAAACTCACTTCCCGTAAGCCAAAAATATTTAGAGGCGGAAGTTACAGCCCTTCTTGAAAGTTGAAAATAGGCAAATGCTGAGTCCTCTAATCTATATGGTCTTTTATACCTTGCATAATAAGTATCGACAAAAGCATAGCCCCAAGTCTTCACGCTCAATTTAACAATTGAATCAGGGATAACCCATCGCACATTCACAAAACTTGTACAGTTATTTAATATAACATTGTAAGATATGTTCGTCAATGTATCCTTCCATAGTTTGCTTACCGCGACATTCATCGCGCTTACCGCTGACTCGTGAACAAGTGTTTTCATGTAATAGTAATTAAAACTATCCGTTGCAGATATAACCGCTCGCGTCATTCTAACTTGATAAATCGAAAACGCAGTTATAAAACCAATCAATATTATAAGAGATGCTTTCCCAAACATCTTCTACTCTCAACTATCTTTTTAGATTTTTAGAAACAAGACGCGTTTGCCTCCAATAAGATGTTCTCAATAATCTTCTTAATTCCTTCTTTCGAAATTCAACGTCGTTGATATTCGAAACCTCCCTTCTGACAAGTTCCGGCGATAAAACAACTCTCGGATTAAAGGCGGTCAATGTAACTTCAACCATCTTCGTTGCCACAAGCTCTGTCCCCGGGTCAACTGGATTACCAACTTGATCAAGATATCTAAAAACCCTTCCATTACCTATCCTTCCGATATCGGATATTTTCTCCCCTTCGCCTGTGATCATAAGTCGACGCGTCACTTTATACATCCTAAGGCTTGTATCGCCGTAGTCTATCGTTTCAGCAAGTGTTATGATATATTCAATCGTATCAGGTATATTATCGCGATGAGGAATTAAATGTCCAAAATAATCAAATTCCCTATTGAGATGCGCGATAAATTTTAAACGATTGGGTTCTGTAGTAAAAAGCACCTGTTCACCCTCTGGAACCCCATATCCCATCTTACGCAAATCATATTCAATTATGCTTGACATATTTGCAAGGTTTATCTGAGATATCGCATCCGAATTATAGTTTAGAAATTCTCTTGTTCCTGTATCCGTAACTCTCATAGTGATGAGCAAAATTGCACCGCCGACTATTATTGCAGTTATGTAATCAAGAAGTGAACCCATAAATATTAAAATTTTAATTGAAAAACCAGTAACTATAAACTGAACTTATTTTAACCGTATCCCTGACCCTACCAGCAGGAGTTTCTCTGTAAATTAACGGCGGTTCATAAACATCGGTCACCATAACCGTCATCCTTTTGTGAAATGTCTTCCCTGAGGCAGGGACTATGTTTCCATTCGAAGCCAAGTTAACATATTCAACTTTAAACATAATTTTATAAACAACGCCGCTTTTACCTGTATCGATCCTCACGATCGAGTTATAATCATCAAAATCGTTTATCTCTATACCAAAAATAGTTGAATCACCAGGGTCAAGCCCAAGTCGAGATAAGTCAGTGAATGTATCGGGATTAGTTTTTTCAGTATTATTTGAATCAGCAACAGCTTCATCAAAATAATATTGTGTCGCCTGCTGTATGTAAGAAGTCGCAATTGATAGCGCTTCAAGTTTATATCGATTCTGAGCCAAACTTATGTCATGGCTTGACAAACCTCTGTTGATATTCAAAACAGCCAGAGAAAGCAAAGCAAGCGCCATTATCGTTATTAGAGTTTGCCCAGTCGTCATAGCTATCTTCTTTCTAAATTTTAGTCCTCTGTTGTTGCGTGGGCTACTTCCTCAAGCGTCGTCAAACCTTGTTTTATCCTCTCCCTTCCCGCAGCCCTTAAAGTCAACATTCCATCTTTTATCGCCTGTTCCCTTATCGCCTCCTCATCTATATCTTTTCCTGTTTTAAAAATCAATCTGCGAATTTCTTTTGTGAAGTAAAGGGCTTCATGAATTGCTATCCTCCCCTTATATCCACCATGGCATTGATCACAACCAACAGCTTCATAAAAAACAGTGTTTTTAATCTCTTCCTGAGTAAACCCCAAACTCAAAGGTATCGATGGATCGAGATCCTCTATCGGTCTTTTACACTTATCACAAAGCTTGCGAATCAACCTTTGGGCAATTATTATGTTTATAGCATATGCAATGAGAAATGTCTCGATGCCCATTTTATACAATCTTGATATCGCGCTTGGCGCATCGTTTGTATGAAGAGTTGAAAATGTTAAGTGTCCCGTATTTGCAAGTTTAATCGCAATTTCAGCAGTTTCCTTATCTCTTATCTCACCAACCATTACAACATCAGGATCATGGCGTAAAATAGATCTCAACGCTTGTTCAAAATTCATCTTTGGTCCAATTTTTAACTGTCTCGCTCCCGGAATTATATACTCAACCGGGTCCTCAACCGTTAAAACATTTATCTCGGGCTTCATAATATAATGTAAAGCAGCCATGAGCGTCGTGGATTTACCACTTCCGGTTGGACCTGTAACTATAATCATCCCCTGCGGTTTTGAGATCGCTTTTATGAAAAATTCCTTCGCTTTGCCCTGGAAACCAAGCTTGTCAAGATCAGTTATAACTTTTCTATCATCAAGGACTCTTATTACAATGCTTTCAAACTTATATTGAAATTCCTTACCAACTATAGGCAGAATTGACACCCTATACCTTATCATATGCCCATCAACCTTTCTCTGGATAAATCCATCTTGCGCCATCTCGCGTTCAAATCGATCAACGTTTTTTGATCTATCCTTTACAACCGCTGCGATCGCCTCCGGTCTTATTCCCTCCTGTACATGCCATAACCTCAACTTTCCATCGATTCTAAAATGAATCTCCGTTGTCCTTGAATCTTTTGGAATTATATGAATATCACTTGCGCCCTTTCTCACAGCCTCAACAAGCATACCTTCTACGAGATTGACAAGCATGCTCTTATTTATCTCTGCTTCGATCGCTGCTTCATCAAGTGTTTCCTCCTCCCCAACTTGCTCTTCTACAAGTTCAACCTTTGCAGATTCTTCAAGTGCTCTTAAAAATTCATTTTCCGGTGGAAAAACCTTGTCCAATAAACTCTGCATATCTTTAAACCTAACATAACAAACTTCATATCTTTTCGCTCCAAGAGAACGAGCAATCAAAGGAATGCTTCTACTTGTGGGATCTGCGGAGATTAGAATAAGTTTATCAGGTCTTTGTTCATCATACTTCAATGGCAAAATTTTCTCCTCGCGCATCTTATCTTTCAAAGCCTGGGGCAATGGATCGACAAGCCTTTTAATGAAATCGATCTTGTTTTTATCTACGTTCTCATCAGCAAGATAAATCTCCCTGAATCCATATAAATTCGCAACTTCCTTAAAAACAAGATCATGGTCGACATTAAAATCATATACAAGTATCTGTGCCAAACTTCGCCTTGTTTTTGCGTCTTCTTGCTCCTTTATCTTTAAAGCTCTTTCAAGCGTTTCATAACTTACAATGCCTTTTTTCAATAGAGTATACCCAAGTTTATCCGTGATGTCAACTCCACCTTCAATCATAATCAATTCACCTCAATTTTTAAATTAAATTTAAAAATGGCAGTATAATTGTATAAGGCGTCTTCGGTTTAACCATAGCGGTCTCACTTGAAACAAGTGTCAGAAGCGTCATAACTATCATTATTATCATCGCTATTCCAAGCTGTATAAAATCTATGGCATTCTTAAGTTTATAAACTGTTTCCTTTTCGTAGTAATTCGCAATTTGAAGTGCTGTTTGCTTAACGGTTCCTGTTTCTGCCCCCGAATGAAATCTTGCAAGTGCTGTTTTTGTGAAAACCCCAGTTGCTTCAAATGCTTCAACAAGTCCCTTACCTTGGCTCAACATCATAGGTATAGCTATCGTCTTTATCTGATGTTCCATATACTTGTTTCCACACGCTTCAGCTGCCAATCTGATAGCATCGATATTCTCCCCCGAACCAGCATAGAGTGCATAGAAAACTCTGCAAAAGATTTCTATTGTTGTTTTATGAATCAATGGACCAAGGATAGGAATTTTTATAATATATTTGTCTCGAATAAATTGTCCTTTTGGAGTGCGAAGGAAATAAACGAAAATGAGAATAAAAATTAACGTGCCAAGCCCAATGTATGCCATATTATCAAGGAAAAAGTAACTTAACTTCAAAGTGGCAGCGGTCATCGGCGGGAGTTCAACCCCAAGTTTAAGGAAAAGTTCTGCTGTTTCCGGGAAAATATACGCAACATAAAAGATTACAGCACCTATCAATGCTATAAGCGTGAAAATCGGCATTATAAGAGCACTTTTTAAATTTTTTCTAAACTCAGCGTTTCTCTCGAGGAATTTTGCAGTGCTTTCATAAATTTCTGCCATATTACCACTTTTTGAAGCCAAACCAAGCATACGCGCCGTAAACTTGCCCAAAACTTTCTCCTGCTTTACAAATGCCTCTTCACTATCTTTACCTTGCTTTAGATCATTATTTATTTCCCTTAAAGCTTCTCTCAATGTCGGATGTTGCACATCATTTATCAAAAGCTGTAAAACTTCGTTATAAGGAAGTTTTTCACGCAAAAGGTCAGCGCTAACTCTTACAAATGTAACAATTTCAGTCTCAGGCGGTTTTAATTTAAAATCGATGACCTTGGGTTCGACTCTTACAACTTTATATCCAAGTTTTTCAAGCGCCTGTTTTACCTCTTCCTTGGTAAATGCCTTCTGCTCTCCTTTTATCGGCTTTTCACCATCACGCTGGACAGTATAAATAAAAGTTTTACGCTTCTGAATCTTGGTGACCTTAAACTTTCTCTGTTCAGCAAGCTTCTTTATCTTCGTCTTCGCATCCGAGAGATTATCTGCGGTTATAATTCCTTGGACAGGGCGCCCGGTTAATGTAATTCCCTCAAATCTATAATCGGGCAATTAAATCACCTCCCTAAATAAAAATTTCGTAAAGAAGGGGCGCCTTTAAAAACGCCCCTAAATATCCAAATTATTGCGGCGTCCAACCCTGCAATGTTCCGTAACCCTTAGCAGCATCTGTAGTTTGAATGCCAGTAGCAATACCCTGATAAATTCTGCTCGCATCAGGTGTAACGGTATCAACAGCTGCAACAAAATTAGTTCCTATCCTTTCTCTACCAAGAGCGTGGATTACAATAGATTGATCACCCGTCAAAATTTCAACGCGATACGAACCGTTGGCGTTACCTGTATCAAGCGGGCTCAGGGCAAAGTTAGCAAAGCTTTGCCCACCACCACCGAGTTCAACTGGTGTCCTATAATATCTTTGAGCCTTTGAGGCAAGATTTGCAAGGTCGCCTGCAATGGCGCTTCTGTTGGCGTCAACCGCACTGCTCTTGAACATCGAGATACCAACTGCAATGGCAATCCCAACGATGATGACGCCAAGGACGATGAGTAAAAGCTGCTGTTGACCCATAGTAATTACCTCCTGAATTTAGTTTTTTTGTTTGAGAAATATCTTTTATATATGCTTCAAAGAACCTATCCTCTTACACAAAGATAACCTTATATTTTCAAAAAGTCAAGCATCTTTTGCACAATATATCATAAAACTTGTGCCATAGGTCACATTGCCAAAAACTTATTCAAAATCATAAACAAATCTAAAACCAATTTAGTGACTCTATGAAATTTTTACAAACCATGTCTTGCTACATTTTGTTACAAATCTGAATTTTTTCAAAGAACTTCTTAAACCTGTCAAATAACTTAAAATGGTTTAAACACAGCAAGAAAAACAATCAAAATGAAAACAACCAGATTTATATGCGAATAATTTCTTATCATTTTATTTATCCTCGCCAATTCTTCAGATGCGACTTCCCCACCGCTTAAAATCTTGCCTCGAGCTGAAAAATATCTCGCACCTACAACAATTCCAGAAAAGACAAACCAAAGGAATAAAATTATTTTTACGAGCAACCATCCCGGCAGACCACCAATCTCAACCCAATTATATATTCCGGTTATAATAGAAACCACACCACCCAACTGAGCAAGTTTTGAAAAATTTAATGACAATGTATGTAAAGTATCGCTTGGGCTCTTTCCCATCAACGACTCAACCAAAATAAATCCAAAAACAGAAGACGATATAAGCATCGCAGATAAAATATGAAGAAAAAACGAGATTTCATGAAGTAGCATAATTAGCCCGATTTTGTTTTTATAAACCGTCATCCTTCCTTTAAAGATGCAATATAGATTTCGACATCACGGATTTGTGAAAAATTCGGATAATCTTTTTTGATCCTTTCGTATAAGCGAAGTGCTTTTTCCCTTTCACCCGCAACTCTATAATTTCTCGCTGCGTTGTAAAGATATTCTGGGACAAGGATATTTTCTCTGAACTTTTGTGCAGCCTTTTCAAAATATTCTCCCGCCTTTTTATAATCCCCTTTCACTTCATAAACCGAGGCTATCCCAGCAAGCGAAGCAGAAAATAAAAGTTTGTCATCGCCATCATACTTTTTGAAATATCTCAAAGCATTGTCATAATCGCCCAACATAAAATATGCATTCGCAAGATAATATGTAGCGATCTCTCCTGCGGCAGTTCCACCATAATTTTCAACGATATATTTCAACCCCTGTATGTTTTTCTGTGGAATTCCATCAATTGCGGTTTTATAATCCCCGTTATCATAATATGAGATTATCTTCGAAAACAATGCCTCAGCCCTTTCGTTCTCCGCTTTTAAATTATTTCGATAAATAATAACCCCAGCTATGAGGACAATTAAGCCGGTTAAAACATAACTTAAAATTTTCTTGTTCTTCTCAACAAATTCGCGAGCCTTGTAGTATGTCACGACAAGCTTATCCTCTTTTAACTCCTGTCTTTTTATCTTTCTCTTCGGCTTAAGCATCTACGTTTAACCTTTTTTCTTTTAATATGCGAAATTTTAACGAGAAAACAAAGGTGATTTTATCCTTTGACCTTAAAAATTTATTTATTATCTTCAAACAAGAACGCGAACAAAATAGAAAGCAAGCAATGAGATATATTTTTATTTTAACAATTCTAACATTTTCACTTTCATTTGCTGGTGGGAAATCAACTTATGAATTTCTGCGTCTCGATATAAGCCCGAGGGCTTCCTCAATTGGTGGAAATTTTATAGCAATGGTTGATGACCCGGTTTTGCTTTTTTATAATCCGTCCGCTTTGCTAACATTGCAAAATAACTATGCTGGGTTTGGATTTTTTAAACACCTTATGGATATAAACCTTGGTTATGGAGTTTATGCTCAAAGGCTTGGGAATTTTGGAAACGTTGGGATTGGCATAATCTATATAAATTATGGAAGTTTCAACGAAACAGATCGTTACGGGAATCAGTATGGGACATTTTCCGCCGGGGAACTTGCCATAGTTGGTGGTTTTGCAAATGAATACGATAATTTAAAATATGGTATAAGTTCTAAATTGATTTATTCATCAATCGCTGGAGCCCGATCACTTGCCATAGCTTTTGATATCGGCTGGATGTACATCTTCCAAGAGCAAAATCTGAACATAGCTTTAACATTTAACAACATGGGAACTCAATTTAACAGATACCTCACGCTTAAAGAAAGTTTACCATTTGAGATAAAATTTGCTATATCGAAAAAACTTGAACACCTACCGTTGCTAATTAATGTTGGCATTGGCAAAATAAATGAGAAAACTGAGAAAATTACCGATCGGCTGAAAAATTTTACCCTTGGCGGTGAGTTTAACATATCAAAAAATCTCAATCTAAGGTTTGGATATAACAACGAAAGAAGACAAGAGATGAAAATTGCTCCGACGATTGATTTAACAGGCTTTTCATTTGGCATAGGTTTAAAGATCGAAAAGTATAGATTTGATTATTCTCTGAGTTCACTTGGCAAAATCGGTTCGCTTCACCAAATAGGTTTAACTATAAAAATTTAGAATCATAATTTTTCAACATTGATTATCTCTCCGGGAACGGTGAATAAACTTTTTCCAAGATGATGAACTGTTTTAGCATCATCAATATTGACTTTTAAAAAATCATCAAATAAATCCTTCTCCACGATCGCCCTCAAAACCCGACCAATTATCAAGTTATGGTCACCCGCGGGATAAATTTTTTCAACTTTGCACTCGATATTTGCAATGCACTCTTTAATCAACGGTGCGGATATAAATTTTGCATCGACTCGCGTTAATTTCGTCTTTTCAAATTTGTCAACATCTCTTCCGGAATGTTTACCACAGAAATAAAGTTCTTTCAAAATTTTCAAAGTTGGCAGGTTAAGCGCAAATTCACCGCTTTTTTCAATTAAACCGTAAATAAATCTTTCAGGTGCAACTGCAATTGCAACAAGCGCAGGTTCTTTGCTAACGGGGACATTCCACGCGATCGGTGTGATGTCATCTCTTTCGTTAAATTTCGCAGTTACGAGAACAACCCCGCCGATGTTTAAAATTCGATTCGCTTTTTCAAGTGGGATTTCTTTTTTCATTTTTCGCGAATTTTTATTTTAAATGTGCTTTTTATTCAATTTCCTCAGCTGGTAATTTAGGCTCAACCATTATAACCTCCTCACGTTCAACTATAACGCTACCTTCGGGTGCACCTTTTGGCTTTCGGACATATTTTCGCTTTGTCATTATAACCGGAACGAGCGATGATGTTTTCGCTTGGCTAAAATACGCTGCGATGCTTCCTGCTTGCTCGATTGCTTTTTTACTTGGTTGTCGCCTTCCGGTTTTCAATACAACATGAGCCCCGGAAACGCCACGAGCGTGAAACCACAGGTCCTCTTTATCTGAAAATTTAAAAGTCAACAAATCATTGCTCTTCGCATCTTTCCCAACCCAAACCTCAAATCCACCATCGACAATGAATCTTCTAAACTTGCTCCCAATCTGCTGGGAAATTTTATCCTTAACAATTCCAAACCTTTTCAAATCTTCGAAATTTTCTTCTTTAATTTTTTTCAATTCATTTAAACTTTTACAACTCTCGATTTTCTGGATCAATTTCTCAAGTTTTTCCCTATTCAACTCCAATCTTTCCAACCTCTCTTGTGCTATCTTCAACGATGCTTTCGTCCTCTTTGCTTTTTCAAAGTATCTTTCAGCATTTTCAACCGGCGAAAGCGCCGGATCGAGCTTGATTTTTACCTTCTCCCCACGCTCAGAAAATATATTGACAAGTTCAACTTCACCCATACCCTTGACAAGCGAATTTAAATTCGCCATCAAAATAGAACCAAAAATTTCATACTGTTCCGCTCGCTTGTTCTCCTCAATTTCTTCTTTAATCTTCTCGATTGTATTTATCGTCTTGTCAAGCAAATGCTTTAATTTATCCTCGATCGATTTTCTTTCATCGTAAAAAGCTTTATTTATTTTTGTTTCAATCACAAATTTTCTTATCGCGTAGTTTACATCATCTAATTCAAGTTTATCAAGTTTCAAATGCGTCAACTCAATTATTGAGAAATGCTTTGGAAACGAGCGATCATAGTAAATTCGAGGCTTCGGATTTTTTAATTCTAAATCAACTTCCCTCAAAACTTTCCAAATCTTTTCAACATCAACTCCCCCGCTTCTGTGCAAGATTTCCTTTGCCATCAGCATATCAATTGTATCGACTGTTTTGACAAGACGTCGTGCTGGATTTCCCAAGTCATCATCCATAGCGGAGTTTTCCCAAGCCTTTTTAAATACATCAAAATCGTTTATCACTAATTCATAGTTTATTTGAGTCTTTTCGTATTTAAATTCTTTGCCCGCGTATTCTTTGGGATTTTTAAAACTTGAGATTATTTTACTTTCGTCAACGAGGAAGAAATTCGTCCTACCGGTAAAAAATTGAAATAGAAGTCTTTTCCCAGAATCAAGTAAAATTTCAACAACTCTATCCGCACTATGTATTCCAATCTCAATTACCTTTTCTCCAAAAATTTCATCGAAGACATTAAGCGAATTTTTCTTTGCTCGTTCGAGTTTCGGGCGCAAAAACATATATCCTTGCCCTGTAGCATTTAGCTCTATTGTAAAGGCTTCATTCCCCTTTTCGAGCGTGATATACAAAGTGTCTTTTTCCTGAGTAAACGACTCAATTATAATTGAACCACAAACCTTATCCCTTATGCCTTGGATTAGGTATTTAAGCGTGTGATAGTTAGTAATCATAATTGTCTCAAATCAATGTTTCATGTCTCAAATTACGACTCTCAAATGATCGATGGCTTAAAAAATTTATTGAAAAATTGGCAAGAATTAAAAATTTTCTCTGGCACAGTGTTTGAATAATTTTTATAGAGAAGCCGAAGCACCTTGATGAGCACCTTTGAACAAGTGGCGTTCTTTTATACTCAGCCCGCCGTAGCACCTCCGTTGGCGATCGAGCGACCTTAACATTAGGCGCTCGGTCGCTTTTTTATTTTAATTCTAACCTTCATCCCCCGCGAAGTCCTGTGAAATTTCACCACATCCGCAATCGCTTTCATTAAGTAAACACCACGCCCCGATTCCTTCAAAAGATTTTCTTCGTCCGTAGGGTTTGGTAGTGATTCGGGTTCAAAACCTTTGCCTTCATCTTCTATCTCGACTTCGTAAATAGTTTTGTAAATTTTAACTGTAACATAGACTTTCTTCCGCGGGTCAAATTTATTTCCATGAATAATTGCATTCATAAACGCCTCACTGGATGCAAGAAAAAGCCTTTCGTAATCTTCATCTGGGATACCAAAACGCTTTTTCAACTTTTCAAAAACCCCGTAAAACTTTTTCAGCGAGGAAATTTTTGACAGAAATTCGAAATTTAACTTTTCGATGTAAAGGCTTGCGGATTTTCTCTTCATAAATTAAATGTTAAGTTTAAATTTAAATTCGGGACATCGCTAATTCTGTCGCCAAACTTTAATCTCTCAACCCAACCGGTACAGTTCAACTTAAATTTCTTATTTTCAATCTCAATACCACAGGTTGGACCGGATGCTATGATTCTTGAATCCGGGATTTTGTTAAGTTCAACAAACCTAAATCTTCTTTCTTCGAAACGATGATACCCCAACGAAAATTTCGCGCCATCGCTCAAGGAATAATTTAACTTAAAACTGTATTCGCTTGCGCTTATAAAAATTGCCGGTCTTTCTTTAAATTCATCCCATTTCAATCTACCGCTTTCCGAAAGAATTACCTGCGCATTCCCTTCAAAACTTACTCTATCGAAAATTGGAAACGAAATTGAATCGCCAAGATAAAATTGTCTAAACACATAACTTTTGACTGTCGAAACTCGGGATTCAAAATCATAAATAGTATAATTTGCTAACACGGAGAAACTCGCTCTGTTTCTCACACGCCCGCTCTCAAAAATCACAACTGGAGAAAGTTTTATTATCCTGTTCCAGTTGTTGTTGACGCTTCTGGTTGCAAATATATAGACGAGATGCTGATTGTTCAAATCGAGCGGGATTTCAATTCTTATCTCTCTTGACATTTTAATTCTTAAAAAAACTCTGAAAATTTGCAAAAGTTCATCTCTATCATCATCGTTTAAACTGCTCGGCGTATCGTACCTAAAGAGTGATAAATAAAACATTCCTCCCAAGGTCGTTCTATCTGAGACATTTAAAGAAATCTCACCGCTTACGCTTCTTCTGAAACTTTTATTGTTTTTCTGTTCCTCGATCTGCTTAGCTTTAAAAAACGACGGCTCGCTCATAAATTGATGTCTTTGAGAAGCATGAACCTCATTTCGCTCAACATAATTCATTTTGAGATTCACTCTAATTTTTTCCGACTCATATGATAAGCCAACGCCCGTGTTCAAGATAAATTCTTCGATGTTGGTATCGTAAAGTGATTGTGTTTTATATCTGATTAACTTTGCTATATTTCTTTCACTTGCGGAAAAGTCCAAGTTCACGATAAAATTTTCCAACAGTGGGTAAGCTAAGATCGCTTGACCTAAGATAACTTTTTCATCTCTTCCGTCAATGTTGAAATTAACATTGTACATTTTTTGAAGATTGGAATCAGCATAAAAATAAAAATCGCGCTTAACGCGTTTCACAAGGAATTCAACTTTGCTTTCAACGTCGGAAGTAAATTTTCTCATCATAGCAAGATTTAAAGCGCTTGAGATGTTCTTACGCGGGCTGATAAAATCCTCGGAATGATGCAAGTTTGCTTTTAAATGATAATCCGAGATCGGGAACTCCGCTGTATCAGAAGAAATCACATAAGTCCAACCCTTATCTTTCTGCCCAAGTTGGTAGTCAAGTTTATATCCAGCCATAGCATAAAGAGCAAATCTTGAAGATGGGTATACCTTTCCGCCAAACAGAAACTCACTTGAAGAAGCTCTGCTAAGCCCACTTAATTTATCATCAGCAAACGAAACAGAGTTAAATGCAAAGCCAAGTTTAAATCTCGAAACGCCCCTGTAAAATCCAAACCTAAAATCGTTATCATCTCGGATAAATTTTCTATCCGTCCTTATTATCATCTCGGAAAATCTTTCGTAGAGGAAAAGTTCGTTTGAACCTTTTGAAAAGGAATAATTTAAAAATCCATTCCAGTAAAAATTTGAAAGTTCCCTTGCAATTTTGAATTGTAATATATTTTGAGCGGTGAGAGTCGTTGAAAACAAAAGCATTATTTTAAGATAAAATCCTTTCAACGATTGTGATCGTTTTTCTCTTTGAATCGATTCTAACTTTCGCGCCTATTGGAAGCGTGAGCTTTTGCGGGATATGACCGTAATTTAAATTTGAGATTACCGGGATTTTTAAATTTCCAATGTAATCTTGAAAAATTTGTTCAAGCGTTAAACTTTTCTCTTCTTCTTTTGGGACGCAATCTGTAAACTGCCCAAGGATACATCCTTTGATTTTTGAAAGCACACCCGAATTCTTTAATTGCGAAAGATATCTATCAATTCGATATGGTTCTTCGCCAATGTCTTCAATTACAAGAATTGAGCCTTTAAAATCAGGTTGATATTTCGTTCCAATGATCGAGGCAAGCAGAGACAAATTTCCGCCAAGTAAAATTCCCACCGCTTTTCCCAGCTTAAAAGTAGCAAGTTCTATTCCGTTGGGATTTTTTATTTCTATTTCTTTCGATCTTGACGTTAAAATTTTCCAGAAAAACTCTTCTGTGTAACCATCAAAGGAATAAATATCAACCGCAAGCATCGGACCGGAAAAAGTTATAAGCCCTGTTTTTTTGAAAATTGCAAGTTGAAGCGCAGTTATATCGCTATATCCAACAAATATCTTGGGGTTTCGCTTTATAGCATTATAATCTACCTTGTCAAGGATTCTCGTTGTCCCATAGCCACCTCGCACACAAATTATAGCGCGGACCTCTGGATCAGAAAACATTTCATTTAAATCTTCAGCTCTTTCATCATCGCTTGCAGAAAGATAACCAAATCTTTTATAAATATGTTTTCCAAGCTTGACCCTATATCCCAAACTCTCAAGATATGAAACACCTTTTTCAATTCGAGAGAAATCATCCGGGGAACTTGCTGGAGAGACAATTCCAATTACATCTCCCTTTTTTAAGGCTGGTGGCTTCAAAGTCATTTCACCTTTAAACTATCTTGTGGATACTTTACAACTTCAATTTTGACAAGGGCTGTGCCTTCGTTTAAAAATCCAAGTTGTTTCGCCGCTTCATAAGAAACATCTATTATTCTGTTCTTTTTGAAAGGTCCTCTATCGTTAACCTTAACAATTACACTTTTGTTATTTGCAAGATTTGTCACCTTTACAAGCGTGCCAAGGGGAAGCGTCGGATGTGCTGCAGTTAAACTATTCATATCATAAATCTCCCCACTCGATGTCGGTCGCCCATGAAACTCCGCTCCGTAAAACGATGCAACTCCAACTTGAACCATTTCAGAATTTTTAAAATTTGTATCTTGAACAGTATAACGAGATGCGCCTTCGCATGATTCAAATAAAAAAGCAAAACAAATTAATAAGAGTTTTATGTTTCTCATAGATACTTATCCATATTTTTTCGCTTCAGATAATTTACTACATTTCTTACATCCTGCGCTCTATCTCGTTTACAGATCAAAATCGCGTCCTCGGTGCTGACAACTATCAAATCCTCAACCCCAATCATAGCTATCAAAGTTTTATTTGTTTCAACGAAACAATTCTTAACATCCATCAATATCGCCAAATCTTTGTTCGAAGAGACATAGTTTCCATCCTCATCCTTTGGTGCAAGGTTATAAACCTCTTCCCAACTTCCGACATCGCTCCATCCGAATCTCGCTTTAACCACATACGCACGATTTGTCTTTTCCATCACGCCGTAATCAATTGAAATCGCTCTCATCCTACCATATGCTTGTTCAAGAACTGTTTTAAAATCATCTCTTCCGATGCTTTCATCTATTTTCATTAATTCCTCGTATATATCAGGCAAATAAGTTTTAATCTCATCAAGTATCACATCAACTCTCCATATAAACATTCCGCTGTTCCAGAGGAAATCCCCGCTTTCAATGAAACGTTTTGCGGTTTCAAGATTTGGTTTTTCAGCGAAAGTTTTGACTTTATAAACACCTTTGCCTGAAATTTCACTTTCATCATCTTCGATAAATTGAATGTAACCATATCCAGTTGATGGATAAGTTGGCTGTATCCCGATTGTTATCAGTCCGCCCAATTCATAAGCTGATTCAATCCCGATTTTCAATGTCTCGATAAATTTTTCTTCATCGGTTATCAAATGATCCGATGGAAGGACGACCATCACAGCGTCGGGTTGTCGCCTTCGGATGAACAAAGCAGAAAGTCCAATGCATGGTGCTGTGTTCTTTGAGAGTGGTTCAAGGATTACATTTTGAATTGGAAACTTAGGCAGAACTTGAACGAGTTCAGCAACTTGGTTTTTATTTGAGACTATGAGGATGTTTTCCTCAGGGATAAGAGAGCTCACTCTTTCTATTGTTTGTTCGATCAAAGATTTTGGGGAGAGGATGTTTAAAAATTGTTTTGGTTTTTTAGATCTGCTTTTGGGCCAGAACCTTGATCCGACCCCGCCCGCCATTATAACTGCGAATGTCTTTGTCATAATTTTCCGGCTTTTGTTTTTAATCTCTTATATAAACTCTCGGAACCCTTGAGGAAATTTTACAACAAATCTCGTAAGGTATCGTCCCAAGCCATCCTGCAACATCCCAAGCGGTTAAATTTTTACTTCCAAATAAAATTACATCATCCCCAACTTTTATCTCTGTGTCCAAGCCAACATCGACCATAATTTGATCCATTGTAACAGTTCCGACGACGGGAAAAATTTTTCCATTTATTTCAACTTTTCCAAGATTTGTCAGCAAACGACTATAGCCATCCGCATATCCAATTGGTATCGTTGCAATTTTTGTTTTTTCCTTCGCTATAAATCTGCGTCCGTAGCTTATGCTCGTCCCGGGCTCGATTTCTTTTAAAAATGAAACTTTTGATTTCAAAGTCATCACAGGTTTAAGTTCAACTTTATTCAAGACCTCAAGCGAAGGATAATAACCGTAAAGCATAACGCCCGGTCTAACCATATCAAGATAAGTTTCGGGCAAATCAAGTATTGCCCCAGAATTTGCGCAATGTTTCAAAGGTATTTTAATCCCGCTGGATTCAATTTCCCTCACAACCTCCAAAAATCTTTCAAATTGAAGATAAGCGAAAGATTTATCCTTTTCATCTGATGTGGCAAAGTGCGTGTAAATTCCCTCGATGTGAAGATTTTCAAAATCACTAAAAATTTTCTTAATAAATTCGACAGCATTTTTATAACTTACGCCAACTCTTCCCATTCCAGTATCGACTTTTACATGGCATTTTATTTTTCTCCCGAACTTCCCCGCAAAAGAGTTGAATTTTTCAGCGCATTCAAAAGTTGCAATTGTAGGGATTAAATCATACTTAAAGAAAATCTCAATTTGAGATTCAAATGGTGGACCGAAGACCAAAATCGGCGTATAAATTCCATTTTCTCTTAATTCGATTCCTTCTTCTGGGATTCCAACCGCAAGATAATCAGCTCCAAGAGAAACCGCAACTTTTGAAATTTCAACCGCCCCATGTCCATAGGCATTTGCTTTAACTACAGCCATTATCTTTGTCTTTCCCCCTACAAGTTTTCTAACTTGGTTAAAATTAAATTCAAACGCAGAAAGGTTGATCTCAGCCCTCGTCGGTCGCATTGATAGATACGCTTGCAAATTCAACACCAAATTTTTGTTGAACACATAAAAATATAGAATTAATAACTGAATTTTTCAAATGATTGGAGTAAGATATTTTGAAGGCACGTTTATCAATGGCGAGTGAAAAAAATGAAAAAGCGAAGGGGATAAACCTGTTTGCGTTTTTTATTCTGCCAAAACTATTTTATTCGTTACCAAATTTTCCTGCATCAGGAAAAATGTGAAACACAGATATAAATTTGAAATTTTGCTTCTGATTTATTATATTTATTACTGCCTATAACACCGCGGGGTGGAGCAGCTGGTAGCTCGTCGGGCTCATAACCCGAAGGTCGCGGGTTCAAATCCCGCCCCCGCAACAAAAATTTTAAAAACAAAAAAATTTTATAGATGCCGAATCTCAAGTCTGCCGAAAAAAGAATGCGCCAGGCGGAAAGAAGACGCCAACGCAACAGACATTACAAATCGATGATGAAAACATTCATAAAGAAAGTTAAAAACGCCTCAACAAAAGAAGAAGCCGAATCTTTACTCAAAAAAGTCTACTCAATCCTCGATAAACTCGTTGTAAAGGGAATAATCCACAAAAACAGAGCCTCAAGTTACAAATCCAAACTCACACAATTTGTAAATAGCCTCCCATCCAAACAACAAGCATAAAATAAAGTTGATTTAAAATTCGGTGGGATTTTGTTTGCTTTTGATCATTTAATTTGATTATATTTTGTGAAAAATCGCAAATCACGAAAGGGTGAAAACGGATATAAGTTCCGTTCTAATAATTGGGAGCGGTCCAATCATAATAGGGCAAGCCTGTGAATTTGACTATTCGGGGACCCAAGCATGCAAAGTTCTCAAACAAAATAAAATTCGGGTCATACTTGCCAATAATAATCCAGCCACTATAATGACCGACCCGGAATTTGCAGATGCAACCTACCTTGAACCTCTAACTTCGACATTTCTCGAGGAGATTATAAAAAGGGAAAAACCAGACGCGCTTCTCCCAACACTTGGCGGACAAACAGCTTTAAATCTTGCCCTCCAACTCCATGAACTTGGGATACTTGAGAAATATAACGTCAAATTAATCGGCACAAGCATCGAAGCGATAAAGAAAGCAGAGGATAGAGAACTTTTTAAAAAGTCGATGGAAAAAATTGGCTTAAAAGCCCCTGAAAGCAATTTCGTTCAAAGTGTTGAAGAAGGTTTAGAATTTGCTACACAGATTGGTTTTCCCTTAATTTTGCGACCAAGTTTTACGCTTGGAGGAACTGGTGGCGCTGTTGCATACAATCTTGATGATTTAAAACAAAAACTTGAAAAAGCTCTCATAGAAAGTCCGATCAAAAAAGTTTTGCTTGAACGATCGCTAATTGGATGGAAAGAGTATGAACTCGAAGTGATGCGAGACAAGAAAAATAACTTTGTCGTTGTTTGCTCAATTGAAAATTTTCATCCAATGGGGGTTCACACGGGCGATTCAATTACAGTAGCACCTGCACAGACATTGACCGATAAAGAATATCAGAAACTTCGCGATTACGCAAAGATGATAATAAATGAGATAGGAGTTGAAACTGGCGGAGCAAACATTCAATTCGCTGTAAATCCAGAAAATGGAGAAACTTTTGTAATTGAGATGAATCCACGGGTCAGCAGAAGTTCAGCCCTTGCAAGCAAAGCAACTGGCTTTCCGATAGCGAAAATTGCAACGCTTCTTGCACTTGGCTTCTCACTCGATGAAATCCCAAACGATATCACAAAGAAAACACCCGCATCTTTTGAACCTTCGATAGATTACTGCGTCGTTAAAATACCGCGATGGGACTTTGAAAAGTTTAAAGAAGTCGATGACACGCTTGGGGTTCAGATGAAATCCGTTGGAGAAGTGATGGCAATAGGAAGAAATTTTAAAGAGGCGTTTCAAAAAGCGATAAGATCGCTTGAAATCGATCGCTTTGGATTTGGATGCGATGGGAAGGATGAAATTGAAATCTTTAATGAAGATGAAGATTTAAAAAGAAGAGCGCTTGATAGACTTAAGCAAAACAAGTGGGACAATTTCTTTTGGATAAGATATGCTTTTAAACTTGGGGCAACAGTCGAAGATGTCCACAATGCGACGAGAGTCGACAAGTGGTTTCTTTACAATTTGAAAGAAATAGTCGAAATGGAGGAAGAGATAAGCAGAGTTCCCGATATATTTAAGTTCGCCAATGAAAATCCCGCTTTAGCGAAAGAGATAATTTTAAAGGCTAAGCAAAATGGCTTTTCAGATAGACAACTTGCTTTTATTTGGAAAACCACAGAAGAAAAAATAAGAAAATTAAGAAAGGAACTTAACATTACCCCAGTTTATAAAACTATTGATACATGCTCAGCAGAGTTTGAATCTTACACACCGTATTTTTATTCGACTTATGAAATTGAAAACGAATCGAGACCAACGGACAGGAGAAAAATTTTAATTATTGGAAGTGGACCCAACAGAATCGGACAGGGAATTGAGTTTGACTACACAAATGTTCACGCGGTTTTTGCCCTCAGAGAAGAGGATTATGAAACGATAATGATAAATTGCAATCCCGAAACCGTTTCAACAGATTATGACACCGCAGATAGATTATATTTCGAGCCGATAACTTTCGAAGATGTTATGAATGTAATTGAGCATGAAAAGCCCGATGGTGTTATCATAAGTTTTGGTGGACAAACCCCTTTAAAATTATCGAAGTTCTTTGAAAAAGCCGGTGTCAAAATCCTTGGCACATCGCCGGAAAGCATAGATATCGCAGAAGATAGAGGAAAATTTTCACAACTCCTCAACCGACTTGGGATAAATTATCCACCCGGAGGATATGCTCATTCATTTGAGTCTGCGATTGAAATCGCAAGAAAGGTTGGTTTCCCAGTTCTTCTCCGCCCATCTTATGTGCTTGGTGGAAGAGCCATCAGGATAATTTATAACGAAGACGATCTAATAAATTATCTTGGAAATGAAATAAAAATTTCCAAAGAAAATCCTGTTTTGATAGATAAATTTCTTGAGGATGCTTTTGAATACGATGTCGATGCAATTTGCGATGGAAGAGAAATTTTAATACTTGGCATAATGGAACATATTGAAGAAGCAGGGATCCATTCCGGGGACAGTTCGTGTGTTTTCCCACCCATTATGGCTTCAGAGGGAACAATTCAAACGATGATCGATTACACAAGGAAAATTTCGATCGCTCTAAATGTCGTCGGTTTGATAAATATACAATTCGCAGAGAAAGACGGGATCGTCTATGTTCTTGAAGCAAATCCACGTTCATCTCGCACGATTCCATTTCTAAGTAAAGTGACAGGCGTACCATTTGCGAAAATCGCTACAAAAATTTTGATCAAAGATACAGAAACAGTTGTCAACGAGTTCAATTTACATAATTTCAATTTAAAAAATGTCAAAGTTAAATCTTGTAAAACGCCTGTTTTCTCTTTTTCTAAACTTCCAAATGTCAATGTCTTCCTTGGTCCAGAGATGAGATCGACAGGTGAGGTCATTGGGTTATCTTATTCGTTTGGTGAATCATTCGCAAAGGCGCAATTTGGTGCAGGAAATCAACTCCCTATATCCGGGGCTGTTTTAATAAGCGTAAATGACAGGGATAAAAATGAAAAGTTGCTTTCAATCGCGAGAGAATTTTCAAACCTTGGTTTCAAAATAATCGCTACAGATGGAACAGCAAAATTTTTAAATTCAAATGGAATACAGGCTGAAAAAGTCTTCAAAGTGAACGAAGGACATCCCGACATAGTTGACCTTATAAAGGAGGGAAAAATAAACTTTATCATAAATACACCACTTGGCAAGAAATCAAGGTTTGATGAGTTTGCAATTGGAGGAAGTGCAATTAAATATAAAGTGCCTTTTGTCACCACTCTTTCAGCAGGGTTAAGCGCTCTCGAGGCGATAAAGAAATTGAAATTTGGCGAATTAACTATAAAAAGTTTGCAAGAGTATCACAAAGAAATAAAATTCGAAATCATTAAATGAAGAGAGCAAAAATAGCGCTTGAAAACGGAATTGTAATCGAGGGAATAAACTTTGGGGCTGAGGGTGAAACTGCAGGTGAAGTGGTTTTTAATACAGCCATCACAGGTTATCAAGAGATCATAACTGACCCATCGTATAAAGGACAGATTTTAATTTTCACAAATCCACTCATTGGCAACTACGGTGTAAATGGCGACGATATCGAATCAAGTTCACCACAAATCGCAGGGCTTGCGGTTCGCGAGATATCAAAATTTTACAGCAACTGGCGTGCGACTGATTCGCTTGAAAATTATTTGAAAAAACACGGCATCATTGGAATCTCAAACATTGATACAAGATTTCTTGTAAGACAAATAAGAGATAAAGGAGCTATGCGTGGTGTTATTTCAACGATTGATTTAAACGATCAAAGTTTGATTGAAAAAGCAAGAGCAATTCCGATGATGAATGGGCTTGACCTTGTGAAATTTACAACAGTAAAAGAGAAGTATTTTTTCGATAAAAAAGACGGAAATGAATTTTTAATCATCGTTTATGATTTCGGTGTAAAACTCAACATTTTGCGCAACTTGAAAAATCTTGGCTGTGATATCCTCGTTGTTCCAGCGAATGCGGACGCAAATGATGTCTTATCGTTAAATCCAGATGGAATCGTTCTCTCAAATGGACCCGGCGATCCTTCTGCTTTAATTTATGCTGTGAGAAATATAAAAAAGTTGCTTGGGAGGAAACCAATACTTGGGATTTGTCTTGGGCATCAACTTCTTGCTCTCGCGGTAGGTGCAAGGACATACAAAATGAAATTTGGACATAGAGGCGCAAATCATCCAGTTAAAAATTTAATCACAAATAAAATTGAAATAACATCGCAAAATCACGGTTTTGCTGTCGACCCAGACTCGCTCAAGGATTCGGAAGTTGAACTCACTCACATAAGTTTAAATGATGGGACGATTGAAGGATTTAGATTGAAAAATTACCCTGCTTTCTCAGTTCAATATCACCCGGAATCATCGCCAGGTCCACACGACAGCGATTATATTTTCCGAGATTTCATAAGACTTGTAAAAAATTATAAGTAATCGAAACCATCGCTTTGAAAATGCGTCTAATAAATTGATTTCAAAAATTAAGGAGCAAGAAAATCTATGAGGAAATTAATTTTATTGTTGGCTCTTGTCCCAGGGCTTGTTTTCGCGCAAACGAAAAAAACATTAACACTTTCCGAATGCATAAAAATTGCTCTTGAAAACAACACAATAATAAAACAAGCCGAGTACTCCACGCAGATACAATCAGCAAGTGTTATGCAGGCTTATGGTATCTTTCTACCTAATTTAAACCTTTCTGGAAACTGGAACAGAACTCAGCGTGAATCCGATTTGACCTACATACCGGGATTGGGAACCGTCCCATTTAGAACTTCGCAAACATTAAGTTCTTTCTCTACAACCGCAAGCACAAGCATCATACTTTTCAACGGATTTGCAAATTTTGCATCATTAAACAGGGCAAAATCAAATTATCTATCTTCAGATTATAATCTAAAACGAGCCAAACAATCCGCGATCTTTCAAGTGTATCAACTTTATTTGAACGTCCTTAGAAATAAGCAACTTTTAAAGGTTGCGCAAGACAATTTGAAAAGAAGTCAAAGACAACTTGAAAGAATCATCGAGGCAAATCGCGTTGGTTCGGTTTCGCTTGCGGATGTTTATAGGCAAGAGGTTCAAGTTGGGAATGACGAACTCAGCCTCATAAGAGCACAAGCAAATTATGACAAAGCAAAGGCGGATCTTTTGGTTTATCTCGGGCTGATACCATCGGATGAATACGAATTCGAGGACCCCTCAATAAAAATGGAGATAGACACAACCGAATTCGAAGAACTTAGAAAGCGGGTGAAAGACCTTGATGATTTAATTTTAAAAGCGATCAACGCGAGACCAGATTATAAAAGCGCCATTGCAAGTTTAAATTCCGCTAAATCTGGTGTAACTGTTGCGATGTCTGGTTATATGCCGACTATTTCTGCTTTTGGAAATTTTAATTTAAATAGCAACGAATTTTCAACATTAACCAAGAACCGTTCTATCGCTTGGGGAATAAGCATAAGTTTTCCTATATTTGATAGGCTACAACTTCAAACGCAAGTTCAGCAGGCAAAATTAAATGTTAAAAACGCGGAAGTTCAAGTTGAACAAGCCAAAAGACAGATAACCGCAGATGTCAAGAAGGCAATACTTGATCTTGAATCTGCAATGAAACAGCTCGAGGTCGCTGAACGTCAGGTTAAATCAGCGGAACTTGACTTAAAAACAGCGGAAGAAAAATATAACATCGGCGCGGGGACATTACTTGATCTTTTGATTGCAACAGCAAACTATACATCTGCGGTGAGTTCTCGCGTAAATGCAATTTATGACTACATCATCGCAAAAATTCAACTTCAATACGCGCTTGGAGAGTTCGATGTGGAATGAAACCGATAATGAAAAAAGCACGTAATTTAAAACAAAAAAAATTTTAGTGGAAATGCCTAACAATAGCAAAAGAAAGAAGAAAAGATTAGTTGCCCTTATTGGAATTTCAATTTTAGTGATTGCCTTGATAGTTGTTGCAATTTTAAGTGGAGGCAGAGAAAAAGTTGTCGCAGTGCAGGTGGCAAAAGTTGAAAGAAGAAATATAACCCAAATTGTCACCGGCACAGGAAGAATTCAACCTGAGGTTGAGGTAAAAATAAGCGCCGAGGTAAGTGGTGAGATAATCGAAATGCCTGTTAAAGTAGGTCAAAGCGTTAAAAAGGGTCAACTTCTTGTTAGGATAAAACCTGATTTTTATATCGCACGCAAAGAGGCTATGGAAGCAAATTTAAAATCAGCGATGTCTCAACTTGATATCGCTAAGGCGAATCTTTTAAAGGCTGAATCTGAATTTAAAAGAGCGGAAGAACTTTACAATAAGAAATTGATCTCGGATGTGGAATATGAAAACGCAAAAACATCTTATAGCATTGCGAAAGCACAGTATTCTTCCGCAACTTCTGCAGTTGAACAGGCGAAGGCTTCATTGAAACAAGCCCAAGAAGATTTAGCAAAAACTGCGATCTATTCACCTATTGATGGAGTTGTAACTCAACTTAACGCAGAAGTTGGAGAAAGGGTTGTTGGGACAAGTCAGATGGCTGGAACCGTTATAATGGTCATTGCTGATTTATCGAAAATGGAGGCAAGGGTTGATGTTAGCGAAGTTGATGTAATTCATGTCTCAATTGGAGATACAGCGACACTTTCAGTTGATGCAATTCCGGAGAGAAAACTCAAAGGAATAGTTTATGAAATTTCAAACGCAGCCAAAACGAAAGGACTTGGGACGCAGGAGGAAGTTGTAAATTTCGAAGTGAAAATAAAAATAATCGACAAAGAGCCTAAATTACGCCCGGGGATGTCGGTAACTGCTGACATTGAGACAGAGAAAAAATATAATGTCCTTGCTGTCCCAATTCAAGCGGTAACGGTAAGGAATTTAAGCAAAAATAAACCTTCTGACAATCCCGAATCACAAGATGCGAAAAAGAACGGTAAAGATGATGCAGTCGAAGTTGTGTTCATAGTTGAAAACGGGGTTGCAAAAATGGTTCCGGTAAAACGAGGGATAAGCGGAGAAATGTATGTTGAAATCGTCGAAGGTTTAAAAGGTGGTGAAGATATCATCGTTGGAAGTTTTAAAGCGATAAACAAGGAACTTGAAGATGGCGTAAAAGTAAGAATTCAAAAAGAGAAAACAAAAACAAAATTATAAAAAGTGCGATGACGATGCCTTTAATAAAACTTGAAAATGTCGTAAAAATTTATGACCTCGGAGCAGAAAAAGTCCACGCCTTAAGAGGGATAAACCTCGAGATTGAAAAAGGAGAATATGTCGCCATAATGGGTCCGTCTGGTTCTGGCAAATCAACGCTTATGAATATAATAGGATGTCTTGATACACCAACATCAGGAAGATATTTTCTCAATGGTGTAAATGTAAGCGAACTGGATGACAACGAACTTGCAAGGATAAGAAATAAAGAGATTGGTTTTGTTTTTCAAATGTTTAATCTTTTGCCAAGAGCGGATGCCCTGCACAATGTCGAACTGCCACTCATATATGCTGGGGTTCCGGGCAACCTTAGAAAAAAACTTGCCCGAGAGGCGCTTGAAATGGTTGGACTTGGAGATAGATTGCATCACAAACCAAATGAACTCTCCGGAGGACAAAGACAAAGAGTTGCAATTGCACGCGCGCTTGTGAATAAGCCATCGATAATTCTCGCTGACGAGCCAACAGGAAACCTCGATACGAAAACAGGCGCTGAAATTCTTGCTTTATTCGATGAACTTCATGCGAAAGGTAATACTATAATCATAGTCACGCATGAACCTGATGTCGCAAGACACGCTCACAGAATCATAAGAATTAGAGATGGTATGATAGAAAGTGATGAAAAAGTCGTCGATAGAATCATCGCTCAAAAAGGATAATTGGTCAAAACTATGAAAATCATTTTTCAACTAGAAGAAGCCTTTAAAATAGCTATACAATCAATCCTTGCTCACAAACTTAGGTCGGCGCTTACAACACTTGGCATCATAATTGGAATTGTCTCTGTTACATTGATGAATATGACAATTGAAGGTCTTGGAAGAGCATTTCAATCAAGCATATCCGCAATAGGAGCAGATGTCCTTTACATTCAAAAATGGCCATGGTTTGCAGGTGAAGATTGGTGGAAATATCGAAATAGACGTGAAATTCAAATTAGTTATGTTAAAGAAATAAAAGAAAGATCAACCTATGCAATTGCTGTCGCTCCAGCAATAGGGGCATCAACAACGATTAGATTTGGCGGCAATTTTATGGAAAATGCTATCGTAATTGGGACAACGGATGAATTTATCTACACCGCCGGCGTCTCGGTTGAAATGGGAAGATTTATGAGTGAGATTGAAGTAAAAGCCGAAAGACCCATTTGCGTCATCGGCGCAGAAGTTGCAGAAAAATTATTTGGAAATTTAAACCCAATTGGAAGGGATCTAAAAATCGCGGGAAGAAATTTTAAAGTCGTTGGCGTCCTCGAAAAACAAGGAAAATTCCTGGGACTTCAATCGCTTGATGATAGGGTCTATATCCCAATCGGACAATTCATCAGAATGTTTCCTTGGAGGCGGGGAACGACGATAAATGTTAAAGTAAGAGATATAAACGAAATTGAAGATGCGATCGAAGAGTTAAGAGGCATAATGAGGGCGGTGAGACGGCTTAAACCCTGGCAAGAAGACGATTTTTCGATCAACAGGCAAGAACTTTTATTAAATGCGTATAACCAAACCGTCGGAATTATAGGTGCGGTCGGACTTGGGATAACCGTTCTTTCTTTAATAGTTGGCGCAATTGGAGTTATGAACATTATGTTTGTATCAGTTAAAGAGAGGACAAGAGAAATTGGAATAAGAAAGGCGGTTGGGGCAACTCAGTTTGCAATTTTAATTCAATTTTTAATTGAAGCGATTCTGATCAGTTCTCTCGGTGGTGTTATAGGTTTGATTTTTGCTGTTATGCTTGGCTTTGTCGTTGATCAAATAATTCCTACAGCATTACCGATATGGGTTGCATTAACTGCAATTTTAATTTCAATTATCGTTGGTCTTGTCTCCGGGCTTATTCCAGCTTATAAAGCATCAAAGGTCGACCCAGTTGAATCACTAAGATATGAATAAAATAAAAGCGTCAAAATTATGCTCAAAAACAGATGGCAAATCTTTTGGTTTGAGATAATCGAAAGTTTAAATATGGTGTGGGATTCGATAAAAGCAAATAAACTTAGGACATTTCTGACACTACTTGGGATAGTGATAGGAGTTTTTTCAATAATTGTTGTGATGACCGGAGTAAGAGTTTTACAAAAAAGCGTCGAAAGTTCGCTTAGTTTTCTTGGCTCAAATACATTTCAAATTGAAAAATATCCAGCAATTCATATCGGTGGTCCTTCAAGTTGGGCAAAATATAGAAATAGAAAAGATATAACCTATGAACAAGGAATGTATGTTATCAATAACGCAACTCTTCCAGAAGTAGTAGTAATTGAAGCTTGGGTCGGTCCTAAAGTCATCGAGTATGGAAATGTAAGGACAAATCCGAATATATTCATTAACGGTGAGATGCCGGAAGGATTTATTGTAAATAACTGGGTTGTAGAATCCGGAAGGGCTTTGTTCGAGGATGATCTACAATTTTCAAGATTCGTCGTAGTTCTTAATTCAGTTGTAGCTAAAAAACTTTTTCAAAACGAAGATCCTATCGGAAAGCAAGTTAAAATTGATGGATATAAATTTACAGTTGTTGGCGTGATCAAAGAAAAAGGTGGACTTTTTGGAAGCGGAATGGATAATTTCGGTGTAATTCCACTTACGACCCTTTTAAACTTATACGGTAAAAACAGAAGTTTAAGCATCATTGTCAAAGCCAAAAGTCAAGAATTGTATGATGAAACAGTTGAACAGGTTACAGCGCTTTTGAGAACGATTCGAAAAGTTCCACCCGGAGCTGAAAACGATTTTGAGATATTTTCAAATGAAACTCTCATCAAACAGTTTAACGATTTAACTTTTGCGTTGAAAATCGGAGCCCTTGTAATAAGTATGATTGCTTTGATCGCAGCAGGGGTTGGGATAATGAACATTATGCTTGTCTCGGTTACGGAGAGAACTCGTGAAATTGGAATAAGAAAAGCGGTCGGGGCAACAAAGAGAAACATCTTAAACCAATTTTTATTTGAAGCGGTTGCGTTAAGTCAGTTTGGAGGTATAATTGGAATAATCCTTGGCATCATTGGTGGAAACCTTCTTGCGTTAATTTTGAAAGCTGCTCCAACGATACCGTATGATTGGGTTGTGCTTGGATTTTTAATTTGCTCAACGATCGGTGTGATTTTCGGTGTATATCCCGCATGGAAAGCAGCAAGCGTCGACCCAGTTGAGTCGTTGAGATATGAGTAAACTTTATCTTTTAAGCGTAATTGAACTTGAAAGTCCAATGCTAACTTCGTTTATCATTTTTGCTCCAAAATTTGACCCTGCTCTAATTCTTACAAAAAGATGATGCTGAGGAAAAAGCAGGATATAGGGGATATTCATAGCATTTCCAAGCCAAATTGAAAATTCAAATCCAGCGATATTAAAACCATCAAAATTTGTACAGCCAAATACCCCAATTGAAAATCCGAATCCAAAAATTTCCTTCCTCCCAAATCTTTTCACAACAAAATCGCGATCCAAAGCAAGCAAAATTCTATTCTTAAAGCCATCGAAATACGCATAACCGAAAATAATTCTATACTTAGAAAATCTGAATCTTGTTGAATCCCCAAATCCAAGTGCCATTTCGAACCCAATCCCATGATGATAATCATCAGTTTTAAGCAAGGCATAATGAGGCGGAAGCAAACTCAATAAAACAAGCCCCGTGGTTACCGGAAGACCAATTACAGTAGCCACAGCAAATACAATTTCTCCCGCAGTTATGCTGTCATTTAATGTATCAATTTCAACCGGCTTTGATATATCAACATCTTCTCTCGCAGATTCAACGCTGTCTATCAAAACAGAATTATTTGGGGCTATTTGTGCAAACAAAATCTCAAAACAAATAAAAATCAGAAATACCAACTTTCTCATATAATTAAATCTCTGTTATCATCCTATCGAACTCTTCAACTGTTACAGCTGGAGCGGTTTTGAAAGATATATTTGTCAACTTTGCAAGAGCAATTGAAGCTTTCATCGCCTCATTATTCCCGGGAAATTCAGCAATTATCACAAGGTCAATTTCACCAAGCAAAGCATAAATCTCCTTAACCTTTCCGCCGAACTTCTCAATTAACTTGTTTGCTTCAACAGTTCTTTCCGGCGACATCCCTTTAATTGCCTCAGACGAGTATTTTCCGAAGAGAAAGTAAGTTGCCATTTTTATTTCTCTTTTTTCGGTAAGTTAGTTATTTCTAAGGATATTGTCAAGGGTTTCCCTTACCATTTAATTGATTTTTAAACGCTTTTGGTTTAAATTTACTACAAAAGTTTTTAAAAAATAACTTGAGGTGAAAAACGAGCTATGCCCGTAATGGCTAAAATGAGAGATAATCTACCTGCAATCCTTTTGTCGCTTGTAATACTTTTCTTACTGACCATCATTCTTGACTGGGGAATGGACATAACTGGAAGACACCAGAGGGAAGGCTACCGCGAGCCCATAGGGATAGTTAACGGAGAAGAGATAACATATCAAGAGTTCAATCAAGCACTTGAAATGGAAATCGAAAACTTTAAACAACGAACAGGCAACGAGCCGGACGATTTTATGCTCGAACAACTTCGTAATCAAGTCTGGGAACAACTTGTTACAAGAAAACTCATCGAGCAAGAATTAAAAAGACTTGGCATAACTGTGACTAATGAAGAAATTACAGATTGGGTTTTAAACTCGCCTGAAACTCTTCCGGAACCGGTGCGAAGAAATTTCGTCGATTCACTTGGTAACATAGATAGAGCACTTTTGGAAAGGGCTTTGAAGTCAACAACGCCACAAGCAAGGCAGTTCTGGCTTGAGGTCGAAAAATTTTTAAGGGCGCAAAAATTAACCGAAAAACTTCAAAGCAGGCTTATCGCAAGCATTCGAGTTAGCGAAGGCGAAATAAAAGAAAGATTTGAAAAGCAAAATACAAAATACGATATAAAATATGTCGCGCTTGACCCAAATAAATTTGCAAAAGAGATAAGCGAACCAACGGAGGAAGAGATAAAGGAATATTACCGCAATCATCAAGATGAATTCAGAATTCAAGAGACAAGAAGATTGAAATATGTTGTCTTTTCCGACGCACCCTCGTCTGAAGATACCGCCTCAGTGATAAGAGAACTTGAAAACTTCAAACAACAAGCTTTACAAGGAGTTGATTTCCTCGAACTTGTAAAAAATTATTCCGAAATCCCTTACACCGATGCATTTTTCAAACATGGTGAACTTTTACCTGAAATTGAAGAAAAGATATGGGATAAAAAAGTCGGAGAAATCGTCGGTCCTCTTAAAGCAAGCGATGGTTTTCATCTTATAAAAATCATTGATGAACGCAAAGGGACAGATCAATTTGTAAGGGCAAGCCATATCCTAGTTCCTTTTGGTCGCGACACAGCGGAAGCATACAAACTTGCAAAGGAAATTCTTGATCTTGCAAAGAAAGGGGAAGATTTTGCAAAACTTGCTGGAACATTTTCACTTGATCAATCAACCGCTCGCAAAGGCGGAGACCTTGGCTGGTTCGGAAGAGGTAGAATGGTGAAGGAATTTGAAGACGCATGTTTCAAAGCTAAACCGGGTGAAATCGTTGGTCCTGTTAAAACCCAATATGGGTTTCATATAATTAAGGTCGTCGCAAAAGATAACAGAGAACTTAAAATTGCAAACCTTAAATTAAGCGTTAGAGCAAGTTCCGAAACAATCGAGTCGCAAAGGAAACGCGCTGAAGACTTTAGCCATGTCGTGAGCGGGAAAAACTTCGTTCAAGAAGCATCCGCACTTGGACTTGAAATCAAAACAACTCCACCATTTACAAAAGACTCCCCTATACCGGGAATTGGAATTAACAAATCAATTTCTGACTGGGCGTTTTCAAATAAACTCGGAAGCGTAAGCCCAGTTTTCAAAATCAGAGGTGGATTTGCTGTTTTCACAGTAACTGAAATAAAAGAAGCCGGAATAAGACCACTCGAAGAGGTTAAGGAAACGATCAAAACAAGAATAAGAAGAGAAAAACTTAAAGATAAGGCTTACGAATATCTTACGAACTTAAGACGAAAACTGAATGATAATTTTGATGAAATATCTAAACTTGATTCAACGCTTGAAGTGAAAACAGCGAGTGGATTCACCATCTCCGCTGGAATTCCCGGAATTGGATATGATGAAAATGTTTTTGGTAAACTCATCGACCTGAAAATAAATCAAATCTCTGAGCCGATAAAAGGAAATTCCCAAGTTTACCTTATTCAACTTGTGAATAAAACTTCTTTTGATTCGACGCTTTACAAATCTCAATATCAAACTTTGAAAGAACAAATTTACAACGAGAAAAGAAACAACCTATTTCTCACCTGGATCGATAATCTGAAAAAGAACGCAAAGATTGTAGACAATCGAGCGCTATATTTCGAATACTAAAATCATTTACCGAGCAAATCTTTTTATGAGAGTTAAATTGTTAATTTTATTGCTTTTCTCGATCTTCGATGCTTCGATCTCGCAACCGAGAAAAATGGTTGGATTAAACCTTAACTATATTTTATCTGCCTTTGTCTATCCGAATGTGATATCAAGCGATAGAGGCTTGCGCGAACTTTATAATGAAGTTAACAATTGGATTGGCCTTTCCGGCGATTTCAGAGGCGAGATAGCAGAAGGATATCTCGTTGGATTATCAGCTGAGATCGTGAATAAAAAAGTCCCCGATGTTTTAGTTCGAAGAATTTCCGGACAAACCGTTAGTATACCCGTTGAAGATAGATACACAATCTACATCGCAGAGTTAAGCGTTTTTTTCATCGCCCCGTTTAGTTCACAAAAGTTAAATATCTACATCGGAGGTGGAGTTGGAGCCTACAAGGGGAAATTTGAAAGGTCAATTTTGAATGCTAAAAGCGAAATACAGCGTTCGCCAGTTAACATTGGAATTCAGGTTATGTCAGGAGTTCAGTATAATCTTGAAAAAAATCTAAGTTTAAGAGGCGAATTAAAATTCAGAGACCCGATCGTCGAAGTTGAAAGTAGATTTAAAGATGTCCAAATAGAATACAATGGTTATATATTTCCAATCGATCCAGCACCATTTAGAACAAGGATTAACTTTGACACAATGACCTTTATGCTTGGTTTTGTTTTCTCATTTTAAAAAATCAAAAAGACTTGCTATGACGACTTACGCAGAACAAAAAAAGATGATCGAGGAATTACAGCGGATTTCATATCGATTGAAAGGAAGAGATAAATATGATTTTGAAATGTTTTTGAAGCGACATAAAGATGACGAAGATCTTGATTCGCTCTCGATGAAGCGTCTTCGCGAGATTTATGAGAAATATGTAATAAAGAAAGAAAAGTGAGATTTTATGATTGGATTAATCGGGATTGCGGTGATTGTTTTGCTAACCATCTTTGCTATTTTTTACGGATATGGTTTGATTTTAAAACAAGAAAGGGGCGGAAATCCTAATTCTTTAAAAGCGAAATGCACAATTTGTGGAAGAGAATTTGAGAAAGAAAATTTAATCGAAAGAGCGATAGGAATAGAAAAACTTTATTACTTCTGTGGGGACTGCATCCAAAGTTTGTATGCTGATTACTTGAGGACATCAAAACAAAATTGAAATAGAAAAATGCTACTTTGTGAATTCAGCATGACTCCAATAGGTGTAGGCGAAAGCGTAAGCAAGTACGTTGCAAGATGCATTGACATAGTGGATAAAAGCGGACTTGAATATAAACTAACGCCGATGGGCACGATAATAGAAGGCGAATGGGATGATGTGTTCAACACAATCAAAAAGTGTTTCGAAGCACTTAAAGAAGATTGTAATCGAATATCAATAACAATCAAAGTTGATTACAGAAAAGGGAGAGTTGGCGCACTCGAAAGCAAAGTTAAAAGTGTAGAGGAAAAACTTGGGCGAAGCGTTAAGAAAGGTTAATCTTTTTCGTTTTTAAATCTTTTCAAAATCGCATACGGTATCACTATAACATAAGCGATGAACAAAATTATCGGCGCAAGCGTAACAGCGATGAAACTATCTACTCCGCCAATAGCCATTAGGTAGTAGCCAATTAAAATTAGAACGAAGCCAATTGCAAGTATGACGAAATTTTGCTTTGAAAAAGGAATGACGTTCTTTTGGAAAAATGTTTTTCTCTTTTCTATCTTTTCTTTTTTAGCCATTGTGCAGAAGGTTTTGTTTTAAAATTTTTTATAAGTTAAAAAAAGAAATTTTGTTTTGCAAAAATGAAAGTGAAAATTCTAATCATCTTTCCAATTTTGCTTTTGTTATCCTGCGACCATGGGCTTAAACCATCGGAGCAAAAAATTTCTCAACAATACGAAGAGCCTGGGTTTGGTGGAACGGTATATTTCAAAGGAAGTTGGCCGGATACGATTTACGATTTAAGAGTCGTCGCATTCAGAAAATATCCTCCGCAGGATATAATAAATGAAGTTTTACAAGGGAGAGCAAAATTTAGCGAAACACTCCCACAAAGAGTTGACTCAACAAAATATAAGGTTCCCGCTGACACAGGTAAATGGGAATATGTCGTCGTCGCGCTTCAATATGGTTCTAACATTTTCTCCGATTGGAAAGCTGTTGGAGTTTACGACACAACTCCAGAAGATACAATCCCAACCCCAATTTACATTCCGTATGGAAAATTTTTAAGAGGGATAAACATAACTTGCGACTTTAATAATCCGCCACCGCAACCGTTCAAACTTGCTGAAATTCTCGGCTTTCTTCTCACAAACAAAAAGTTTTAAGAGATATGAAAATCTTAATTTTCCTAATTTTAATTTTTTCACAACTCATTGCTCAAGAAAAAAGAGCTGGAACTTTAACGGGGACAGTGATCGATTCAGAAACAAAACAACCGCTTTTTGGCGTCAACGTCATAGTTGAAAATACATTTCTTGGCTCAGCTACGGATTCAAAGGGTAGGTTCATAATTAAAGAAATCCCTGCTGGAAAGTATAGTGTAAAATTCTCCGCAATAGGATATGAGCAAAGGAAAGTTGAAATCACAATTTCACCATTTCAAGAGACGAACATAACAGTTGAGATGAAACCGACGACATACATTGTCGAACCAGTTATTGTAACAGCGACAAGACGAGAGAAAACACTAAGCGAAATTCCGGTTAGCACTTACGCGGTTGAATCGGAATTAATTTCAAGTAGAAACAATCTTCAAGTTGACGACATTCTTAGATATGTCCCCGGGGTTAATATGATTCAATATCAAGTCAACATCCGCGGTTCAAGTGGATATAGTCGTGGGACTGGGACAAGAGTTTTATTTCTTTTCGATGGAATGCCTTTTTTAACTGGCGACGCTGGCGAGATAATTTGGGAAGCGGTTCCGGTTTGGCAAATCGACAGAATCGAAATTGTAAAAGGTGCTGGCTCCGCTCTCTATGGTTCAAATGCTATTGGCGGGGTTATAAATGTAATCACCAAGGAAACATCGCCGATGAAAAAATTTAGATTTAGAACTTACTTTGGAGTTTACGATAAACCTTATTATCCAGAGTGGAGGTGGTCGCAGAGAACTAGATTTTATTATGGAGGATTTGCTTCCTTCAATGGAACCATCGGAAAAGTTGGCACATTGATTCACATCCAAAGGGGAGTTGATGAAGGATATAAACAAAATCAAAATTATCATCGCTGGAATATATTCACAAAGTTTAGATTTAATCCCTCTGCACAGTCAACATTTGACTTCGTTTTCAATTACGTTCCCCAAAAAAATGAAACATTCTTTTATTGGAAAAATTTAAATAACGCTTTAATTCCGAGGGAACAAGACGTTGGAGCCATGGTCAAATCTGATAGGTTCAATACATTTGCCCAATATAAAAGAATTTTAACTCCAAAACTTTTCTATATCCTTCGCGTTGGCTTCTTTAGAAACAAATGGCACGACAACGGAAAGCCACAAAATAGAAGCACCGCAGGGTTGACAAATACAGAAATTCAGGTGAACTATCAAATCAGCGATAGACATTATTTAATTTTTGGCGCAGACGGAACATACAATATAGTTAACTCATCTTTGTTCGGGAAACGAAATTCTCATTCGCTTGCTTTTTATCTTCAGGATGAGTTCAAAGTTTCTGAAAGGCTCAATGTATCTTATGGCGTAAGAAACGATTTGTATAAACTCGATACTTTGAAATATGTTGGGCAAGTAAATCCGAAGTTTAGCGCAATTTATAAAATTAGCCAACTATTGAATTTAAGAGCCTCCTTAGGCACTGGATTTAGGGCGCCCGCGATAAGCGAGGCATTTACAAGCACAACCGCTGCTGGTGTAACCATAAAACCAAATCCATCCCTAAAACCTGAACGAGCCATATCTTTTGAAATTGGTTCACGGTTTACTTCTCCAATTTTATCCGCAGACCTCGCGATTTTCTGGAATCATTACTTTAACTTGATTGAGCCAGTTTTTGATGTTGACGGGAAGATTTTTTTCAAAAATGTGGTCGAGGCAAGAATACAGGGATTTGAAATCGGTGTGAATTTTTCCCCATTAAACTTAATCAATTTTTCACTTGGCTACACTTATCTTCACCCATGGGACTTAGGAGAGGATGCGATTTTGAAATACAGAGCGAAACATACTTTTTACGCAAATTCAAGTGTTGCTTATAAATTCCTGTTTGCGGGCATCGATTTTAGATTTATAAGCAAATATGAAAGAATCGACGAGCTGTTGAAGCTCGTCGTTCCCGATGCGGAAGCAAGGGTTCCGATTTATGTCGTCGACGCGAGGTTTGGTTTGAACTTTAGAAGTTTCAAGGTATTCTTCAACGTGAATAATTTATTGCAATATAACTATGTAGAGATCGCAGGCAATCTCGCTCCAATAAGGAACTTTAATTTATCGGTTGAATATGAGTTATAGTTCAACCGAATTTAAACAGTCACGGTTTCTTCGGTCAATTTCTTTGTGAATATCGGTTTCCCATAGAAATCGACATCAACAATTACTGTATCGCCATTCATAAATTCGCCTGCGAGAATTTTTTGAGCAAGTTCGTCAAGTATATACTTTTGTATTGCTCTTCTTAGAGGTCTTGCGCCGAAAGTTGGATCATAACCGATCTCCGCAAGCCAAACTCTCGCCTTATCGGTTAATTCAATTTTCATATTATTCTTCTCAAGACGTTTGTTAACTTGTTCTATTTGCAGGTCAACTATCTTGAGAATATCGCCCTTTGTCAACGGCTTGAAGAAGATTATCTCGTCAATTCTGTTCAAAAATTCCGGTCTTATAGTTTGTCTTAAAATCTGCATAAGTTCGTTTCGCAGTTCTTCCATGATTTTATCTCTGTTTTCATCCGTCATATGGGCCATCTTCTCTTGAATGAGGTGAGAGCCGATGTTTGATGTCATAATTATGATCGTATTCTTGAAATTGACGACATGACCTTTGCTATCGGTAAGACGTCCATCTTCAAGGACCTGAAGCAAGATATTAAAGACCTCTGGATGTGCTTTTTCAATTTCATCGAGCAAGACAACCGAATAAGGTTTTCTTCTCACAGCTTCTGTTAACTGTCCACCTTCTTCGTAGCCTACATATCCGGGCGGTGCTCCAATTAACCTTGACACAGAGAATCTTTCCATATACTCCGACATATCAATTCTTATCATCGCATTTTCATCGTTAAAGAGAAGCTCCGCAAGTGCTTTAGCAAGTTCAGTTTTACCAACACCGGTGCTTCCTATAAACAAGAATGAACCAATCGGTCTTCTTTCATCCTGAAGTCCAGCTCTTGCTCTTCGTATAGCGTTGCTTACAGCTTTGACAGCCTCTTCTTGATCAACTATTCTCTTATGCAATCTTTCCTCCATATTAAGAAGTTTTGTTCTCTCGCTTTCGAGCATCCTTTGAACTGGGATGCCAGTCCACTTGGAGACGATTTCGGCAATATCTTCTGCGTCGACCTCTTCTTTGAGCATCCTCAAATTCTTTTGAACCTCTGCAAGTTTTTGCGTCGTCTCTTTTAACTTCATCTCAAGCGAATGAATCACACCGTATCTTAATTCCGCAACCCTTGCGTAATCACCCTCCCTTTCAGCTTTCTCTGCCTCGATTTTAGCTTTTTCGATTTGCTCTTTCATTTCGCGAATTGATCTGATAAGCTCTTTTTCAGTTTGCCAATGCGCCCTCAAACGATCTCTCTCCTCTCGCAATAATGTCAATTCTTGCTCTATTTCCTCAAGTTTTTTCTGCGTAGCTTTTTTATCGATTTCAGTGGCGTAGTTTGAGGTTAATTCACGTTTTACCGCTTCACGTTCGATCTCAAGTTGTTTTATTTTTCTTTCAAGTTCATCAAGTTCTTCGGGCATAGAGTCGATTTCAATTCTCAACTTTGAAGCTGCCTCATCGATTAAATCGATCGCTTTATCTGGCAGATATCTATCCGTTATATATCTATGGCTTAGTTGTGCAGCGGCGACAATCGCAGCGTCGGTAATTCTAACACCGTGATGAACTTCGTATTTTTCTTTTAAACCGCGCAAAATTGAAATCGTATCCTCAACGGACGGTTCCTCTACAAGTATCGGTTGAAATCTTCTCTCAAGAGCAGGGTCTTTTTCGATATGTTTTCTATATTCATCGATAGTCGTTGCTCCAATCGCATGAAGTTCGCCTCTGGCAAGAGCAGGTTTCAACATATTTGCAGCATCAACTGCACCTTCCGCAGCGCCGGCTCCAACGATTGTATGAAGTTCATCTATGAAAAGGATTATTTCACCATTTGATTCTTGAATCTCGCGAAGCACAGCCTTAAGCCTGTCTTCAAATTCACCGCGATATTTTGTCCCAGCGATCAATGCCCCGATGTCAAGGGCGAAAATTCTTTTGTTTTTTAAAGGCTCTGGGACATCCCCTTGCACAATTCTATGAGCAATTCCCTCAACAATTGCGGTTTTACCGACCCCGGGTTCACCAATTAACACCGGGTTATTTTTCGTCCTTCTTGAAAGAACTTGCATAACCCGTCGTATCTCTTCATCCCTACCGATTACGGGATCAAGTTTGCCAAGTCGTGCAAGTTCAGTTAAATCCCTTCCATATTTTTGAAGCGCTTGATATTTATCCTCCGGATTTTGATCTGTTACCCTTTGAGAACCTCGAATCTCGCGCATTACTTTTAAAATCGAATCTTTCGTAATCCCCTGCTCTACAAGGATTCTACCAGCATCATTATTTCTATTTTCTGAAAGTGCAATTAAAAGATGCTCAACGCTTATATATTCATCTTTCAACTGATTCGCTTCCCTCAAAGCATCATCAAAAACTTTCATCAAACCTTGAGAAATATATTGATTTCCAAGCCCAGCACCTTGAACCTGAGGAAATCTTTTTATCGAATCGTTCAATCTATTTTTAATGTATTGAATGTTTCCGCCGATTTTTTTTATGATCGAATTTACAAGCCCAGTTTCATCATCGACCAATGCAAGCAACAAATGTTCAGGCTCAATTGCTTGGTGATTTCTCTCAGCCGCTATCTGCATTGCTTTTTGAATTGCATCTTGCGATTTTATCGTAAATTTATTCCAGTTCATAAAGTGTTCACCTCCCATTTTTTAATTTTTCGACAAAAAAGGCGAGGCAAAAACCTCGCCAGAGTAAAAAAGGTGCTTTTTAATTTTTAATTTGAATTTTAATTTTTCTCTTTTTTATCCTTGTCATCAACAATTTCATAATCAGCGTCTTTGACATCCTTCTTAGTTTCAGATTCTTGCGAGCCACCGGTAGTATAACCTGTTCCATAAGTTGTCCCGGCAGTTGCATGTTGATAGAGATAGTTCGAAGCCTCATTCCATGCTCGAGTTAAATCATCCATACCAGCGCGGATGTCAGCTATAGGTGCACTGGTTTTGATTAGGTCTTCGAGTTTATTCGCTTTCATTTCAACTTTGCTTCTCAAATCAGATGGAAGTTTATCTCCAATCTCTCTGAGTTGTTTTCGGGTTGTATAAACAAGGTTATCAGCTTGATTCCTAAGTTCTGCTTCTTCACGTCTCCTTCTGTCTTCTTCAGCATGTTCTTGAGATTCGCGTTTCATTCTTTCGATCTCTTCCTTTGTCAGTCCACTCGAAGCGGTGATCCTAATGCTCTGCTCCCTGCCAGTTGCTTTATCTCTTGCGGTTACATGCAAAATTCCATTCGCATCGATGTCAAATGTAACCTCAATCTGTGGAACCCCACGCGGTGCAGGTGGTATCCCATCGAGTATAAACCTTCCAAGCGTTCTGTTATCCTTAGCCATCGGCCTTTCCCCTTGTAAAACATGAATCTCAACCGAAGTTTGATTATCTGCAGCAGTTGTGAATATCTCCGTCTTCCTCGTTGGAATTGTCGTGTTAGCGGGTATTAAAACTGTCATAATACCACCAAGCGTTTCAACACCAAGTGAAAGCGGAGTGACATCGAGCAGTAGGATATCCTTCTCTTCACCAGCGAGGACAGCAGCTTGAATTGCCGCACCAATTGCAACAGCCTCATCTGGGTTGACACTTCTGTTCGGTTCTCTCTTGAAGAAATCACGAACAATTTGCTGAACTTTTGGAATTCTGGTTGAGCCACCAACGAGGATAACCTCATCGATATCTTCAACTCTCATCTTTGCTCTTCTCAATGCTTCCTCGCATGGCGGGATAAGCTTCTGAAGCAGATCATCTATCAATGCCTCAAACTTCGCTCTTGTCAGCGTCATCTGGAGATGCTTCGGACCTGTACTTGTCGCGGTGATAAATGGAAGATTTATTTCTGTCTCAAGTCTACTCGAAAGTTCAATTTTTGCTCTCTCTGCTGCTTCCTTCAACCTTTGCAAGGCAATCGGATCCTTTCTCAAATCAACCCCTTCTTGCTTCAAGAATTCCTCCGCTATCCAATCAATTATTCTCTGATCGAAGTCATCCCCTCCAAGATGAGTATCCCCGCTCGTACCTTTAACTTCAAAAACACCTTCACCAATTTCAAGAATTGAAATATCAAATGTTCCACCGCCCAAATCAAAAACAGCTATCTTCATTTGCTTACCTCTCTTGTCGAGACCGAACGCAAGTGCAGCAGCGGTTGGCTCATTGATTATTCTCCTAACATTTAAACCTGCAATCTCTCCTGCTTCTTTTGTCGCCTGACGCTGTGCATCGTTGAAGTATGCAGGAACAGTTATAACAGCATCAGTTATCTTTTCACCAAGATAAGCTTCAGCATCTTGTTTCAATTTTTGTAAAATCATCGCGGAAATTTCCGGCGGTGAATAAACTCTATCTCCGATTTGAACTCGCGCTGTATCGTTTGGTCCGCGAACAACTTTATACGGAACTCTCCTTGCCTCCTCAATTACCTCATCGTAAAACCTCCCCATAAATCTCTTTATCGAATAAATCGTATTCTCAGGGTTTGTAATAGCCTGTCTCTTTGCAGGATGACCGACAAGTCGTTCACCAGTTTTTGTAAATGCTACAACAGATGGAAGCGTCTTTGGACCTTCGGAGGTTGGGATAACCACAACATCGTTACCCATTTTTACTGCAACAACAGAGTTTGTCGTTCCAAGATCAATTCCAACAATTTTTCCCATGTCTTTTCACCTCGTTATTTTTTATTTTTAGAAAAACAAAAGATTTCTGTAAATTTAAAATGCAAAGTTTGTGCCAGAAAAAATTATTAAAAATCAAAATCATTTGATAATCTTTAAGTGCTGATTTCTACCCAAAGATTGCAAAGATTTCAGAAAATTAAGAATTTTTGACTGATGAAAGTCAAAGCGACCGAGGAAAATATAAAACTTGCAGGCTCGATTATAAAAAAAGGAGGGCTTGTAGCGTTTCCGACGGAGACTGTATATGGGCTTGGTGCAAATGCTTTAAATCCCTATGCTGTTGCAAAAATTTTCGAGGTCAAAAATCGCCCAACTTTCGACCCTTTAATAGTTCACATCTCAAAAATTGAATGGATTGAAAAATTAACAAAAGAAATTGACGAAAGAGCTTTTAAATTGATAGATAAGTTTTGGCCCGGACCTTTGACCCTTGTTTTGCCAAAATCTCAAATCGTTCCGGATATTGTCACCGCTGGACTTCCAACCGTCGCAATAAGAATGCCATCACATCCTGTTGCACTTGCTTTGATTGAAAGCTCCGAAACCCCGATATCTGCCCCAAGCGCTAATCGATTTGGATACATAAGTCCAACCACAGCTGAACATGTGGAAAAACAACTTGGAGACAAAATTGATTTAATTTTAGATGGAGGAAAATGTCCGATAGGAGTTGAATCGACTGTGCTTTCTTTGATCGATGATGAACCGACCGTTTTAAGACCCGGTGGTCTTCCCGTTGAAGAGATCGAAAAAGTTATAGGCAAGGTAAAAATTCAAACGAAATCTGAGAAACCACTTTCGCCCGGGCAACTTCCAAAACATTACTCGCCGAGGGCACACGTAAAAATTTTCAAATCTCTCGACGAGATAAAAGGAAACGAAAATATTGGAATTTTGCTTTTCAAAAAATTAGATATTGATATAAAAGCGAAACACATTGAGGTTTTGTCTGAAACTGGGGATTTGGTTGAAGCTGCTGGAAATTTGTTCTCTGCTCTTCATCGTCTTGATGAAGCTAATGTTGATATAATTTACGCGCAAGAAGTTCCTGAAGTTGGACTCGGTCTTGCGATTATGGATAGATTAAGGAAAGCATCCGGAGAAAAATTCTAAATTTGCATTTTTTGAGTTCGTTAATTATATTTATCACTGAACTGAAGCGGAGCCGTGGTGCAATTGGTCAGCACGCCAGCCTGTCACGCTGGAAGTTGCGGGTTCGAGCCCCGTCGGCTCCGCAAATTTATTTTTAATCCCTCTTTGAATTATTCCTCTCCTGAGAAATTTCAAATGTTAACTTTATGTGTTTTCTAATCGCAAAATAAAACCCAAGCAAGCCATTCATCAAATACCCAACACCATGCGTTAAAACCGCATACCCAAGTGCAATTTCATGCTTAATGCTATAAAGCCCAACAAGCGTTCCAGTTATAAAAGAATGATAACTCCCAACTCCACCGGGCGTAGGAATTATAAAACCAACCGTTGAAACAACAAATATCACAAGCGCAGTGAAAAAACCAATTTTAGATCTATCAATATCAAATGCGAAAAGAGCGAAATATGCAGCAAGAATATAACACATGTAAATTGAAAAACTTAAAAAAATCACTTGTCCATAAACACCCCGATGCCTCAATGCCTCAAATCCAGAAATAAATGATTTAAAAGTGCTCTCAAACTTTTCCGCAAGTTTTCGACTGAAAATTCTAAGAAAACCACTGAATATACCAGCGAATTTTTCCTTCCAGATCAAAAGGACGAAAATTAAAATCAAGATAACTCCTATCATCAAAGCGGTTACCAATGCAACTTCTCCAAGCCAAGGATAATGCTTTTCAAAAATCTTTCTATTCCACAGCATCGCAACCCCGAAAAAGAAAAGAGAAAAAATTATATCAATAACCCTCTCAAGAAAAACGCTCGCAAGGGTCGACGCTCTTGAGATTTTTTCATCGTTACTTAATGTGTAGGCTTTCATTATCTCCCCAACCCTAGGGAAGATGTTGTTTATGAAATAACCTATCATCGTTGCTTCAAAAAAATGGACAAATGAAGAATTTGATTTAATCGGTCTCAAAAGATATTTCCATCTCAATGCCCTGAAAAGATTTGAAAACAACAAAATAAAAAGAGTCAAAATAATGTAAAGATAATCAACCTCCAAAAAAACATTAAGAAATATCTTCCAATCGATCCCCTTAAAGGCAAGATAAAGGAATAAACCAGCTATTATAACTCCAATGATAAATCTGAGGAAAAATTTAGGATTAAACATTAATCTCCATGATTTGTTTTATCTCAAATCAACGACCTTAACATCCGACGGGATCGAAAATCTAAACATACCGTCGTCAACACCCGAATTTATCTTGATGCTTTTAACATCGTATGTCGTTACAGTCCCGTTGACATCGGTTATCTCAACCTTTATGATTTGCAAATCGTTATCGCTTACCCAAATCTTTGCGGATTCAATCGCGGTGTCTTCACTTTTTGGAGTGAGCTTTAAAACATAAATTTTTCCTTTGTTACCTTGCTCAACTTTTAAAATGATCGGGATATATTCATCAGAGATTGAAAGCAAAAATTTATCTGGGGAAATGCTCCCTCTATCTTCTTTGAAATTATCGATTATCACTTGCTTATTAACTTTCGAATAAAGCCAACTTGTGACCCCATCCGTTACAATGGTTTGCTGTTCGGTTTCAATTCTATACTTGTTTTTCTTTTTGAAGTAAAGCGTACCCGAAAAACTTTGCTCAAACTTTGAAACACCGTATTTTACCGTTTGCTCAAATTTTATCACCGCATCGTTAATCCCCGCATATTTATTTTTCAATCGCTCAACAAGTTCCTTCCCCGTTTGAGCAAATATCATATCCGAAAACAAAAGCAAGACTAAAAATATCCTAAGATATATCATAACCCGAACGATTTCATTTGTTTTTTATCTGTTTCAAAAGTTCCTCAAGTTCGATTTCACTTTCAATCAAAACCTCCCTCGCTTTATTTCCTTCAACTGGTGGTTCAACGATCCCTTCTCTTTCAAGTTGATCCATTATCCTCGCTGCCCTTGCGTAACCGATTTTTAACTTTCTCTGAAGCAAAGATGTAGACGCCTGACGATATCTCACGACAATTCTCGCCGCTTCCTCAAACAGTTCATCAAACTCAGTGCCCGTGTTAATTTCGATTTTTTGTTTTTCCATAACCGATGGAAGTTTATACGGCTCATCAAATCCGGGTTGCTCCGCTATAAAATCGACCACTCTTTCAATTTCCTCCGGTGAAACGAAGGCGTTTTGAATTCTTATCGGCTTCGTAGCCCCCGCTGGAAGATAAAGCATATCGCCACTTCCAATTAACTGTTCTGCGCCGTTCATATCAAGGATAGTTCTTGAATCAACCTTTGACGCAACTTGATAAGCGATTCTAGTTGGGAAATTAGCCTTTATCAATCCAGTTATGACATCAACTGAGGGTCTTTGTGTTGCGATGACAAGATGAATTCCAACTCCTCTCGCAAGTTGAGCAAGGCGAGTGATCGGACCTTCAACATCATTTGAGGCGACAAGCATCAAATCCGCAAGTTCATCAATGATTACAACTATATAAGGCAGTTCGGAATCATTTCCATCAATATTTTTTATCCGACCTTGCCTGATTCGCTCGTTGTATTCTTGGATATTTCTAACGCCAGCCCTTGAAAATTTATCATATCTCTCGTTCATCTCTAATACAAGACTTTTCAAAGCAAGAACTGCATTTTCAGGCGTCGTTATTATCTCCTCATCGACATCAGGACAGACCGCAAGATAATGATTTATAAGTTTGCGATAGTTCACAAGTTCAACCTTTTTGGGATCGATAATTACAAATTTAATTTCAGATGGACGAAGTTTATAAAGTAAACTCACAATTATCGTATTTATTCCAACGCTTTTCCCTGAGCCAGTAGCTCCACCAATTAAAAGGTGAGGCATCCTCGCAAGGTCATCGCAATATATTTCACCAGTTATTGTTTTACCCATCGCGATCGGTAGGATACCGTTAAAGTTTTTAAACTCAGGTGAATCTATGACATCTCTTATTCTAACTATTGTGGGCTTTCGATTTGGAATTTCAATCCCCACCGTTCCTTTGCCGGGCATTGGGGCGATCACCCTTATACCTCGAGCGGACAAAGCAAGCGCAATATCATCTGCAAGCGAAACGATCTCCCTCACTTTAACATCTGCAGCTGGAACAATTTCATAAAGCGTCACAACGGGTCCGGGAGTTATACTTATTTTTTCAATTTCAATGTCAAAGTTTGCAAGTTTATTTCTTAAAAGTTCCGCATTTGTATTTAATTCATCTTCATCCGCCACTGACTCATCCTCACCCAGTTCAAGCAAATCAATCGGTGGAAGTTTAAAATCAATTTTCTTTTTAACCTGCTGATTTTTCGCCTCGCTCTTCACGATATCAATCGTTCCCCCTTCAATCGGGATTCTTTCGATTTCTTCCTTCTTTTCTTTTTCTCGCTCAACGGTCTTTATATCCACTTGCGAGACAATAACTTCTGATTGTTTCTGAACAGGCTTCTGTTCCTGCTTTGAAACTTTAACCTTCCGCGACCTTCGCTTAAATCTATCCAAAAAGTTCAAAATTTTATCCTCCAGATTTATAGCGATATCGTAAAAACTTAACTCTGCAACGAAACCAATGAAAATCAAAAACGACACGAGAACAAGGAAAACACTCCCAATCTCACCAAAAAGTTTTATTGATACATCCGCAACATATAAACCGATTACGCCGCAGATTTCATCGCTAAATTTTTCCGTTCCCAAAATCAGTTTCAAATTCCCAAGCAGTACAGAAAGAAGGAAAGAAAAAATCAAAATATAAAAGGTTAACTTAAAAAGCCCCTTTCCAAATTTGTTCAGAAATAATGCTACACCCCAAAGCGTAAAAAGCAAACCAAGAAGGATCGATGCATATCCAAAGGTATAGTTAAGAAAAATATATGAAATTTTAGCCCCGATAAATCCAAGCCAGTTGTGTGTCCTCTCAAGCTTCTGTCGAACCTGCTCGTCCCCGGTTAAAATTTTACCTAATTCAGAAAAAGAAACAAGATTTGCTTCATCCTTAGGACTATATGAAACAATGCTTAAAATTAAAGCCAAGCCAAAAATAAGAATTAGAATCGAGATACCAAATCTGTATCGTGCGATGAAATTTTCCTCTTTTGTCGGATTTTTCTTTCTCTTCGTGTAATCGATATTTTTTACCTGTGAAGCCATTTCGCTGAAAATTTTGGGAAGTTTAAACTCAAACAAAAATTACTCAAAAAACTCAATTAATACAACATTAATCTTCACCAAGCGAGTTAAGTATGTTGATATAGCTTAAATACCTTCTTTTGTCAATTTTCCCTCGGTGAACTGCATCTTTAACTGCGCAATCTGGCTCGTGCGTATGAGTGCAATTTGAAAATTTACATTGCTCAATAAATTCCCTAAACTCGGGGAAATAAAAACCAAGTTGACTTTCCTCTATCCCAGCTAAACCAAACTCTTTCATCCCCGGCGTATCCGCGATAAATCCGCCAAAAGAAAGTTTATGAAGCTCTGTATGCGTGGTCGTGTGCCTTCCTCTACCGGTTTTTTCGCTCACCTCTGTAGTTCTAACATTTAAATTCGGCTCGATCGCATTTATCAGAGCAGATTTTCCAACACCCGATTGCCCGACGAAAACAGTTGTTTTATCCTTCAATATCTCCTTTAACTCATCAAGTCCTTCACCCGTGACCGCACTTGTCTTTATTATTTCATAACCGATTTTCTTTCCATAAACCTTTGTAAAATCGTTCACCTCTTTCCAATTCTCAATCAGATCGATTTTATTTATGCAAATTATCGGCTTTATATTATTTCTTTCACTTGCAACCAACAACCTATCTACAAATCCCCACGGAACATGCGGCATATTAAATGATGTAACGACGATCGCCTGATCAATATTCGAGACTATAACATGCTCAAGCGTTCGCTTACCGACCGCCCTCCTATAAAGTTTATTAAATCTTTCAAGGACTTCCTCAATTACACCTGTTCCATCTTCGAGAACTCTGATCTTCACATTATCTCCTGCTACAACTGGACTTGTGCTCACCTTGTCCTGTAAACGCATTTTCCCTCTCAACTTGCACTTTACTACATTATCCCCAACCTGAACATTAAAAAAGGTTCCATGAGCACTTATAACCTTTCCAACTACTAAATCCTCAACCTTCATACACCTACAGTTTTTTTTCTAAAAGATAAGGCAAGCCTCCCACTTTTCAAAATTTGTCTCCTCCACTTTTTAATAACCCTATATCACTATTTCAAAATTACATAATTTTTTATGTAAAAATTACAAAAATTGGTCTTTTCGAATGTCCATAGTTTGTTGTTAAATGATAACTAATTGTAATTCAATAACTTAAAAACTTAAAAATATTTTAAAATTACTGGCACATGTATTGAGGTAAAAAGGGTAGAAAGGAAAACAAAAAAACAGATCAAAAAATGCTCAAAAAAATATTCAAAATACTTGGAATCCTAATGGCGATGACATCACTTATAGATGCACAAAACCTTCTCTTTCTCGATGGAAGTCCACATATTAGCACATCAAATGTTGAGGTAAACCTAACGCTTTCTAACAGCGATATCGTCTCTGGCATCCAAACAACGCTAAAACTCGATAAACCTTTGATCAAGTTAGATACTATTTTGGTCCTGCAAAATAATCTCCTGTTTAGATACTATTCTCCCGATAGCGTTACAACAAACATCGTCATGCTTGCAAATCCGGGATATGAATTTAAGCCGGGTAAAACTGTAATAGCCAAGATAAAATTTAAAGTTTTAAAATTTAACCCCGGCGATAGCGTAACCGTTGGATTTGAAAACCTGCTTATGATCGCACCTCAAGTTCAGAAACTTAACGCAACCGCACAAGGGATCATATTCAAATTCAAAGAAGTGAACGAAAATCAGTTTGAGTTAAAGTTTAATATAAGCTACTCTTCAATTGTTGTCACCCTTAACAACTCCGAAGAGGTAAAAAATCTTAAAATCGAGTTGAAAGTTAGGGATGGTTCAACTGTCGATTTCGTTTCACCTATGCCAAGAATTGCTGGCTTTATGAAACTCGATTATTCGATTCAAAATGGGATCTTAAAAATCAATTTAACTTCGATAAGTGATATTGGACTTGAACCCGGCAACGGTGATATTTTCTTTATAACAGGAAAATTCAAAAGCACAAGCGACATTGAGGTAGAAAAGATTGAGGTAACAAATTTGAACGGAAACATAATCACGCCAAACTTTAAATTGATAACAACCGACATTTTTCCAACAACTTTCAAACTCGAGCAAAATTATCCTAACCCATTTAATCCAGCAACGACGATAAAATTCACGATTCCGAAAGAAACAAGGGTTCAAATCGCGGTATTCGACATCACAGGAAGGTTGGTGAAAATACTTATTGATGATGTATTGCCTGCAGGTGAGCATCTTACAGTTTGGGACGGGACTGATCACAGTGGTTTTAAGGTAAGTTCTGGAGTTTATATATACAGAATGTATGCTGATGGATTTGTGACTTCAAAAAAGATGATGCTCGCAAAATAAAAGAATTTATAAAATTTTAAAATCCGAATCTTAATCCTAGAAAGATCTGAACAGATGATACTTTCCAATTGACACCATTCTTGACATAGCTTAACCCAATATCATACCTTCCTCCTGCGAAAACCCTGAACCTCCACAAATTGAGTTCATAACCAATCCCGATAGGTAAACCAAAGCGAGTTGCTTGGGCTTCTATCTTATTACTAAACTCTATAATACCCTCAGAAACAACATTGGAATTATCATCAATCCCCACGTAGCTAGTCTTTAATATATATTCATCTTCACTTAAAAAGCCAATACATGGCCCGGTTTCAAAATAAAATTTCCCTAAATAAAGTCTCAACGCTGGATTAACAACGAAATAAATAAGTTTTATATCCATATCGACATTAGGTCCATATTCATACCGTACTCTATCATCTTCAGGAACAGATACCCAGGATCCACGCATTTTTAGAGAGCCATACCTCTCATCTCTTATAAATAAATTAATACTCAAGGCGAAATTACTATTTACAAAATATTGAAAGCCAATTCCGAAATTCACACCGCTACCCTTGCTACTTTCAACACTCAACTCTCCCCACTGCTTTATCGAATGGAAATTCAAATTATCCCCAATAAATGCGTAAACCCAGTAACGATAAAAATCATTCTCATCATTTTGTTCATCATACTTATTAATTTTTCCAAAATCCTTGCTGTTCTTTTGCTCCAAAGCATCTGAAAGTGTTAACTTTCCATCGTAATTAAAAAACCATTCAAATCGTTGTGAAAATGCCTGAGCAAAAAGAAAAATTAAAATCATCCAAATTTTCATCTCAACCTGCTAATTTTAAGTTTAAGAAATACGATGCTTACAAAATAAAAAATGGGCGGGGTATAAAACCCGCCCGTCATCGTTAAAATCCATATCTAACCCCAAGCAAAATCTGAGCGGACGATACTTTCCAATCATCTTCTTTTGAGATATTACTTAACCCGATATCATATCTTGCCTCGATGAATGCCCTGAGCTTCCAAAAACTAAAATCGTAGCCAACCCCAACGGGCAAACTAAAATGAGTTGAGTTAGCGTTTATCTTATCCCGAGATTCAAAAGTTCCAGCATCAATAAAATTAAAATATTCATCAAACTTCCTGTACCCCGCTTTCAGGAAATATTCATCTTCGCTTAAAAAGCCAATAGATGGTCCAGCTTCAAAATAAAACTTTCCCAAATATAACCTTAAAATTGGATTGACAACAAAATAAACAAGTTTAACCTTTGTATGAACATCAGGACCAAAA